>Ga0310811_10009148_pt1 | contig 12780 bp, 9 predicted proteins | sample YCmetagenome_FD_207642 | JGI IMG/M metagenome (GOLD analysis project Ga0310811, IMG submission 207642) | Soil microbial communities from experimental microcosm in Duke University, North Carolina, United States - YC | ecosystem: Engineered > Artificial ecosystem > Soil microcosm > Unclassified ...
GGCGGCACCACGCGGAAATTGGCGAAAGCCTGCTGGCCCCAGCGCAGGAAGGTATAGCGTTCCTTGTTGCGCTCATATTCGACGACGACATTCTTCTTGAAGGAATCCTTCTTGCCGAAATTGTCGACCATCACGCTGTGGTCGATCACCAGATCCACTTCCGCCAGCGGATTGATCTTTTCCGGATTGCCGCCGAGATTTTTCATCGCGTCGCGCATCGCCGCCAGGTCGACCACTGCCGGGACGCCGGTCAGGTCCTGCATCAGCACGCGCGCCGGGCGGAAAGCGATTTCGCGGTCGCTGGTGCGCGTCTTGGCCCAGTCCACCACCGCCTTGATGTCGTCCTTGGTGACAGTCTGGCCGTCTTCGTAACGCAGCAGGTTTTCCAGCAGCACCCGCATCGAATAGGGAAGCTTGGCGATTCCCTTGAGCCCGTTCTTCTCCGCCGCCGCCAGGCTGAAATAGACATAGCTTTTGTTGCCGACCTTGAGCGTCTTGCGGCACTTGAAACTGTCCAGGCTCTGCGTCACGGGAGTCCCTTCCGTTGAAATTTGGCGTTAAGGATTAAACGGACACCCCTTTAGTCATAATCCTGCCCAAAAGGAAGCTGCGAAACCGCCTCACCCTGTCTTTCCAGCACGTTACGGGCTTAAATTTGCCCCATTGGGAGGGCATTCTCGCACACATGAAGGGGGGTGGTGCTTCTCGCCTGAAAAGGCGAAGGCAACCGCTATGAGCTGCGTCTTGAAAACTGTGTTCACATTATCTGTGTTGCTGCTGGCGAGCGGACCGCTTGGCGGATCCCTTGCTTGGGCGCAGCCGGATGCCGGGCCGGGCGTGCCGCCGGGCATGGCCTTGCGCCTTCAGTCGGAGCGCATGGGGCCCGTCAAGCCCGGACTTTATAACTCCGGCGACAGCGGCAGCTTCACGCTTGAACCTTATGGCGCGGGCAAGTATCTGCTGCGCTTCGCGGGCCATTCGGAAAATTTTGTGCTGAGCATGGATCGCGCCTCTTTGGGCGCCAAGCTGCTCAAATATGACACCGGCACCACCGCCATCAGGGTTTCGGTGTGGGGTGGCGTGACCCTCTACACCCAGGACGCGCCCCAAGGCGTGCCGGCCACCTATCAGAACCCCACCCCACCCTCGTCCCCGCTGGAGATTTCGGCGGCGGAATTGCAGACCGCCATCAATGACGAGGGCAGCCACCTCACCTATGTCCAGAACATTGCGCTCAAATTTTCGGCAGATCCTGCCGTGCTGGCATCGGACCCGGAGACCCGTGGACGCGCGTTCGATGCCCTCACCAATGCGGCGGTGGGGATTGAGCGCTTCCTGGCCGCCAATCCTTCGGCGCGGCAGGTCCTGACCAAGCGCGTCAACAGTGTGAAGGTGGCCGAAGGCGGCAAGCCCACAGTGGCGATCGCCGGACAGACCCTGCTGGTCAGCTTTGTGCCCGGCGAAGGCCATGAAGGCCATGCCTCGTCGCTTGCCATCCAGCAGGAACTGGGCAAGCTGCTTGCAGGCTCCACGCGGGATATCGCGGTCAAATAAAAAACGGCGCCGCTACCGGCGCCGTTTTTATTTATTGATCCCCCTCCGTCCGCGACTATCACGCAGTCGCTTCGCTCCTGCGCCCGTCGCGGCCACCTCCCCCTTGAGCGTGCTTGCGCACGCGAAGGGGGAGGCGGGTAATGGCCCTAGCGGAGGGTCGCCGTGCGAAATGCACGGCTCGAGATTCGCGCGATACTACTTCGACATAACCGTTACACGGCCAACAGACGTATCACCCGCGATCAGATTGTCCTTGGGATCAAATACCCAATAGCTGGCTTCGGTGAACTGGCCGGTGCTCACACCCATGCCGTTGCCCACCGCGCCCAGCACCTTGCCGTCACGGTTGAGCTTGAGGAACTGGCCGTCCTGGCCCGACGCCATCCAGGGATTGCCCTGATGGTCGAAGTTCAGGGCGCAGACCAGGTTGCGCATCTGCAGGGTCTTTATGAACTTGCCGTCGGCCGTATAGACAACGATGCGATACTGTTCGCGGTCGCCGATCCACACATCGCCATTCTTGGGATCGATGGCGAGGCCGTGGGTAGAGTCGAACTTGCCCTGCCCCACTTCATTGCCGAACCACTGGTTGACGAACTTGCCGTCCTTGGTGAGATGGATGATGCGGGCCACGCCTTCCTTGTTGGCGGGATCGTCGGAATCCACGTCATTGGGGCTTTCATTGGCATGGCCTTCGGCGATGTAGACATCGCCGTTGGTCGCGAAGGCCACCATCACCGGTTGCCACAACAGGCGCTGGCCTTTTTCCTCAACCCAGTCGCCGCGCTTGTCCCTGACGCCGATGGTCATGAGCAGCTTGCCCTCCGGCGACAGCTTCATCACCGTGGCCTGGCCGTTGTCGGTGATCCAGACATTGTCCTCCTTGTCCACCGCCATGCCATGCGCCTTGGCCTGATGGCCGATCACGCTTTCGGGGACTTCCAGCACCAGCTTGTGGCCCGGATCGAACTTCATCAGCTGCACGACACCGGCGGGCGAGCGCTTGAACACCCAGAGATACCCCTTGGAATCCAGCGCCACCGACGGCACGCCGCCGATGCCCTTGGGCACCACATAGGGGTAGGAGAATTTGTAGCCCATATTCTGGTCGTACTGGACCCGCGCCAGCTGGTTGCGCGGCGCGCCGCCCTTGCGGCCGCACACAAGCGAGTGGCTGCATTGCGGGCCGCCTTGCCCGCCGGGCACGCGCGCCGCACCACCCGTCAGGGCAGCACGCTCCTCGCGCGGGATCACATGCACTGTGCCGTCCGTGTCCACCATGGTGAAGCCGGTGGGATCGGGAAAGGAAGGACCCAGGTGCCAGCCCGCACCGCCGTCCTTGGCGGGCTCGCTTTGGATGGCCAGCCGGCTGGGCTGACTGGAAGCGGCTGTGGCCATCAAGCCGAGTGCAAGCGCGGTGAGCGCAAAATACTGCTTTTTCATGGAAGTTCCCTGGACTTTTCTAATGGGGCGGTCCGGCTCGCGCCTAACGCCCCGGTTTAATGGGGCCGCCCTGCTCACGCCCAACACCCCGGATGAGCGGACGATGCGCGCCGCGAGCCTTGGCCGTCAACCGGCAATGCGCCACAGTTTATGAGAGTGCGGTGCAAAAAATCTGTAGCGGATTTACGGCTCAAATCCGTCCGGAGCCAGTTCAAAGTGCGCAAACTCGAAACCAGGCGCCACCGTGCAACCGACCAGCGTGTAATCGCCCTGGCTTCTGGCCGATTGCCAGGTGTTCGGCGGTACCACCACCTGTGGCGCCTGGGCTTCGTCCACATTCGCTCCCAGGACATAGACATCCTTGCCTATGCGCAGTTCCAGCGGCGCGCCACGATAAAAATGCCAGACTTCCGCCGCATCCACGCGATGCCAGCGCGACACCTCGCCGGACTTGAGCAGGAAATAGATCGCGGTGGAATGGGCACGGCCGCCCGGACCGTCGGCATCGCGAAATGTCTGGCGGTAATGTCCGCCCTCGGGGTGCGGCTTCAAATCCAGCAGCGCGATGAGTCTGTCAGCTTCGGGCATGGCTCAGGCCGCGGGACGCAGGCGGGCGCCGCGCCTGGCCATCACTGCCATGGCGCCGACAATGGAGCGCGCGTCATGCAGTGCGTTGTGGGTCTGGCCCGTAAAGGCCATGCCCAGCGCAGGCCCAAGTTCGCAGGAATGCATGCCGCGCGGATCGATCCCTAGAGCCGCGAACCAGCCGCGCAGATCGTAGAACACCGGCAAGGGGCGCGCGCCGTTCAGGCCATAAAGACGGATATTGTCTTCCAGCACCCGCTGATCCTGGCCGAAGGCCGCGATCGGACCTTCGCCCGCGAACTCCAGGAATGCGGCATAGGCACTGGCGAAATCCATGCCATGCCGGCTGATCTTCTCATTGGTGATGCCGGTGAGCTTTTCAAAATAGGGAGAGAGGACGGAATTGATGCGCGGGAGCACCAGCACGTCGAATTCGCCCTGGCTCTCGAAACTCTCGGCATCAAGCTTCACCGCGCCGATCTGCACCACTTCCTTGAATTCGCCGGGCGCAAGCCAGCGCCGCGCCATCGAACATTCCCAGGCGGTATATTCCAGGTCGAAGACGGTGATCGTGGGTGACGTCAAACCGCGGCCCCGACTGTCCGAACCGGCGCGAATCATCTAATAGTTCCCATTAATACATTGTTAAGCATGCGTTTTTAACGCCAGTTCCAGGGGCATTTCGTGGCCCGCACCGATTTTCTTCCCACCGGCGATCCTGTCCGTCTCGCAAAAACCTTCCGTGACAGCGAGCCGGTTCTGGGCGCCGTCCCGCATGCGGCGCTGGCTTTGCTGCCGGCGCTTCATCGCGAGGCCGGCCGCGACCTTCATCTGTGGCGCTTCCTCGCCGCCTCACCGCAATTCTGTCTTGCCTTGATGCTGGAAGGGGCGGTGGCGCTTGGCGCGGGACATGGCGCCCTGGATGCCGGCTTTGTCTGGGCGGCCGCGATCCTGGTTGGCATTGCAGCGGTGACCGGTAATCACATTCGCGGTTTTGCCAGCAGTCCACGGCAAATGACGCTGAACGATGCGGCCCGTGAACTGCGGCTGCTGCTTTTGTATCTGGGAATCGCCTGGGGTTTCGGCGCCTTCCTGGTCATGCCGCAACAACCGGCCCTGGCCTTTCTTTTTGCCGCGGTCCCGAGCCTGATCACCGCCCTGATCCTCAAGGACGAGAAAAGCGCCATCGCCTTTGGCGCGCCAACCGCCCTTTTGACCGCGACCGCCATGCTTTTGTCCCGCGGTGCATGGAGCGAGCAAGCCTGGGCCGGTGCAATCCTGCTGGCAGGCCTCGGCATCGCCACCCTGTCCATGTTGCAGTGCGCCAACATTCGCCGCCGCATTCAGGGCTTGCACTGACAGGTCAGGCTGGTGTCCCGATTCCGAAATTCGCATGATCTTGATATCGGACCGCAAGCGAATTTCGGAATCGAAGGACGCCAGCAAATTATTGATTCCTAGTGTCGTTTTGGTTTCGAAGTCCGCTTAAGCCTGATATCGATAGCAATGCGAACTTCGAAACCACGACACTAGACCGTTATAGTGGGCCGATCCGCGTCCTTTGTTCCGCGAGGCTTCCATGACCGTGATGAGCGCCATCCGTTCGGCCGAAACCGAAGAAGCAAAAAACGCCGCCGACCGGATCAGCCATGCCCGCGCGCTGCTGCCCCAGGATGATGCGCTGATCGCCTTTTTCGATGCGCTCTATGCCGGCGCGGTTCCCGATGACGTGTTGCGCTCCCGTCCCGACCAGCTGGCGGCGCTGGCGGTCATGCTGCATGGCGAAACCTTGAAGCGCGGCAAGGGTGCGATCCATGTCGCAGCCCTGGACTGGAGTCATGAGACGGTCCTGTTGGGCATCAATGACGACCGTCCCTTCCTGTTTGACTCCGCGCTGGCCGCCGCCATGGCCGCGGGCGCGCGCATCCGGGCGGCGTTTCATCCCATCCTGGACCTGGACGGCGTCAAGACCAGCGTGATCGCCCTGGTCTGCGACACGCTTGCCGGCGAAGCGCGCGAGAAGGCCGTGCAATCCCTGCGCGAGGCCTTCGCGCAGGGCGCGCTGGCCGTGCGCGACTGGAAAGCCATGCTGGCGCGGCTGACCGCGGCACGCGATGATCTCGCCCGCCACCCGCCCCGTATTGCCGGCCAGCCCGCCGATATCGGCGAATCTCTGGCATTCCTGGACTGGCTGGCGGACAATCATTTCACCTTGCTGGGCGCACGCGACTATGTGTTGAGCAAGGATGGCGCCAACGGCATGCTGGAGCCCGTCAAGGGCAGCAGCCTGGGCGTGTTGTGCGACGAAGACGCTCGCGTGATCCGCAAGGGCGGCGAACGCACCGGACTCACCGCCGAGGTGCGCGCCTTTCTGGATACGCCCGATCCCATCATCGTCACCAAGAGCGCCACCCGCAGCGTCGTCCACCGCCGCGCCCATATGGACTATATCGGCATCAAGACCTTCGATCCCAACGGCGCCTTTGCCGGCGAGCGCCGCTTTGTCGGCCTGTTCACCTCCAATTCCTATTTTGCGCCGGCGCGCAGCATTCCCCTGTTGCGCAAGAAGATCGAAGCGGTGATGGGCCAAGCCGGACTTGCGCCATCCAGCCATAACGGCAAGGCGCTGGCCCATATCCTGGACACCTTCCCGCGCGACGAGCTGTTCCAGGTTTCCCCCGACGAACTCTATGTCATTGCCAGCGGCATCCTGCATATGGGCGGGCTGCCGCGGCTCAAGCTTTTCCTGCGTTTCGACCGTTTCGACCGTTTCGTTTCTGCGCTGCTGCTGGCGCCCCGCAACCAGATCGATGCCAAGCTGCAGGCCGAAATCCATGTCCTTCTGGCCAAGGCCTTCAATGGTCGCGCCAGCGCGGTGGAAGCGGCGGTGGATGACAGTCCGCTGGTGCGGCTGCACTACATCATCGGGCGCAATGACGGGCCCATGCCCAAGGTGGATGTGCGCGCCCTGGAACGCGATATCCTGGCGCTGGTCACGAGCTGGGAAGACCACCTGGCGGATGCCTTCTGCGCCATCCATGGCAGAAGCGAAGGATGCGCAAAACTCGCTGCACTCTCCCCACGTTTTTCGCCGGGCTATCGCGGCACCTTTCCCGCCCATGAAGGCGCGCGCGACCTGGGCGTGCTGGAAGAGCTTGCAGTCGCCAAGGACGGACTTTCGGTGCGCGCGCAGGTGTGGCGGCGCGAAGGCGATGCGGCGGCGGCGATCCGTTTGAAGCTCCATGTCCTGGGCGAGGTGCTGCCGCTTTCGGCCTCGCTGCCGGTGTTCGAGAATCTGGGCCTGAAAGTCATTTCGGAAGATTCCTTCCCTGTCTCCTTCAACCGCGACGGCGGCTGGCGGCAGGAAGCGGTGGTCCTGGATTTCTCCATGGAACGGGCCGACGGGCTGCCGGCGAAGCTGGAAGAGCTGCGTGGGCCATTGGAAGACGCCCTTCATGCCGTCTTGCGGGGCGACGCGGAAAGCGACGACTTCAACCGGCTGGTGATCGCAGCCAGCCTGGATTGGCGCGACGTCACTGTGTTGCGAGCGGTCGGACGATTCCTGCGCCAGGCGGCCATGACCTTCAGCCTGGCCTATATGCAGCAGGCGCTGGTGCGCAATCCCGATGTGGCCGCGCTATTGGTGGCGCTATTCTATGCCAGGAACGCCCCCAATCTTCCTGGGGATCGCGCGCAACGCGTGTCGGAGATCGAAAAGCATATCGCCACTGCGCTGAAGGATGTGTCCTCGCTGGACGACGACCGCATCATCCGCCGCTTCAAGAATGTGATCGATGCGGTGCTGCGCACCAATTTCTTCCAGCAAGCCGGCAATTCCTGGCGCCCGGCCATGGCAATGAAATTCGATTCCGCCAGGCTGGACGAATTGCCGGCGCCGCGCCCCTGGCGGGAGATCTTTGTCTATTCTCCCGCGGTGGAAGGCGTGCATCTGCGCTTTGGCCGCATCGCCCGCGGCGGCATCCGCTGGTCGGACCGGCGGGAGGATTTCCGCACCGAAATACTGGGACTGGTGAAAGCGCAACAGGTCAAGAATGCGGTGATCGTGCCGGTGGGAGCCAAGGGCGGCTTCTTCCCCAAGCTGATGCCGCAAAATCCCAGCCGCGAGCAATTCATGGAAACCGGCATCGCGGCCTACAAGATTTTCATCAACACGCTGCTGGACATCACCGACACGCTGGACAAGAACGGCGCGGTGGTGCCGCCGCCGGATGTGATGCGGCCCGACGGCGATGATCCCTATCTGGTGGTGGCCGCCGACAAGGGCACCGCAACCTTCTCCGACATCGCCAATGGCATTGCGCTGGAGCGCGGCTTCTGGCTGGGCGACGCCTTCGCGTCAGGCGGCAGTGTCGGTTACGACCACAAGAAGATGGGCATCACCGCCCGCGGTGCCTGGGAGGCGGTCAAACGCCATTTCCGCGAAATGGGCACCGACATCCAGGCAGCCGATTTCACCGTGGTGGGCGTGGGCGACATGTCGGGCGATGTGTTCGGCAACGGCATGCTGTTGTCCAGGCATATCCGGCTGGTTGCGGCGTTCGATCATCGTCATATCTTCCTGGACCCGAATGCGGACGCGGCAACCGGTTTTGCTGAGCGCGAAAGACTATTCAATTTGCCGCGCTCGAGCTGGGATGACTACAACAAGGCGCTGATCGGCCAGGGCGGCGGCATCTACGCCCGCAGCCTGAAAGAGATTCCCCTTTCACCCGAGGTCAAAGCGCTGATCGGCAGCGATGCCGACAGCCTGCCGCCGCCCGCCCTGATCAACGCCTTGCTGAAAGCAAAGGTGGACCTGCTGTGGTTCGGCGGCATCGGCACCTACATCAAGGCGTCATCGCAATCCCAAATGGATGCCGGCGACCGCGCCAATGACGCCCTTCGCATCAACGGCAATGAGGTGCGCGCCAAGGTGGTGGGCGAAGGCGCCAATCTGGGCGTGACCCAGCTGGGCCGCATCGAGGCAGCCCGCACAGGCGCGCGCATCGATACCGATGCGGTGGACAATTCCGCCGGCGTCGACACGTCCGACCATGAAGTGAATCTGAAAATCCTTCTGGGCGGACCGGTGATGCGGGGCGAATTGAGCCTAGAGGAACGCAACACGCTGCTTGCCTCCCTGACCGATGACGTCGCCCGGCATGTCCTGGCCGACAATTACAACCAGACCCTGGCGCTGTCGGTGGCGCAGACGCGGGGGACGCAGGATCTCGACGCCCATGGCCGGCTGATGCGCGACCTGGAAGCGCGCGGCAAGCTGGATCGCGCGGTGGAATTTTTGCCCGGCGACGCGCAACTCAAGACGCTGGCGAATGAGGGCAAGGGGCTGACACGGCCGGAGCTTTGCGTACTGCTGGCCTATGCCAAGCTCGATCTGGATGCCGAGGTGCTGGCCAGCCCCCTGCCCGACGATCCCTTCTTTGCAAGCCTGCTGTCCGGCTATTTCCCGCAAGGCGCGGTGGCGGCCTTTCCGCAAGAACCCGAACGCCATCGCCTGAAACGGGAAATCGTCTCGACCGTCCTGATCAATGCCATCGTCAATCTGGCCGGCCCGTGCTTTGTGCTGCGTACCCGCGAGGTCACGGGCCTGACCGCCGCGGATGTGGCGCGCGCCTTTGTCTTGAGCGACGGGGCGTTCGGGCTTTCGGCGCTCAAGACCCGCATCGACGCCCTGGATGGCAAGGTCGATGCCGGATTGCAGATCGAGCTGTATGGCGGGATTGCCGATCAGTTCCGCCTCGCCGCGCGGTGGTTCCTGAGCAACGAGCCCCAGGACGCACCGCTGGCGGAAACGGTATTGCGCTATCGCGCCAGCCTCGAGGCGCTGCGGGAGAGCTACACCCTGACCCCGGGAGATGCGACACGCATCGCCGCGCTTTCCAAACATGTTCCCGAGGATCTCGCGCGCGACTGGACCTTGATGCGTCATCTGACCCAGGCGCTGGATGTGGCGCTTCTGGCACGCCAGACCGGCAAGGCGCCCGGTGCGGTCGCCGTCACCTATGCCGCGCTGGGCAGCGCCATCGGTTTGGACCGGCTGCGTTCCCTGGCGGGCAAATTTTCTCCCCCCGAACATTGGGACCGGCTGGCGCTGCAGCGCCTGATGGATGGCTTGTCACAATCCCAGCGCGGCATTGCAGCCCGGTTGCTGAACGATGGCGCCAGTGTGGAGGATTGGACAAAGGCGCAAGGCGCGCAGCTGGAGCGCACGCGAAGCTTCCTGCAGGCCTTGGAAGCCAGCGGCGATCTCAGCGTGGCGAAACTGATGCTGGCGTCCAGCCAGATTCAGAATCTCGGCTGACAAGAATCTCGGCTGACAGCGGCGCAAAAATTGTCGTAAGCTTTCGCACAGACCGCAGTTAGCAAACAAAGACACAGCGGGAGACTATCTTGGGGGGATCACCGGTCCTGTCCGGCGCTTTGGTCGCTTGGCAGGATCTGTTCAATACCGATGAGCTGAACGCCTTGGTGCGGCTCGGCGACAGCTTGGCTTTGGAGAAGGCCGAACTGTCGGGCGGCGGCCTGGGCTATGAGAATATTCGCAGCACCAAAGTCGCCTGGGTGCCGCGCCAGCCCGGAACGGAAGCTTTGTACCAACGCATAGAAAATGCGGTGCTGGAGCTTAACGCCCGCTATTTCCGTTTCGACCTGTCAGGCATGGCGATGTTCCAGTATGCCGTCTATGGCGGGCCGGAAGGCGGTCATTTCGAATGGCACAAGGATTACGGCCGCGATCTTTCCGATCCCGATCAGGAGCCGCGCAAACTGACCTTGAGCCTGCAGTTGAGTAACGGATCCGACTATGAAGGCTGCGATCTGCAGGTGCGCGCCGGCCATCAGATCGACACCGCGCCCCGGACACGCGGCACCCTGATCGCCTTTCCCGCCAATGTGCTGCATCAGGTGACGCCGATCCGCTCGGGCGTCCGCCGTTCGCTGGTCGCCTGGGCGGTAGGACCGGAGTTTCGCTGAGCTTTAAGCCCGGACGATATTGATCCGGTGGGCGGACTTTGATTGCGATTGCGGCTTTTCATTGCCGACAAAATCGATGCTGATGCCGTCGGGATTGTGACGGGCCACCCGGCCCGCGATCTGGGCGATCAGCACGAATTCCCCGATCCCGGGACGGACATCGGTCTTCAGCGTCACGCCATTGACCGAAATATCGCTCACCTCGCCATGCACGATCTGGCCGTCGGCGCGGGTGAATTTCGCAAAACCCTTGTGGCTGGCGCGCTCATGGCGGCGCATGAGGCTGTCTTCTTCCAGGGCGTTGTTGAGAAACAGGATCAATTGTTCGGCCGTGCGCTCCCGCTTGGAAGGGGTGCAGACAAAGGCGAGGCCAAAGCCGGCTTCATCCCGGCGCACCACATTGCCCTCAAAGCGTCCGAAGCCGTCCATGTAGAGCACGACCGGGGCGCCCATTTCGGGCACGATCTCACTGGCGACCGCCACGCCCCCGGGCGACATGTCCAGGATGGTGCAATGGGCTTCCCGGCTGTCCGAAGGAAGGAACATCCTCCCCGGCAGGTCCATCTTGACGCGGCGGAAGCGGCGGCGCTCGGCGCCGGACTTGGCTTCCACGGGTTCGGCGTCGGTCATCGCCCTATACCTGAGCCCAAAAAGGGCCGTTTCCAACTGTTCATCCCCGCCCGGTTGTACGCCCGCCCGGGTCAATAGGAGGTTACTGGGTGGCAGGCGATGTGCCCTTGCTGGGGGGGCCGGGGCAGTCATCCAGCCATTTTGAAACGGGGGCTTTTTCCCCTCTCATCCCCGCGCTATAGGAATGATGGGTAAGATTTTGCGGCATGGGTGGGGCTGGGGCCCTGTCAGCTATAGCCGCCAGTGGGGATTAATAGATGCGCTTTCCAGCAGTTTCGCGCGGCCATGGCCGCCGCCTGACCATGCTTGCTGCCGCCGGGGTTCTGGCGATCGGCTTGGCCGCCTGTTCCAGCGACGAGGAGGAAGGTACAGGGACGCCTTTCACGCAAGCTCTTTCCAAGGATTACAATGACCTAGCCGGGCAGGCATCTTCCCTGCCGGCCGAGCCCGCCGCCGAATCCTCGTTCCTGGATTCGTTGAACCCCTTCTCCAGCAGCGACACTTCCAGCGACCTGCTGTCCAAGGCCTTCAGCACCAAGGCTGAACTGGCGGATGAAGGCACCGAGCCGGAGCCGGAAGCCGCTGTCGGCCCGGCCCAGGCCACCCTGCGCGCCCGCCTGACGCGCGCCCTTGCCGCCGGCAAGGACCAGTTCCCCGAACAAGCCGCCCGCGCCCAGGCCGATTATGACTGCTGGGTCCTGTACGGCACCGTTCCCACCGCCGCGGCCGCTGCCCAAGCCTGCAAGACGGCGTTGGACGGCTCGATCGTGCGGCTGGAAACCGCCGCCCGCCCGGCATCTGCGCCAGCCCCTGTGCCTGCGCCCGCTCCGGCGCCTGCGCCGGCACCTGCGCCGTTACCGGCCCCGGTCAACAACGGCTTCACGGTCTATTTCGACTTCGACTCCTGGACCCTCAAGGCTGAGCAGCTCAAGGTGCTGGACGATGTGATCGCGACCGCACGCGCCGGCGGCCAGGCCAACATCAACATCGTCGGACACACCGACACGTCGGGCTCCTCTGAATACAATCAGGGGCTCTCGGTGAAGCGTGCCAATGTCGTGGTCGAGGCCCTGGTGCAGATGGGCGCGCGTCGCGCCGCGCTGCATGCCAGCGGCGTGGGCGAGACCGACCTGGCTGTTGAGACTGGCGACGGGGTGAAGGAACCCAAGAACCGCCGCACCGTGATTACATTGCAGCCCTAAAGCGCAATCGGCGAAAATCGGAATCGATTTTCCGGTAAGTTGCGCGACAAAACAAGAAAATGGCCCATGATCCATTGGATCATGGGCCATTCATTAATCGCCAGTAGGAATGAGCCCCGCGCTTTTAAAGAGCGCGGGGCTTTTCTTTTGACCTGTCTATTCCTCTCCAAAGCGCCTACTGTCGGCCGCATGAAGCGGCTTGTTCTTGGGGTTATGACGGCAGCGATCCTGATGTCCGGATCGGCCCTGATCCAATCCGCATCGGCACAGCGCAACAGCAACTATCAGGTCATGGAAATGAATTTCGACCTGTGGTGCCAGGAGCAGGCCCACCTGCCGGTGGAGCGCTGCGACAAGCGCACGCCCGAAGACA
>Ga0310811_10009149_pt1 | contig 12780 bp, 10 predicted proteins | sample YCmetagenome_FD_207642 | JGI IMG/M metagenome (GOLD analysis project Ga0310811, IMG submission 207642) | Soil microbial communities from experimental microcosm in Duke University, North Carolina, United States - YC | ecosystem: Engineered > Artificial ecosystem > Soil microcosm > Unclassified ...
TGGATCTGTTGGCGGTGCTCGCCGACGATCCCAACTATGCCGACCAGGCCTTCACGACGCTGACGCACCTCACCGACGACGACAGCCGGATGGTGTCGGCCGCGGCGCAGGCGGCGTTGCGCAATCTGGAGGCGGCCAAACAGGCCGCGCGCCGCGAACCCGAACCGCACGCCGCACCGCCGCCCGTCCGTGATGAGCCCGCGGCCGTGCCGACAAGCACGCTGTCGGTGGGGATCTCTTTCGGCACCACCAACTCCGCGATCAGCGTGCTGCGCGACGGCAAGCCGATCGTGGTGCCCAACGCCGAGGGGCAGCGGACGACGCCCTCGGTGGTCTCCTTCGCCCGTGACGGGAAGGTCCTGGTCGGGGAGCCCGCACGACGCGCCGCCGTGACCAACGTCGATCGCACCGTCCGGTCGGTCAAGCAGCACCTCGGCACCGACTGGCGGATCCGGATCGACGAGAAGACCTATACCGCGCAGGAGATCGCCGCGCGCGTGCTGATGAAGCTCAAGCGGGACGCCGAGGTCTTCCTCGGTGCGGCGATCACCGACGTGGTGGCGACGGTGCCGGCGCACTTCGGGGACGCGCAGCGGCTGGCCACTCTGGAGGCCGGCCGCATCGCCGGCCTGAACATCCAGCGCATCCTCAACGAGCCGACCGCGGCCGCGCTGTCCTACGGGCTGGGCCGGGGCGACGAGGAACACACGATCATCGTCTTCGATCTCGGCGGCGGCGCGTTCGACGTGTCGCTGGTCGAGCTGGGCGACGGGGTGATCGAGGTGCGGACCACCAACGGCGACACCACGCTCGGCGGGGAGCAGTTCGACCGGCGGATCGTGGAGTGGCTGGTGCGGCGGTTCAAGGCGGCCACCGGCGTCGACCTGAGCCGCGACCGTACGGCCACCCAGCGCCTCATGGAGGCCGCGGAGAAGGCGAAGATCGAGCTGTCCAGCATCAACACCGCCACCGTCGCCCTGCCCTACATCAGCGCGGACAACGCCGGGAACCCGCTGTTCCTCGAGGAGACCCTGTCCCGCGCCGAGTTCGAGCGGATGACCGCCGACCTGCTCGACCGCACCCGCCCGCTGTTCCGGCAGGTGATCGAGGACGCGGAGCTGGCGATCGGCGACATCGACCACGTGGTGCTGGCCGGCGGCGCGACCCGGATGCCGGCGGTCGCCGACCTGGTCCGGCAGCTGACCGGCGGCAAGGAGCCCTACCGCGGCCTCGACCGTGACGAGGCGGTGGCCATGGGCGCGGCCGTGCAGGCCGGTGTGCTCGTGGGCGAGATCAGCGACGTGCTGCCGCTCGACGTGACGCCGCTGTCGCTGGGCATCGAGACCAAGGGCGGCGTGTTCACCAAGCTCATCGAGCGCAACACCACCCTGCCGTGCAAGCGCACCGAGGTCTTCACGACCGCCGACGACAACCAGCCGTCCGTGCAGATCCAGGTCTTCCAGGGCGAACGGGAGATCGCGGCGCACAACAAGAAGCTGGGCCAGTTCGAACTGCGGGGCATCGCGCCCGCGCCGCGCGGCGTGCCGCAGATCGAGGTCACCTTCGACATCGATCCCAACGGGATCGTGCACGTCTACGCCAAGGATCTGGGCACCGGCAAGGAGCAGTCGATCACCATCACCGGCGGCTCGGCGCTGCCGGTGACGGACATCGAGCGCATGGTCGCCGACGCCGCGACCTACGCCGAGCAGGACCGGGTCCGGCGGGACGAGACCGAATCCCGGCTGGCCGCGGAATCGCTGATCTACCAGAGCGAGCAGCTCGTCACCGACAACGCCGGGACGCTGCCGCTGGCGGTCCGGCAGGAGGTCCACCGCGCGGTCGAGATCACCCGCCGGGCGCTGGAGGCGAACTCGCCGTCCGCGCTCCGCAGCGCGGTCGGCGGGCTGACCTCGGCCGTCCACAAGGCCAGCACCGCCCTCTACCAGCAGCGAAGCTGACCGGCCCCGATCGTCGGCCGCTCGACCCGGCCGACGATCGGGGGACGGACTCAGCCGTCCGAACGCTTGCGGTGCAGGCTGAACTTCTCGAACACCGACAGGTCGCCGTGCGGCTTGTTCACGTTGTAGTACGTGACGTGCATGGTCGTGGTGTCGCCGGGACGGCGGCCCGGGTCGACGGTGAAGGCGGCGAAGCCGTACGGGTGGTCGAGGTCGCGGACCGCGCTGTACACGGCCTCTTCCTTGACGTAGGTGGAGGTTCGCTTGCCGTTGGCGCCGGGCGTGGCCGACACGGCGGTGATGACCTTGCCGGTGCCGTCCTTGAAGAAGGAGCCGTTGGTGGTGCCGGAGACACCGCCGCCGCCGAGGATCATGTGCACGGTGCCGTGGGTGGCGTCGATGTTGTCGGTGGCCGAGGACACCGGGTTGGGCGTCAGGGTCTCGCTGCCGGACACGACGCCGTGCACGGCCAGCGACCGCTCGTAGTCGTGCTCGTGCCCGCACAGCACCAGGTCCACGCCGTACTTGTCGAACAGCGGCCCGTACAGCTGGCGCAGGCCGAGGTCGGCCCCGTTGGCGTCGGAGGTGCTGATCATCACCTGGTGCATGGCGACGACGATCCAGTCGATGTCACGGGAGCGGCGCGCGGCGGCCAGCTCCTTCTCCAGCCACTTGAGCTGGCGGCCGCCGGAGTAGCCGCTGACGTAGACGTCGCCGCCGTCCTGCAGGCAGTTGTCGTCGTTCTGCAGCACGATCACCCGCACCGAGCCTGCGGTGAAGCCGTACCACAGGCCCTGCAGCTCCGGGTCGGTCTCGGTGGACGGCAGGTCGAAGTAGGCCTGGTAGGCGGCCAGGCCGATGGGGCCGTTCTGCTTCTCGATCTCGTGGTTGCCGGCGGCCGGCATCCACGGCCGGAACCGGGCCGAGCGGGTGTTGTTGGTGAAGAAGTTGTTCCAGGTGCGGACCCGGTCCACGTCCAGGTTGGCGTAGCAGAGGTCGCCGTTGAGCAGGTGGAACAGCGGCGCCACGGTCTCGATGCCGGTGACGATGTCCTTGGTGGCCGGGGTGGAGAAGAAGTCCACGCCGACGCTGCCGTTGGCCGCCCAGGTGACCTGCGGCGCGGACTGGTCGCCGAAGCTGGTGAAGGTGAACGGCATCCGGCCCGACGGCGCGGTGCGGAAGGTGCCGGCGTCCGGCGTCGCGCCGTCGTGCTGGGCCGCGTACATGTACTGGGTGTTGGGGCGCAGGCGGTTCAGTTCCGCGTGGTGGATGTAGACAGTGCGACCGGAAGTGCCGTCCACGTAGGTCTTGGTGTCGGCTTCGGCGCAGCCGCCGAAGCCGCCTTCCAGCGTGCCGTAGACGACGCGCGGCTTGCGCACCGAGCTCTCGGTGATCCAGGAGACGACCATCTGGCGCGCCGGGTCGGCCCCGAACTGGAGGTGCAGGCCCTGCACGGGGGTGGCGCCGTTGCCGACGCTCGGCACGAACGCGGGCGTGGCGGCTTCCGCGGTGGCGGTGCCGAGCAGCGGGGCCGCGACGGCGGTCGCGCCGAACAGGCCCAACGCCCCTCTTCGGCTGACAGTGCGCTTGTCGGACATGCGGGGTCTCCTCAGCTCGGCAACGCGCAGAACCTAGGCGGATGGGGCATCCGTGCCATGAACGCCAGCTGTCCGAACGATGAATCAGCCTGAGGGGCCGAACCTTTCGACCCGGATGTCCTCGGTCGGCACCCCGATGTCGAGCAGCAACATGCTTGCCGCCTCGGCGAAAGCGGCCGATCCGCAGACGTAGCAGATGGCGCCGGGCGTGTAGAGGGGCAGCAGTTCCCGCGCGGTCAACCGACCCATCGCCCGGCCGTCGAAGTCCTCGCGGGTCACGGCGATCAGCGCCCCGGCGGCCGTGAGTTCGGCGGCGTACGGCAGATCCGCGGCCGTGCGCACCGAGGCCGCGACGCGAAAGTTGTCGGAATTGTGCCGCAGCATGGAAATCATCGGCACGACGCCGGAGCCGCCGCCGACGCCCAGCGCCGGCGTGCTGCCGTTCCACGCGAACCAGCCGCCGATCGGGCCGCGGACCTCCAGCTCGTCGCCGGGCAGCACGACATCGGCCAGGTACGTGGAGACCTCGCCGTCCTCGAGCCGTTCCACGAACAGCTCCAGCAGCGGGTCGTCCGGCGCGGACGCCACGGAGTACGAGCGCTGCGCCCGATAGCCGTCCTCGGCGGTCAGCCGGATCACGTAGTGCTGGCCGGACAGATGGCGCACCCGATCCGGCACGTCCAGCCGCAGCGTCACGCTGTGCGGGGTGTCGTGGCTCGTCGAGACGACCTTGGCGTACCGCCAGCCGCGGGGGTCAGTCACCTTGGTACCGCTGTTCCCGCCAGGGGTCGCCCAGGTCGTGGTAGCCGTTGCGCTCCCAGAAGCCCTGCACGTCGTGGTCGAGCAGGGTCAGCTTGGTGACCCATTTGGCGCTCTTCCAGAAGTACAGGTGCGGCACCAGCAACCGCACCGGGCCGCCGTGGTCGCGGTGCAGCGGCTTGCCCTCGTGCGTCCAGACCAGCCAGGCCTTGCCGTTGCGCAGGTGCTCCAGCGGCAGGTTGGTGGTGTAGCCGGTGGTCGAGGTGGCCAGCACGTGCGTGGCGTTGTCCAGCGGCTCGGCCTGGTCCAGCAGCAGGTCGATGCTGACGCCGCCGAACCGGGTGTCGAACTTCGACCACGTGGTGACGCAGTGGATGTCGCCGCGGTACTCCTCCTGCGGCAGCGCGTGCAGCTCGTCCCACGTCCACTTGCCGGGTTTGCGCACCAGGCCGTCGACCGTCATGGTCCAGCGGTCGGTGTGCACCCGCGGCGTGACTTCCGCGGTCAGCACCGGGAAGTCGCGGCCGATGTCGTACTGGCCGGGCGGCAACCGCCGGTCCCTCGGGGCCCGTCGTTTGCCGACGAAGCCCCGCGTCGGTCGACTCATGGCCGCAGTATGCCTTCGCTCCAGGCGGTACGCCACCGTGGCCGCGATAGGGTGCACGCGTGATCGCCGTCCGCGCGTTGCTGCACCCTCTGACGGAGCAGGATCTGCCGCTGCGGATCTCGGTGGTCGAGACCGGCGAAGAGTTCGCGCAGCCACTGCACTCCATGCTGACCGGCGACATCGCCTGGCCCTACCCGCCCGCGAGCTCGCACGGCAAGCTGCCGACGACCGCCGAGGAAGTCGCCGCGGCGCTGCTGCCGATCGACCTGCCGGCCGACCGTCTGCTGGCCTTTCTGGTCAACATCTGCACCCGCGACCTCGCCTACGGCGTCGAGACCGGTCCGATCCGCACGGCCGAGGCGACGACCATGCTGGCGCAACTGGTGGACGTGCTCGGGCCGGATGCGCGTTGGTGGAGCAACTGCGACCTCTCCTATGTCAGCCAGTGGAGCGAGCACGGCAAGCCCAGCCCGCTGAGCTGGAACCCGCTCACCCATTACACCTTCGATCGCGCCATCGTCGGCACGGGCGGCGGCGGCACGGTGACGTTCCTGGCGGTCGCTGAGGATTAGGGGATCGTGCGCAGCGGGGACAGCGTCGCCGCCACGGCCTGCACGACCAGGCCGACGATGCCCACCCACAGCGTGGCCGGGATGCCGATCCAGTCGGCCAGCACGCCGCCCAGCAGCGCGCCGATCACCAGCGAGCCCCGGTTGAACGACCGCATGGTGGCGTTCATCCGGCCCTGCAAGCGATCCGGGGTCACCGACTGCCGGTAGCCCATCTCCAGCGGGCCCTGCACGCCGATGCCGAGACCGAACAGGAACTGGGCCGCGGTGACCAGGATGAGGCCGACGGTCGCGTTGCCGCCCAACGGGATCAGCAGGTAGGCCAGCGGCGTCAGCCAGTGCCCGACGACGATCGTGGGCCCGCCGCCGAAACGCCGCCCGAGCCGGGTGGACAGCAGCGCGCCGAGCACCCCGCCGACGCCGGCGGCGGCCACGACCACGCCGTAGCCGAACGAGTCGACGCGCAGCACCCATTGCAGATAGAGCGGGATGACGGTGCCGACGATGGCGCTGAAGAAGAACCACACGTGGCCGGTGAGCGCCATCGCGACCAGCACCGGATGCCGGTACACCCAGGCCAGGCCCTCGCGCATCTCCCGCCGCAGGTTGCGGGACTCGGGCCGCTCGACCGGCTCGTCGACCCGCACCCGGGCCAGCAGCAGGCCGGAGAACAGGAAGGACACCGCGTCCACCAGCACAGCCGCGGCCGCGCCGACCGCCTGCACCAACGCGCCGGCCAGCGCCGGCCCCACCATCTGCGCGGCCGAGTCCGTCTGCTGGAGCCGGGCGTTCGCGTCGGCCAGCCGGGCCGTCGGCACCAGCCGCGGCAGGAACGACTGGTGCGCGGCGTCGTAGGCCAGCGACAGCGCGCCGATCAGCGCCGTCAGCACGATCAGCACCGGCATGGACAGCCGGTGCCACGCCGCCAGCAGCGGGATCAGACCCATCAGCCCGAACCGCGCCAGGTCGGCCCCGACCAGGATCGGCTTGCGGTGGTAGCGGTCCACCAGCACGCCGGCGACCACGCCGAACAGCAGGTACGGCAACCAGTTCGCCGCCCGCAGCAGGCCGAACTCGGTGCCGGTGGCGTGCAGCGTGTTCACCGCCAGCAGCGGCACCGCGACCGTCGTCACGTACGAGCCGGTCATGGAGACGGCGTCGGACGCCCAGAACAGCCGGAAGCCCGGCGAGGCCAGTAACCGAGTGTCGCTCATGCGGCCAGTGCGTAGCCCAGGAACACCGCGCCCAGCCCGGCGATCAGGCTGATCAGGACGTTCATCACCGCGTACACATAGGCTTTCTGCTCGATCAGCCGCAGCGTCTCGTAGCTGAAGGTGCTGTACGTGGTCAGCGCCCCGCAGAAACCGGTGCCCACCAGGGCCGCCACCCCGCTGGGTAGCGTTGTCCCCAGCCCAGCCAGGAATCCCAGCACCAGGCAGCCGACGACGTTCACCGTCATGGTGCCCCACGGGAAGATCGAGTCGTGCCGGACCTGCACGGTCCGGTCGGTCAGGTAGCGCAGCGGGGCGCCGACCATCGCGCCGACGAACACCAGCACCAGGGTCACACCGCCACCGGCTTCCTGGTCAGCGCCCGCATCAGCGCCACGCCGGCCAGCACCGCGAGCATCGCCGCGGCCAGCGTGCCGAACAGGTAGGCCATCGCCAGCGGCACCTGCCCGGGCGTGAGCATGGCCCGGGTTTCCACGGCATAGGTGGAAAAAGTGGTGAAACCACCCAGAATGCCCACGCCGAGGAACGGTCGCAGCAGCGGCCGCTGTCCCCATCGGACCATCAGCACGCCGATCAGGAAGCAGCCCAGCACGTTGATGAGGAACGTGCCCCACGGAAAATGGTCCGGTGTGGTCGGCAGCAACTGGGCGATGCCGTAACGGGCCGACGCCCCGAGCCCGCCGCCGAGCGCGATCACCACCAGCACACCGCCATGGGTGCGGGCCAGTTCACGTCGTTGCGCCGGGACATGGACGTCGACATCGGGGTCGACCGACACCTGCACCTCCCCACCACCGGTCGTCCCAGCATAGCGGCCCGTATCCGTGGGTATCCGAGGGTCCGAGGAGGTGCGCGGTCATGCCGCAGGCGTGGAGCAGGAAACGGGAACGGCAGTACGAGCACATCAAGGAGCAGTCGCAGGAGCGCGGCGCGAGCACGAAACGGGCCAAGGAGATCGCGGCCCGCGTGGTGAACAAGAACCGGGCCCAGGCGGGCGAGTCCCGCACCGCGAGCCGGTCGTCCACGAAGGACGTGTCGCCGCAGCACCGCGGCGGCAAGCGCTCGCACTCCGGCGCGCAGGGCCCGACCAGGGACCAGCTCTACAACGAGGCCCGCCAGCGCAACATCAGGGGCCGGTCGAAGATGACCAAGAAGGAGCTGGAGAAGGCGCTCGGCCGCTAGCCGAGACCGTCGAGGGCGGACGGCACGGAGTCCCGGATGTCGAAACCGGCGTCGAGGCCGGTGATCTGCAGCGGGCGCAGCACGACGCGGCTGTCGGCGGCCAACCGCAGGGCCACCGACGCCTGCCCGGCCTGCTCGCTCACGGCGGCCAACATGGCCAGGCCGGCCGAGGCCAGGAAGGTCAGGCCGGTCAGGTCGACCACCAGGCCGGCCGGGCCGCTGCCGAGTGCGTTGTCCAGCTCGAGGGTGGCCGCCGGCACGGTCTGCATGTCCAGCTCACCGGCCAGGCGCACGACGGCGACGCCGCCGACCAGCTCGGTGGCGGCGGCGAAGGAGCCGGAGTTCTCGGGCACGTGCTCTCCCATGGTCGACTGACGCCGCAGAATACGGCACCGATCAGTTCTCGCCGGTGCCACCCGACACCGTCTCGCCCAGCACGGTCTGCATCGTGTCGAGCAGCTGATCGGCGTCCACCGGCTTGGTCACGTAGCCGTTGGCCCCCGAGGCCATGCTCTTCTCCCGGTCGCCCTGCATGGCCTTGGCCGTGACGGCGATGATCGGCAGGTCGGCGAACTGGACCATGGCCCGCACCGCGGCGGTGGTGGCGTAGCCGTCCATCTCCGGCATCATCACGTCCATCAGGATCAGGTCGATGTCGGAGTTGGCCAGCAGCACCTCGATGCCCTTGCGGCCGTTGGGTGCGTGCAGCACGGTCATGCCGTACGTCTCCAGCATGCCCACGATGGCGAACACGTTGCGCACGTCGTCGTCGATGACCAGCACCTTGCGCCCGCGCAGGCCCTCGTGCGCGTGCTCCTCGGTGGACAGCTGCCGCACCAGCCGTTCGCGCAGCGCGTCGACGCTGCTGACCAGGTCGACGGCCCGGTTGCGGACGTGCGACTGGAGCAGCCGGTCCTGGGCCGGGGTGAGCGGCCGCGACAGGTAGGCGAACACCGGCAGCGCGACCAGGTCGGGGTGGTTGGCCAGCCGCTTGAGGAACGTCAGCGACATGGCTTCGGGCAGGTTGAGGTCGACGACAACGGCCTGGTGCGGGGCGGCGATCAGCGCCGACACGGCCTCGTCCGGGGTGGCGGCCACCGTCACGTGCGGGTCGCCGAGGGTCACCGCGACCTGCCGGGCCAGCGTGGACAGCTCGTCGCCGCCGGACTCCAGCACCAGCACCCGCCGCCGGGCATCCGGCGCGGCCGTCTCCGGCGCCGGCGCCGGCTCGGCGAAGTCCGGCTCGACCGGCAGGTGCAGGGTGAACGTGCTGCCGACGCCGAGCTCGCTCTCCGCCTTGATCTCGCCGCCGAGCAGGTAGGCCACCTCGCGGCTGATCGACAGGCCGAGGCCGGTGCCGCCGTACCGGCGGCTGGTGGTGCCGTCGGCCTGCTGGAACGCGCCGAAGATGGTCTCCAGGTTGTCCGGGGCGATGCCGATGCCGGTGTCCGAGACGGCGAACTCGACGGTGTCGCCGGCCAGCCGCACGGCCAGGTTGACCCGGCCGGTCTCGGTGAACTTGACCGCGTTGGACAGCAGGTTGCGCAGCACCTGCCGCAGCCGGGGCTCGTCGGTGTAGAGGTGCTCGGGCACGTCCGGCGCCACCTGCACGCCGAAGCCGAGCCCCTTCTCCACGGTCAGCGGCTGGAACGTGGCCCGCACGTACTCCAGCAGCTGCGGCAGCGGGAACCGCTCCGGGTGGATGTCCATCTTGCCCGCCTCGACCTTGGACAGGTCGAGGATGTCGTCGATCAGCTGGAGCAGGTCGGTGCCGGCGGAGTGGATCACGTTGGCGAACTCGACCTGCTTGGGCGTCAGGTTGCGGCTGGGGTTCTGGGCCAGCAGCCGGGCCAGGATGAGCAGGCTGTTGAGCGGCGTGCGCAGCTCGTGCGACATGTTGGCCAGGAACTCGGACTTGTACTTGGAGGTCAGGGCCAGCTGCTGGGCCCGTTCCTCCAGCTCCTGGCGGGCCTGCTCGATCTCGAAGTTCTTGACCTCGATGTCCCGGTTCTGCCTGGCCAGCTCGGCGTTGGACCGGCGCAGCTCGCCCTGCTGCTCCTGGAGCTGCTCGGAGCGGGCCCGCAGCTGCTGGGTGAGCCGCTGGGACTCGGCCAGCAGCGAGTCGGTGCGGGCGTTGGCGATGATCGTGTTCACGTTGACGCCGATGGTCTCCATCAGCTGCTCGAGGAAGTCCCGCTGGACCGGCGTGAACCGGCCGAACGAGGCCAGCTCGATCACGCCGAGGGCCTGGTCCTCGAACACGATGGGCAGCACGATCAGGTTGGCCGGGCCGGCCGAGCCGAGGCTGGAGGCGATCCGCACGTAGTCGGCCGGCGTGTGCTCGACCAGGATGGCCTTCTTGGTGCTGGCCACCTGCCCGACCAGCGACTGGCCCAGCCGGAACTCGGTGGTCAGCGAGCCGTCGTGGCCGTAGCCGGCGACCAGCCGCAGCGTGACGCCCTCCGGGCCGGACTCGGCCAGGAAGAACGTGCCGAGCTGGGCGTCGACCAGCGGCGTCAGCTCGTTCATGATCAGCTCGGCCACCGTGCGCAGCTCGCGGTGGCCCTGCATCAGCCCGGAGAACCGGGCCAGGTTGGTGTTGAGCCAGTCCTGGTCCTCGTTGGCCGTCGTCGTCTCGCGCAGCGACCGCACCATCGAGTTGATGTTGTCCTTGAGCTCGGCGAGCTCGCCCTGCGCCTCGACCGTGATGGACCGGGTCAGGTCGCCGGTGGCCACCGCGCTGGTCACCTCGGCGATGGCCCGCACCTGGTGGGTCAGGTTCAGCGCCAGCTCGTTGACGTTCTCGGTGAGCCGCTTCCACGTGCCGGACACGCCCTCGACCTCGGCCTGCACGCCGAGGCGGCCCTCCCGGCCGACCTCGCGGGCCACCCTGGTCGACTCGGCGGCGAACGAGGACAGCGTGTCGACCATCGTGTTGATGGTGGTCTTGAGCTCCAGGATCTCGCCGCGCGCGTCGACGTCGATCTTCTTGGACATGTCGCCGCGGGCCACCGCCGTGGTCACCTGGGCGATCGACCGCACCTGCGAGGTCAGGTTGTCGGCCATGACGTTCACCGAGTCGGTGAGGTCCTTCCAGGTGCCGGACACGCCGGGCACCCGGGCCTGGCCGCCGAGCATGCCCTCGGTGCCGACCTCGCGGGCCACCCGGGTGACCTCGTCACCGAACGCCGACAGCGTGTCGACCATGGTGTTGATGGTGTCGGCCAGGCCGGCGATCTCGCCCTTGGCCTCGACCCGGATCCGCTTGGTCAGGTCGCCCTGGGCGACCGCGGTGGCCACCTGGGCGATCGACCGCACCTGACCGGTCAGGTTGGACGCCATCACGTTGACGTTGTCGGTGAGGTCCTTCCAGGTGCCCGACACGCCACGCACGATGGCCTGACCGCCCAGGTCGCCCTGGGTGCCGACGTCGCGGGCCACCCGGGTGACCTCGTCGGCGAAGGCCGACAGCTGGTCGACCATCGTGTTGATGGTGTCCTTGAGCTCCAGGATCTCGCCGCGGGCGTCGACCCGGATCTTCTGCGTCAGGTCGCCGCGGGCCACCGCCGTGGTCACCTGGGCGATGGACCGCACCTGGTCGGTGAGGTTGCCGGCCATGACGTTCACCGAGTCGGTGAGGTCCTTCCAGGTGCCGGACACGCCCTTGACGTCGGCCTGGCCGCCCAGCTTGCCGTCGGTGCCGACCTCGCGGGCCACCCGCGTGACCTCGTCGGCGAAGGCCGACAGCTGGTCGACCATGGTGTTGATGGTGTTCTTGAGCTCCAGGATCTCGCCGCGGGCGTCGACGGTGATCTTCTGGGTCAGGTCGCCCTTGGCCACCGCCGTGGTCACCTGGGCGATGTTGCGGACCTGGTCGGTCAGGTTGCCGGCCATGAAGTTCACCGACGTCGTGAGGTCGCGCCAGGTGCCGGCCACGCCGGGCACCGTCGCCTGACCGCCCAGCCGGCCCTCGCTGCCGACCTCGCGGGCCACCCGGGTCACCTCGTCGGCGAACGAGGACAGCTGGTCGACCATCGTGTTGATGGTGTTCTTCAGGGCCAGCATCTCGCCCTTGACGTCCACGGTGATCTTCTGGGTCAGGTCGCCCTTGGCCACCGCGGTGGCCACCTCGGCGATGTCGCGGACCTGGCCGGTCAGATTGCCGGCCATCGCGTTCACCGAGTCGGTCAGGTCCTTCCAGGTGCCCGACACGCCCGGGACGGTGGCCTGGCCGCCCAGCTTGCCGTCGGTGCCGACCTCGCGGGCCACCCGGGTGACCTCGGACGTGAACAGCGCGAGCTGGTCGACCATGCCGTTGAAGACGTCGGACATCTCGTCCATCAGCACGTCGTCGACCCGCGGCAGCCGCGTGCTGAAGTCGCCGTCACGCACCGCCTTGAGGCCCTGGAGCAGCTGCTGGAGCCGCTCGTTCTGCACGGCCTTGCCCTCCACGACCATCTACCGCTCCCACCGCGTCCGTACCCCGGAGATCCATCCTGGCACGCGAGCATCACGCCACGGACACTTCTACACTCGCCCGGTGTCCGACCTCGAACGGCTCGCCCGGCTGGTGGCCCATCAGCGGGAGCAGCTCGCGCGGCTCCGGGCGCGGGCCGCCGCCGAAGCCGTGCTCGAACAGGCCAAGGGCCGGCTGGTCGAGCGGGTCGGCGGCAGCCTGGCCCACGCCACCCAGCACCTGCACACGCTGGCCGAGAGCGTCGGGCTGACGCCGCTGGAAATGGCCGCCGAGCTGATGGAGACGGCCCCGCCGCCGCCAAGCGGCGACATCCCCGTGCTGGGGATGCGGCTGGCCGAGACCCGCGTGTCGACCGCCCGTGACGGCGACGCCCTGGCCGACGCCGTGTTCACCGA
>Ga0310811_10009150_pt1 | contig 12779 bp, 10 predicted proteins | sample YCmetagenome_FD_207642 | JGI IMG/M metagenome (GOLD analysis project Ga0310811, IMG submission 207642) | Soil microbial communities from experimental microcosm in Duke University, North Carolina, United States - YC | ecosystem: Engineered > Artificial ecosystem > Soil microcosm > Unclassified ...
CGACGTCGACTTGATACAGCGCCCGTACATCGTACAGGTAGCCGACGATCGCCGCCGAGGCGATGAGGAGACCGGCCGTCGCCAACCACTGGACCGTGTGCCCCCACCACCGGAACGGGGCGTCGAGGGCGAGCAGCGCGACGCCGGCGAGGATGAACGCGACCGCCGAATTCGTCGCCATCCCGCTCGACGACAGATCCGGATACGCGGCCACCCCGTTCCGATTCGCGAAAAGCAAACGCCCCAAGCCGAGATGCAGATCGAACAGCCGCTCCGCGAACACGAGCGAGCCGAATACGAGAACGACCGTGGCGAGCGCGAGCGCGACGATGCGTAGCAGAGCACTCGCGGACCGCCGCCGCTGAATCCAGAGCGAGGCGCCGGCGACGACAAAGGCCAGTGACGCATTCGGCGGCATGACGAGACGGCGGAAGGCGCCGCTGTCGTGCATCGCGCTGGTGTCGAGTAGCCAGCCGGCGAGAACGAGAAGCCCGATTCCCGCGCAAACGAGCGCCATGGCTCCGGTCGCGCGCGCGCTCGTCGATGACGGCGAGGCGTGCACCGTAGGCGCGATCAACGCGTCGGAGCTCACGGCCAGCTCCGTCATTCGTAGCGCAGCGCCGTGATGGGATCGAGAACGGCGGCCCGCCGTGCCGGCCAGACGCCGAACACGATTCCTACGAGGGCCGCGAATGCAAACGCGAGCGTGATCGCCGTTGGGCTCATTGCCGTGTCCCATCCGAATGAACGTCGGAGAATCGCCGACGCTCCAGAGCCGAGTGCTACGCCGACGGCGCCGCCGGCAATGCACAATACCACCGCCTCCACCAAAAATTGCAAGAGGATGTTGCGACGCGTCGCACCCAGCGCTTTGCGAATTCCGATCTCACGTGTGCGCTCGGTCACAGAAACGAGCATGATGTTCATGATGCCGATGCCGCCGACGAGCAGCGATACCGCGGCGATGCCCGCGAGCAAGAGCGTGAACGTCTCCGTCGTCTCGCTCAGCACCGCGAGAAAGTCCGACTGATTCCGGATCGAGAAGTCGTTCGGCTGATCGGGGCGCAGCCGGTGTGTTCGGCGAAGGACGGACTGCACCTCGAACGTCGCCAAGGCGAGCGTGCTCTCGCTCTCGGCCCGCACCCAGATGTCCTGAATCCGGTCCGTTCCGAAGATGCCGAACCGGCCCGTCGAGAAGGGAATGAGGATCTGCTGGTCCGCGTCGCCGACGCCGCTCACGCCTCGATTCGCCAACACGCCGATGACGGTGAACTGTCGTCCGGCGATTCGGATGCGCTCATCGAGGATCGCGCTCGGATTGTCGGCGCCGAGCAACGGAAGCACCTCCGCGCCGAGCACCGCGACCCGGGCCCGCGCGCGATCCTCGGCGTCGGTGAACATGCGGCCGACGGCGAGCTGAAAGCCCCGCACCTCGGGGAAATTCGATCCCGTCCCGGTGATCTGAACGTTGGTATTTCGGTTTTTCCAAACGACCTGAAGCGGACGATCCTGCTGATGGTTTACGCCGATGACGTGCTCAGCACGCTGTCGAAGCGCCTCGACGTCGGGCATCGACAACTTGGCCGCGCTGCCCGTATTGATCCCGCCCTGATTGATCCGCTGTGGGTTGATCTGAAGAACCGTCGTTCCGAGCCGCGCGATCCGGTCCTTCACCGCGTTCTCGGCTCCGTTTCCAAGCGCGATCATGGCAATCACCGCGGCGACGCCGATCACGATCCCGAGCATCGTGAGGAGTGAACGCAGCTTGTTGGCGCGCAACGCCGCCAACGCTACCCGAACTACTTCGCCGCTCGTCCCGAACACCATGCCCCCGTTCCTCTTCCAGATTCTGGTTGAGGTAAAACTTGAGGCGCGCGCGGCATTCGGCAATCCGATGACGCTATCTCTTTGTCGGGGACATCCCGGCGGAAAGCATATTCACGAGCAGGCGCGCGGCGCCGGCGTGAACGGCCGCCAGCTGCGTGTCGAGCGCGAGAGCGGTGTATACGAGCATGCCCCGGCCGATACGCGCGGTAAGAATCGTTGCCGGCGTGCCCGTTTCGAGGTCGCCGATCGTGACGACGGTTCCGTAGCGAGTGTCGATCCCGATCGGAACGTTCCGCGCCCGTTCGCCCGCCCAGTCGCTGAAATCCTTCGCGGTGATCGCGTTCGGCCAGGAGAGCAGCGATGACCGGGGATTTACGAAATGCACTTCAGCGTCGGGATTGGTGATGTTGTGCGGGACGGTATCGAACGCGATGGGGAAGGGAAAGAGGCCGGACTGCGCGACGTCAGGACCTTGGGGTAGCACGACAACCGTCCCGCCCTGACGCATGAATGCTTGAAGTGACTCCACGGCGCCCGCTAGAGCCTCCCCTCGCGCCGCGTCCGCACCAATCACCACTGCGTTGAATGCGGCAAGATCGACGACGGGCAGGAGCGAAGGGTCGAGCGTTTGCAAGTTGATCTGCAATTGTCCGAGGTACGTCGGGAGCTCGTCCGCGCCTTTCACGTAGGCAACGCGCAATCGCGGCGGCACGCGCAGGTCCACCACTTCCAAACGCTCGCCGGCCAGGCGCACGAAGACTTGTGTCGGAACGTGTGGGTATTCGCGTGGAATGGTGCCCACCTGGAAGGTCTGTCCGCCGAAATCGCTCACCGCACCCGGTCGCCGCGGTCCCGGCGCCGGCGTTGGAATTCGCACCAACGCGGAAATCGAATCCGATCCGGGCTTGAGCGTTCCGCGAATCCGAAAGAACACGTTACGCCCGCCGAATGGTGGGAGCACTACACGTCGCTCGACCGTGTCCACCTTGATCGAAGACGGAGTCTTGAGCTCCACGACGACAGTGTCCGTCGACGCTCGCGCCGAGGACACGTAGACCCGAAAGAGCCGATTGATCGGGATTGATGCCCTCTCGTACTCGGCGGTGCGTTCGAGCAAGATCGATTTCGGCCGCAGGCCGGTGAGAAAATGTCGGTCGTCGCCGCGAATCATTCCCGCGCCGCGATACGCCCATTGCGTGGTCGGCACCGCGATGTCGACGCCCGCGATTGCGACGGTTGCCTCCGCACCGTAGACCGGCAAACGATCCTCGCCGGCGATCAATTCGGGAAACGTTCCGCTCATGCCCGGGCCGACCGCGTGGACTGCGATCCCGTTCATCAGTCCGTTCAACTGCCACCAGTGGCTGGCTTGCGCCTCCACGCGAATGGATCCGCTCCATCGGAACGCACTATCGGCGGCAAGTCGTACCGAGTCGCCGACAAGCGTGGCCAGAGCTACTCGGCCATTCGCCGCGAGGCGGCGCAGCGTCACCGGCTCGCTGCCGCCGTTGAACACATTGACCTCGGCCGCGACGGAATCGCGAACGGCCACGAACTCGCGCGACACCGTCCCGTCGACAACGACGCCGGCAGCGTCGAGCGTTACGCGAGTCGCTCGCTCGCGGATCGTTCGGAGCGTCGCCATGAGATCGCCCAAAACGCCACCGCAGAGCGGAACAGTCGCCGATTCGCTGCACTGGATCGCCAGGCGTGTGGCGATAGTTCGTCTCACGACATTGGCAAAGGCCGCGGCAATCACGTTCGGCGACGCGCTGTAACCACCGGCGTGAGCGGCGGCGAGCGCGTCGCGCAGTGAATCGACCTGCGCGTCGACGGCATTGGCGCCGGTGCGAAGCCGAGCCCAGGTCGTGTCGACGCCGGCGAATAAATCGTTGCCCGCCGATTCGCCGCGTGTCACCTCGAGTCGTAGCGATCGGGGCGCGCTTCCGACTTTCGGCGAAGGAAGAGCAGACTGCGTACGCTGCAGGCGGCGAATTTCGGCGCCGATTTCGGCGTATGTCTTGTTTTCTTCGCGGTCGAGCTCTCCCACGTCGACCGTCACGATGCCCGGCGGGTTCGCCAAACTGCTGTCGACGCGCGTGTAGAGTCGCGTCGGAGACCACGCCGGCAGACGGGACGTCGCGCGGGAGGGGAGAAGCGCCGTGTCACCCGCTGCTTGGAACGCCGCCCGAACGAGCCGCGCCGTTCGACGCCGAGTGGCGTCGCGGCTGACGGTGTCGCACATCGAGATCACGACGTGCGGTCTGAACGCTCGAATCACCGACACTACGTCGCGCAGCAGTGTGTCGCGCGGCCACAGCCGGTCGACGACTGAGTCCTCCGTCGCCGGTCCGAAGTCGTACGCCCGCGTGAAATACTGATGCCCTCCGTCGCGCTGACGTTCAGCGAGCAACTCCGCCGTGCGCAACACGGCGAGGGCCGACTGCCGCTCGCTTCCAGCAACGTTCGGGCTGGCTTCGCCGCGCGTGATGGAAAGGAACGCCGTTTCAACGCCGCGGCCGAGACCGAGCCAGGCGAGCAGTGCGTTGTCTTCGTCTTCCGGTCGCGCGCCGATGATGAGCACGCGAGGGGCCGGACCGATCGTCGCGGCGGTGCGTCGCCAGCTCTGCGACGATCCGGCGATTGGAAATAGGGCGAGGAGGGCGAGCGTCGCGGCGAGCGCACGGCGTCGATTCATTCGGCAAAGCACGCGAAGGTTGACGAAGCGACGAGCTACTACGATGCTAGTACAACCTGTTAGCGCGCGGCGAAGGTGTCAACTATGCTGCTAGTAGAAAATGCACGCATTCGCATACTCGGATGCGGCTCGCGCTACGGGAACAGGCGGCGGAGCGCAGGGTGGTCGTCCATCGGACGACCACCCCGCTCATTGCTCAATCCAAGAGCTGAACCGCCAGCGTCTCGAGGCGGCTCGACCAAGCCGATTTACACTCGGCTGCTGCCGCGGCGCTGGCCAAGCCGGTTTGCTCGACCGCGACCTGGCTCTTGGCATCTCCCTTCGCGGTGAATCCGACGACGACTTGTGAGCCGTCGTCGAGCACGAGTCTCATCGACTTGTACTTCGTCGCGCGCTTCACCTGCGAATTGGGAAGCCATCGCGCTCGGCGCTCCGGGTTCTCGAACGCCGCGAACAGCGCGGCGAGCGAAGCGCCCATGGTCTTGCTGCGCGTGGCGGTGTAGCTCCCACTCCGTTGTTGCCCCTGCGCGCGGAGGCCCTTGATGCGTTCGTAGCCCACCGTCACCATCTGCGTCCACCACGACGGTGTTTTGTACTTCTCACGCAGATACCTCGCGATGTCGCGGTGCGACCAGGTGTACGCCTGATGATAGTCGAGCGAGTTCACCCATCGCTCCCAGGTGCAGCCCGTCGCGTCCTTTACGGCCGCGTCACTCATTCCGGCGACGGCGGCGTACTGCGCCGGCGGAACGATCGACGGTGGTGGCGTTGGCTTCGTTATTCGGCGCGCCGGCGTTTTTTTCGCGGTCGGCGTGGGGGTGGCATTCAACAGCTGAGCGCGGGCGGCGGTGTACGATTCGCCGGTCTTCCGCATGCGAGCGCGCACGACGCGCTTGAAATCCTTGTTGGTCGGCATGGTGTTGGTCTCGTCCTTTGGTCAGGCCACGACGCACGCCCCCCAGCAGCGGCGCCGAGGCGCCAAAGGCATCACCAAGCCGATCCGGGAGTCTTCCCCCCTTTGCCTCGCTGGGACCCTCGCTGGGGGAGGGTCGAAGAGGTTGGGCGCGAATCGCCGCCGAATTCATTTTGTGTGAACCCGAACGGTCGCGCAAGACCACCAGCCGCTACGCCTGCGCCGGCCGCTTTGGGCCGACCCGAATGTCGAGCCGGTGGACGGTCTTGCCGATGCACGCGTCCATCACGACGGTGAGACCGCCGCTCGCCGCGATGAAAGCCGCTTCGTCATTGGCGATTCCTTCCTGGAGCCAGAACGCCTTCGCGTGGACTTTCACCGCTTCTTCAGCGACTGGCGGTGTGTCCGCGGGACGGCGAAAGACGTCGACGATGTCGATGTCGCCGGGGACATCGCCCAGCGTCGGATAGGTGGCTCGACCGAGAACGCTCGGCTCCATCGGCGTCACGGGCACGACGTCGAACCCCGCGGCGATGAGCACTTTGATAACTCCGAGCGACGGCCGATCAGGTCGCGCCGATGCGCCGACCACCGCGATGCGGCGCGCGGACATGAGCAGGGCACGGAGCTCGTCGTCGGAGGGATTGGCGAAGGACATTGGGGCAAGCTATCAGCTTCTCAGGTCAGCCACGAATAGACGAGTGCTCCCGCCGCCACAAACATCAAGACGGCCGCCAGCGCGCCGAGCACGTTCAAGCCTCGCCCGTTCCGATGCTCGCCCATCACGGCGGTGTTGTTGCACACGACGAGAATGATCACGATCAGGGGCGGCGCGAGGAGGCCATTGATCACGGCGGACCAGATCAACAGTCGAATGGCGTTCACGTGCGCGAAGTTGAGCAGCATGCCGACGATCATCGCGAACGCGATCACGCCGTAGAATTGCCGCGCCGTGTGGACCTTTTCGTCCATCCCGGCGCGCCACGCCGCCGCTTCGGCGACGGCGTAAGCCGCTGATCCGGCCAGCACGGGAACGCCGAGTATTCCCGTTCCTACGAGGCCGATCGTGAACAGGGCAGCGGCGGCTGGTCCGGCGAGCGGTTTGAGCGCCGACGCCGCGTCGGCCGCCGTCTCGACGTCCGTCACACCGGCCCGGTGAAGCGTGGCGGCCGCCGTGAGGATGATGAAATACATGATCGCGTTCGAGAAAAACATTCCGACGTTGACGTCGCGTGTCGCCGCGCGAAGCTCGCGCTGGATCGCGCGTTGCGGACGTCCGATCAGCCGCTGCCGCCAATACGCGTCCTGCTCGGCGTTCTGCGCGGCTTGCCAGAAAAAGAGGTACGGCGAGATCGTCGTGCCGAGGATCGCCACGAGCATGAAGAGGAACTCGCGCGACCACTCGATGTGCGGAACGAGCGTGTTGACGATGACCGCTCCCGGATCGGGTCGCGCCAGGAACGCCGCGAGCACGTAGCTGAACAGGACAAGGGTCATCCACTTGAGCGCGTGCGTCATTCGCTCGTACGACGCGAAGGCCAACAGCGCGAGGATCAAAATCGCAAAGGCGGGGACGAACCACAGCGAAGGCAGGCCGGTAAGTAAACTTGCCGCGGCCGCCATGCCGCCGAGGTCGGCCGCGATGTTCACCGTGTTTCCCACGAGCAGCATCGTGCAGGCGAGCCAGAGCAGCCAGCGCGGATAATGCTCGCGCAGCACACTGGCCAGTCCGCTACGCGCGACGATCCCGATCCGCGCGCACATCAGCTGGACCGCGGCCATGAGCGGCAGGGTGACGAGGGCGATCCACAGAGTGGCGTAGCCGAAGGCAGCGCCCGCTTGCGAGTAGGACGCGATGCCGGACGGATCGTCGTCCGCGGCGCCGGTGATTAATCCGGGGCCGAGCTCCCGCGCGCGAGATCGCAGGCGCTCGCGGCGGTTTTCGATCCGCTCGCGGTACGCCCGAGGTGCAAGTCGTCGGTCTGTTCGGTGTGCTGCGGTGGACTCAGCGGAAATCGGCGCGGCCGCGTACTCGCCCCCCGCCCCATCCCGGCGCGGCGTCGGTTCCATGCCGGCCCAAAGAGCAGGAGGTGCGCCACGCGTTTCAGTCGGCGCGAGCGCGCGGTCCGGCGGGTGAAAGCTCTTTCGTGGCAGCGATCGCTTTGCCGCGCTCGAGGAGCGCGCGCGCCGCCGCGGGCGCGCGGCGCTGGGCTTCGGCGGCGAGCTGCGCCAAATACTCCATGAGGTCGCGCGCCGCGCAGCCGTGCACGCCGTCGCGCCACAGGGTGACGACGCGCCACGCGCCGCGCCAAGTGCGTCGCGACAGGATCTTGATCTGTTCGTGTTCGTCGAGCGCCAGCGTGCCGTGCAGGTGTTTCATCGGCGGCGTCATCAACTCCGACAGATGACCGCCGGTGAGCGCCCAATGGCGAATGCGGCCCTGCCGCGCGGGAAGCCGTGAGGCGTCGATCTCTTCGAGCTCGAGGACGCCGCGCGCGGCGAGGATGCCGGACGCCAGCGCGGCGATCCGGCTTTCTTCCGCTTCGGTCAGCTGGACGGCGTAGCGTGCGATTTGCTTGCAACGCGCTACGAGGTCGGCGAGCGCTTGAGGCGTCGGAGCCTCGACGGGACCCTGCATCGATCGTCGGTGATGTTGTGAGCGCTGTGTCGCGCCGAGAGTTACGTGGGGAGCAGAATCCGCGCCGTGTGCCTCGTCACTCAAAGTCACTCCGGCGATGTGATTCAGCGCATTGTTGCCGTCTTGTGCCAGGTGTAAAAATGCTAAACACCGACGCAGGGAATATTTCGCCTGTGATCGACATCACCGAAGTTCTGCCCGCTTCTTGCACCAGGGCATGCTCAAACACCGACCGTTCACCACACCAGAGGAGATAAGAACGATGCGCCTTCACAGCGGAATGATGCTCGCGTGCACCGCGGCACTGCTCAGCGCTTGCGCGACGACCGGCTCGGTCAAGCGCGCCCGTGAGGAAGCGGCCGCGGCGGCCGCTGCCAACCAGCAAGCCCTTGCCAGCGAGCGCTCGGAGCGTATGGCGACCGACAGCTCGCTCCGTACCGACCTCGGCATGGTTCGCGGCGACATCCAGGCGCTCCGCACCGAGCTGCAGTCGCTGCGTACGGAGTTTGGCGCCAAGATCACGGCGATGGAAGATGGTCTGAAGTTCGCGATGCCGGTGAACTTTGCGTTCAACGACGCGACCGTGCGTCAGCAAGACTACACGCAGCTCACGCGCTTCGCCCACGTCGTCCAGAAGTACTACCCGACGTCCAAGGTCACGGTGGAAGGCTTCGCTGATCCCGCCGGTTCGACGCACTACAACCTCAACCTGTCGAAGAAGCGCGCCGATGCGGTCCGTGACTACCTCACGGCGCAGGGCGGCCTGACGACGAACCAGCTCGAGACGATCGGCTACGGCAAGACGCGCCTCGTCACGCCGAAGGCGTGGGGCGACCAGCCGGGCGCCGAGCTCAATCGCCGCGTCGTGTTCGTGATCGAGACCGCCGGAACGCAGTCGGTGGCGCTCACCACGCCCGACGAGAAGACGCCGTAAGGCGAGTGACTGCACTCTTCGAACGGTCGGCTTCTCGGTAAGACCTAGGAAGAAGAAACGGCCCTGCCCGAACGCTCGGGCAGGGCCGTTTCGTTTGGCAGCTCGGCGACTCGGCGACTCGGCGGCGCGCCTTGGACGTCATAACGATTGGATACGGGACGACCTCGGAGAACGGCACAGGACAACAAACACGAAGTTGTTCATTTTGTCTTCAGCAGTTCTCCTGTTGGTTGTCCTGAATAATTCTGTCAGTTGTCCCGTATCTAATCGTTAGTGCGTCCGAAGTCCTGGATGGCAGCGTGGTCGCGATCTAGGAACCATCGAGCCATCGAGCTGCCTCGAGACGGACTATGTCGGCGGCGGAACGCGATCGTCCGGCGGGACGAAGTTCGACAGGAATAAGCGCTCCTCGGGCGTCAAACTGCCGAGTCCTTTCGCGCTGATCTTGTCGAGGATGCGATTTACCTCGTCGCGGTTCACTTCGTGGACCGACTTCGGGTCGACGTGCTTCCAGTTCGACAGCGTGTCGCGCGGGACCGTCGCCGTGACCTTGGCACGGAAGCGTTTCGTGCCCTGTCGCATGTCGAGCCACTTCAAGTACAGGAAGCCGCCGACGAAGCCGCCGAGGTGGGCGAAGTCCGCCACGCCGGTGCGCGATCCACTTAGACCGCTCCACAGCGAGATCCCCGCCATCAGCAAGACGGCGACGCGCGCCTGAAGGGGCAGGATGCCCATGATGTAAATCAGCGCCGTCGGCCAGAAGAGCGCGAACGCGAGCATGACGCCGAACACCGCGCCCGACGCGCCGATGATCGGTGAGAACGGAGCGAAGATCAGCGAAAGCACCGCGCCCGAGATGCCGCTGATCATGTACAGGGTGATGAACCGCCTCTCGCCGAGCCGCTCTTCGACACGTGGCCCGAAGAAATACAGCGCCAGCATGTTGAACAGAATGTGCGTGATGTTCGCGTGGACGAACATATACGTCACGAGCGTCCACGGCCGCACGAAGGTATACGCCGGAACGAACGCCAGCGCGTTCGTCACGCCGGCGACCGTCTGCTGTAGAAAAAAGACGATGATGTTCGCGACGACCAGACGTCGTACCCACGGCGTCACCGATGGCGCTCCTTCAAGTAGGGAAACCCATTAACTTACACACGGAAGTTCACAGGCTCGATCCCGCGGGGTCGGGCCTTCGTTGCATTCTACTCCCTCAATCTAGGCCGTTCCGTTGTCGCAGGATCTCGAGACCCGCCTCGCCGACGCCGTTCGCACCCGGCGCACCTTCGCCATCATCAGCCATCCGGACGCGGGCAAGACCACGCTCACGGAAAAGCTGTTGCTGTACGGCGGCGCCATTCACTTGGCCGGCTCCGTCAAGTCGCGTCGCGCCGCGCGCCACGCGGCGTCCGACTGGATGAAGCTGGAGCAGGAACGCGGCATCTCGGTCACGTCGAGCGTGATGCAGTTCCAGTACGACGGCTATCACATCAACCTGCTCGACACCCCGGGTCACGAAGATTTTTCCGAAGATACCTACCGCACGCTCGTTGCCGCCGACAGCGCCGTCATGCTTCTCGACAACCGCAAGGGCGTCGAAGATCGCACGCGGCAGCTGTTCAGCGTCTGCAAACGCCGGCGCACGCCGATCTTCACCTTCGTCAACAAGTGCGACCGTGTCGGCGTCGATCCGCTCGCCCTGATCGGCGACGTCGAGTCGGACCTTGGCATCGCTTGCCACCCGGTGACCTGGCCGATCTTCAACGACGCGGCATTCGCCGGCGTGTATGACCGGCGGCGCCGGGTCGTGTTCCTGTTCGACCGAAGCGAAGATCACGGCGCGACGCGCGCCGAAGCGCAGACGATCGATCCGCACGACCAAAGGTTGCGCGACCTCATTGGAGCCGAGTCGCATGAACGGTTGCTGGCGGATCTCGCCCTACTCGACGAAGCGGGCCACCCGTTTGACCACCAGGCCGTCCTCGACGGGGAATTGTCCCCGGTGTTCTTCGGCAGCGCCCTCACCAACTTCGGCGTCGAGCCTTTCCTCAAGGAATTCCTCGAGCTCGCGCCGTCGCCCGTGTCGCGCGAATCGACCGCCGGCGTCGTCGAACCGACCGACGAGCGGTTCACCGGCTTCGTGTTCAAGATCCAGGCGAACATGGACGCGCGGCATCGCGATCGCGTCGCCTTCGTCCGCGTTTGCTCGGGCCATTTCGAAGCGGGGATGCAAGTAAAGCAGGTGCGGACGGGGAAGGCGCTCCGCCTCCCGTCGCCACAGCAATTCCTGGCGCGCGAGCGGACCGCGGTCGAAGAGGCTTGGCCCGGCGACGTGATCGGCGTGATGGATCGCGGCGGCCTGCGGATCGGCGACACGCTCACCGACGGCGCCGAGCTCGAGTTCAGCGGCATACCACGCTTCGCGCCCGAACACTTCGCGCGCATCATCCTCGGTGAACCGATGAAGCGCAAACAGCTCGACACCGGCCTCCGTCAGCTCACCGAGGAGGGGGCGGCGCAGGTCTTCTACACGTCCGGCTCGGAGACGACCGGCCCCACGCCGATCGTCGGTGCCGTCGGCATGTTGCAGTTCGACGTCATGCTGCATCGTCTGGAACACGAGTACGGCGCCGCGTGCCGGATCGAGCGCATCTCGGCGCGTTATCCGCGATGGGTGACCGGACCGGCGGCCGAGATCGAGCGCGTCGCCCGCGACCGCGGGCGGATGCTGCTCTACGACGCCAAAGGCAATCCGCTGATTCTGTTCGAGGATGCCTGGGGCTTACGCTGGGCGCTCGAGCGCGAGACGGCCGTTCAATTTCACGACGTCGCGCCGTAGTACTGCCGTATGCTCCAGGCGATGATGTCTCGGTAGATCGTGCCCTCCAGCCCGCGCGAACCGTCACCGTCTGAAGCGTAGCTTGGCCGCAAGCCTGCGTCGGCGAGCGTTTGCTTGATTCGCACCAGCGCCTGTTCCGGCGGTTCGTTCGCGGCTCGAAGCTCGGTCACCAGCTGACACGCCGCGGCGTGCAGGTCTTCCGTCGTGCCGTGGCCGTCCAGCACTGCCCGAATGGCCACTCGCATTCGCTCGGCGCTCGTGCCGGTCTCACCATCCTGGGACTCTGGTCGTTCGCTCGCGCTCATGGCTGGTTTCCCGTCGGCGCACTTTTGGCCGGTCGGTCTCCGCGTTGTAAGCGACCCGTGAGCCGACCTCAACGAACCGTCGACTCGCCCGTCAAAAGGCAAGCAGCGGACCAGCGTTTTGTGACTTGTATCGCGATGAACATGCATCCGCGTCGCCGGCCGCCCGAGGAGCCGAGCGACCTACCGCTGATCGGCCTGCGCGGCGAATTTGTACGTATGACCAACACGCGCGTCTCGCGGCTCGCCGCCAACCTGCACGGCTCCGCCATCCTTCGCATCGCGGGCGAAGTCCGCGCCCTCGCCAAGACCGGAAAACCCCTGCTCGATCTGACGGTCGGCGACTTCAGCTCCAAGCAATTCCCAATCCCGAAAGCGCTCGAGGACGCGATCGTCGACGCGCTTCGCGCCGGCGAATCGACCTATCCGCCGCCGATTGGCCTGGAATCGCTGCGCCAGGTGATTCGAGAGTTCTATCATCGCCGTCTCGGTCTCCAGTTCCCGCTCGAGTCGGTGCTCGTGGCGTCGGGTGCCCGTCCCGCGATCTACGCCGTGTACCGCGCGCTGGTCGACGCGGGCGACGAGGTCGTGTTCCCGGTCCCGTCGTGGAACAACGATCACTACA
>Ga0310811_10009151_pt1 | contig 12779 bp, 6 predicted proteins | sample YCmetagenome_FD_207642 | JGI IMG/M metagenome (GOLD analysis project Ga0310811, IMG submission 207642) | Soil microbial communities from experimental microcosm in Duke University, North Carolina, United States - YC | ecosystem: Engineered > Artificial ecosystem > Soil microcosm > Unclassified ...
ATGATATTTAAAGGCATCGGGCAAAATGACCTGAACCTCAGTTTTATCGTGGATGGTACGGGGGTTGTGCCGCTGGGCTCCCAGTATAGTAATGTGGATGATTATATCGACAAATTCATGGACATGGTCTATGGTTTCAAAGGAAAATTACATCGTCCTTATTATTTGCTGGTATCCTGGGGGAGCCTGAAGTTCACAGGCATCTGTTCCAAGGCCAATGTCAAGTACACCTTATTTACGCCTGATGGTAAAGCCCTGAGAGCGACCCTTGACGTTACCCTGACGGAGAGTAAAGATTATAAAACAAAGGCGAAGGAAGCAGCAAAGAGCTCTCCCGACCTTACCCATTTAAAAAGTGTCCGGGCGGGCGATACGCTTCCCCTGATGACCTATCATATTTACAAAGACCCATCGCACTATCTCAAAGTAGCCAGAGCGAATGGTCTTAGTAGCTGTTGGGCTATCAAACCGGGGGATGCCATCAAATTCCCATCCATTAAAAAGTAGTTATGCCTGTCAAGTCCCCTATCGATATTGAGGATGTTACTCTACTGTATACTATAAAGGTAAACGGAAAACCCATAAAGGACTTTTACCCGGTGTTGACCGTCGATATCCATCATGAAATAAATAAGATATCCTATGCTGAGATCACGATGATCGACGGCGACGAGGAGAATAGCAGTTTTCCTATCAGTGACAGCAATGATCTTATTCCGGGTAATGAGCTGTCCATCACAGCCGGCTATGTAGGAGAAGATGAAAAACCAATATTCACCGGCATTATCGTAAAGCAAGGGCTACAACTCGACGCGGATGGATATACACTTTCCGTGATCTGCAAGCATAAAGCGGTGGGCATGAGCTTTTCGAAAACGGAGGAAGAGTTTCTGAACAAGACGGACAGCGATATCATGAAGAGTATTTTCTCCAACTACGGCATCGATTGCAGTGTAGAAGCTACCAGTACGCAACAGGAGCTGTTGTTCCAGAAACTGGCTACGGACTGGGATCTCATTTTATGCAGGGCGGATTTTTGCGGTTATATCATCACGATGGATGGTGAGAAGGTAAAGATCGGCAAGCCTGTTTTTGACAGCAAGGCGGTATTGCGGGTGGAATTCGGGAGTTCGATCATTTCCTTTAATGCCGAGTTGAATGCGGAGAAACAGCCTTCGGGGCTTAGCGCTTCTGCCTGGGATATAAAAAACCAGGATCTTTTAAAAGCTACGGCCGCCGAGCCCACTATCAATGCACAGGGTAATATGAATGCCAAAAGCCTGGGAGGGAAATTACCCAAACAGCAAACGCTGGCGCTAAGTTCTATTACTCCCATGTCGTCGGAGGATCTAAAGACCTGGGCTGACAGCAGTCTCCTCCGTATGCGTATGAGTGGATTGAAAGGGCAGGTGAGTTTCCAGGGGAGTGCTGATGTAAAGACCGGTACGCTGATCGAACTGGCGGGTGTGGGGGAACGATATAATGGGAATGCCTATGTGTCGGGGGTGACGCATACGCTGGACAGTGGGCAATGGACAACTCTTGTAAAATTCGGCCTTGACCCCTCCCCTGCCCATGAGAAGAAAGGATTTTCCTATTTCCCGGCCATGGGGCAATTACCGGCGATACAAGGGCTACAGGTTGCTACGGTGAAAACGCTGTCCGAGGACCCTGCGTCGCAGAACAGGATCGCTATCCAACTGCCTTCCAATGCACAGAATGCGGAACCGGTATGGGCCAGACAATCCAATTTCTATGCTACTTCAGGGGCGGGTGCAGGGTTTCTGCCGGAACCGGGAGATGAGGTGGTCGTAGGTTTCCTGGAGAGTGATCCCCGGTACCCGGTCGTATTGGGTTCCTTGTACAGTAATGCGAAGCCGCCTTTAAATACTCCCTCCGACAACAACAATTATATCAAGACGCTGACCACTAAAAGCAAGCTGAAAATAAGTTTTGACGACGAGAAAAAGATTATCCTTATAGAAACGCCCGGAGGCAACAAGATCACCCTAAGCGATGAAGATAAGACGATCGAGCTGAAAGATCCGAATAACAATTCCGTGAAGATGAGCTCCAGCGGGATTGATATGAATAGCGACGGGAATATCCAGTTACAGGCAAAAGGGGATATTTCTCTGCAGGCCACGGGTAAATTGTCCCTGTCTGCAAAGCAGGATGTCAGTGTTGCCGGGTTGAATATCAATGAGAGCGCCCAGGTGGGTTATACTGCGAAAGGCAATGCTTCCGCAGAGCTGTCAGCTTCCGGCCAGACGGTAGTAAAGGGCGCTATTGTAATGATCAATTAAATCGTTTAATTATGGGAATGATGGCTGCCAGGTTAACGGATCTGCATGTCTGTCCGATGGTAACACCGGGCCTGCCTCCCGTGCCACATGTGGGAGGCCCTATTTCCGGGCCGGGAGTTCCTACGGTCCTTATCGGTAAGATGCCGGCTGCCGTTGTAGGCGATATGGCGGTGTGCGTGGGGCCGCCGGACGCGTTGATCAAGGGTTCGGCTACCGTGCTGATCGGGGGAAAACCTGCTGTCAGAATGGGGGATACCACCGCTCATGGCGGCAATATTACCCTGGGCTGTCCTACTGTACTGATCGGGGGGTAAAGAAGAATTATTATGGAAATAAATGCAGGGTCCTTTTTGGGCACCGGGTGGAGTTTCCCGGTGTATTTCGACAAAACAAATGCAAGCGTACAGATGGTATCCGATGCCGGGGATATCGAGCAAAGCATCCGGATCATTCTGGGTACATCTCCGGGTGAGCGGCTGATGCAACCGGAATTCGGTTGTGATCTAAAGAGTCTCCTTTTCGAAAGAGTGGATGCCTCCCTGGTGGCCCGGCTGAACCACCTGGTCTACCATGCCCTGTTGAATTTCGAGCCCAGGGTCAATTTTCTGCAAGCGGAGATCCTATATAGTGAGGAATTATCCGGGGAGCTGCATATTCGTGTGGACTATGCCATTATCAGCACGAATACCCGTCACAATATCGTCTTTCCATTTTATCTTATCGAGGGTACGAATATATCGAAAGCGGGATAAGAGATGAATTACCAGTTATTAAATACTAATGACCATCTGACTCAGCCGTCAAGGCTGATACCTGCCCTGCTGCCGGAGAATCTGTCTGTGGATAACCGCGACATCCCGGATCTACTGGCTTTTCTGCATGAGCTGGCAGGGCAGATCAACTATTACGATACTGAGGGCCAAATAGCGGGAGACTGGGGGAGTTTCCTGGAATCGGACACGCATCTTGTTATCGCTATCCTCTCCCGGTTGGATATTTCTGCGCTGATAAAGCTCTATGAGCAATGGAGAACCGGGACGGGTGATGCCCGGAAACCGGAAGAACAGCAACATCTTTCGGAAGAGCTATGGGTCCTTTTCAAAACCCTGGAGAAAAAGATCAGCTTGTTCCGGCACCATTTTTCCGGGTTATCCGACAATCAGGGTATTCTCCGGGAGATAGAGCGGGTCCTCAGTGATAGTGTGCGGGAGTTACAGGATCTTCTCACCCTCCTGGGAGGGATCGGGAAAGGGAAGCAGCAGGAGCCTCCCGAAGATGCGGAGAAGGCCATCGATGCCCTTTTTTCGTCCATCAAGGCAAGGCAGCTCTATCTGAAAACAATAGCCGAAGAGCATCTGCAGTCCAACGAGCTGCTTTCACAGGCTTACCCTCCCCATCTTGGGATGTTGCTGAATTTCCTACATCTCTATACCCATTTGCAGGAAGATCTGAATGGGCTAACCCGAAAACACCTGGATTTTTATTACCAACAAATCCTGGGGCTGTCTTCTCTACCGGCCGTACCTGACCAGGTGGCTATTTTTTTCGAACCGGATCCTTCTCTGAAAGCGCCTTTACGGCTGGAGCCCGGGACGCAGTTGACTGCCAGTATCGCCGGCAGCGAGAAACCATCTTTTTTCGCGCTAAAAGATGGCGTTGTGATTTCCCAAACCAAGATCGTATCCCTGAAGACCATTTGTATCAGTGATACTCCTATCGGAGGGGGCGGTATCCGGGAGGCGAGGATCTATCAGGGCAGCTATAGCCGGCCGGAGCCCTCCGAATTCCTGAAGGAAGGAGCCCCCATAAACTCCTGGCCGGTTTTGGGCGAGGACCAAACTGAGCTGTCAGAAAAGGAAAGGACGATGACAGATGCCACGATCGGGCTAATGATCGGGTCGCCGCTTTTTTATTTGCCGGAAGGCAGCAGGACGGTGACCCTGCAGTTCGTTTTTACGGCAGCTTCTTTCCTGAACCTTGCCAGTTTTATCGATCAGTTCCCGGGGGCAAAAGAAAATCCCAAAGAGTTGATCTATGCAGAGCTGTTATCCGATGCCTTTCTTATCGATTATTCTGCCCCCGATGGATGGGAGCCTATCCGAAGATACCGGCTGCGGCCAGTCGGGGACAGTAGCCTGGACTATAACAAGAACCATACCCTAGAGCTTAGTTTTGGGATCGATGCCGGTTCCAAGCCCTTTCACACCTATAAAAAAGAGATCCACCGGGGGGCCTATGTATACCAAACGCCGCTGATCCGATTGTTCATCAATAATAACGCTGCGCATCATGCCTATAGTTTTTTCAAAGGGTTACAGATCGAACGGGTCAATATCTCCACTTCCGCCCGGGAGGTGCGTTCTGTCAAATTGCAAAATAATATCGGGGTTCTGAGCCCTGCCAGTCCGTTCCAGATCTTTGGTCCGCTGCCTTCCGTCGGTTCTTATCTGGACCTGAAGAACACCAATATATTCAACCGGTATACAAAGGATTTTTCTATCCGGATCGAATGGCTTAACCTGCCCCGCGATGAGAATGGATTTACCGGCTATTATGAAGGGTATTCCGGAGGATTGCGCAATGAGGCTTTTACGGTGAGCCTGGGGAGCGTGGCCGGGTCGCGTGTGGAACCACCAGTCGGGCAAAGACAGGTATTTCCCTTGTTCAGTACGGCCGCAAATGATGAAGGGAGCATTCACCTGCAAGGTGTCACCTGTCTGCGGAGTGTGGATATGAAGAAAATCGAATTCACCAATGACCTTTTACTGGAAAAGGAGTCGGGTGTCCAGGAGCTTATTTTCAAGGATGGCGCTATCCGGTTGGAGCTCCTCTCCCCTGCCGAAGCCTTTGGTCATCGCGAATATCCGGATCTCCTGCGGCATTACGCCAGCCGGGCCGCCCGTAAGTTACGGCTGCCCAACCAACCTTTTACGCCTGTGGTGAAATCTATCTCCCTGGACTATACGCTGGAAAATTCCGTTCCGTTATCGGACAATATCGCTCCCGGGGAAGATCCCGGCAATACCCTTACGCTTCTGCACCAATACCCCTTCGGGTATGATGAGCTATACCCTGAAAACGATCAGTATGCTTATCCTTTCATGCCGCAGTTCGGCGGTCTGAACCATCTATACATCGGGTTTAAAGATGTGGCGCCTAACCAGGAGATCTCCTTGTTGTTCCAACTGGAAGAAAAGAAATTTCATCATTCGGCCCATTCTCCGGCCACTCTTACCTGGAGCTATCTGCGGGAGAACCGGTGGGTGGTCATGGATACAAAAGAGATCCTTTCGGACTCTACCAATAATCTTATCCATTCCGGCATCCTGCGGTTGCTGGTCCCTTCTTCCATCCAGCCGGGGAATACCATCCTGGATCCGGCGCTTTGCTGGCTGAGGGCTTCTGCCGCAGGCGGGAAAAGCTCGCTTGCACGGGCTGTCGCCATCTATACGCATGGCGTACTGGCAGAGAGGATCCTGGATCCGGGTGAGGAAGATCCCGGGGAATTGCGGCTTCCGCCGGGAAGTATAAAGGATCTGAAGAAGAGGTTACCGGCCATAAAGAGCGTTTGGCAGTTGTTCCCTTCTTTTGGCGGGCAGCCTGCAGAGACACGCCAGGATTATTATGTCCGGGTGAGCGAGCGGCTACGTCATAAGCACCGACCGCTCAGCGTCCGTGATATCGAGCAATTTATCCTGAAGGAGTTTCCCGGGATCTACCTGGTGAAATGTTTTGGGATCGGGAGCCAGGAGCGGCTGATCCTTCCGGGCATCAATGTCCAGGTGATCGTGATCCCCAAAGAAAAGGAGAACGGCCGTTTCATATCCGATCAGCCGCATGTCAGCCTGGATGTCCTTTTCAGGATAAAGGAGTTTCTTTTCCGGGTATTGTCACCTTTTGTGCGTATTGAAGTAGGTAACCCGGTCTATGAGCGGGTGAAAATAGCCTGTTCCGTTCTTTTCCGTAATTCGGATAGCAGCGATTATGGTCTTTTGCTTAACCGGCTACATGAGGATATCCGTCGATATCTCTGTCCCTGGCTTTATGAAGAGGGCACGAGTATGGTCATCGGGGGGAAGATCTATATAACCGATATCCTGAATGCTATCCGTAACCTCCCTTATATCAGTTATGTCACCGGCTTCTCCGTCGCGCATTTTTTTAAGGTCCAGGATATTTATACCGGCAAGTACAAAGCCAAGCTGATCGACAGTTCCCGGCAGCCGGTCGAATCCATTTGCGGGTCTATTCCAGGGGCTGTGCTGATCCCCGTCCAGCAGCATTGGATCAACGTCCTGAACCATAAAGGGTATATTTCTCCACCTCCGTTTGGCATCGGAAATTTGTCGGTCGGGGATGAATTTTTTCAATCGGGGCAAAAGGGTGAATCCGTGGAGAGCCCGGCAGCCCGGGTAGCGTCGCCCCCGGAGGACAGCAGGAAAGAACCAGAGGAAAAGGACCAGGAGGAATGGGCGGGAGGTACCACGGGGTCTGCGGATGATGTCCTGCGGCCGGATCCCTGGCAAGAAAGATTTACTTTAACCATCAACCATCATCTTTAATTATTTCATTATGGACCCTAAAGACGTAAAAAAAAATCATGGGAGGGCGGAACTGAAAAAGTTTTTTCAAAATGGGAGCATCCCTTCTGAAAATCATTTCGAGTTTCTGATCGAGTCTACTATCAACAAGGTTGATGATGGATTTTACAAAGACGAGGAAGGTCTGCATTTGTCTCCTTCTCCGGCAGACAACCGGTTGATGACCTTATATAACAATGCGGACGCGTCCACCCCTTTCTTCTCTATCGGATATAATGGTCAGGATGAGGCCAGCATGCAATTCAAACCATGTTTGAAACCTGTCGACGGTAAATCTGCTGACGCTGCCGACGATAAGCAGGCGGAAGAGAACAGCTTCTTCTTTCATCATGGGGGAAGGCTGGGCATCGGAACGAAAAGCAGTGATCTATACGGTATGCAGGTAAGGGGGTATGCGGCTATGGAAGGGAGGATCGGCACCTATCAGTCCGGTACGGTGGCCGCAGATGGGGTATGGCATAAACTGCCGGGTCTGGATAACCTGAATAACTGCAATGGCTATGAGATCATAGCGCGGGCAGGAAAGAAGGGCAAGGGGAAATTCGCCATTCTTCACGCGACAGCCCTTTGTGCTTATGGGCCTTCGGGAGGGAAGATAAAAAAGACCAGCGCCTATTTTGGCTGGTGCTGGAACAGACTGTCCCTGAGATGGAGAGGGGACAAACACAGCTATCGGTTGGAGCTCTGTTCGAAGAGCCATTATGGGAAAGGCAGCGATGGGAAAGACATACCGATCTATTACCAGGTCACCAAGCTTTGGGAAGACCGGCATTTTTTACCACAGGATACAATATACCAGGGGAAGCCGTAAAAAATCCAGCAACCAACTATGGCCCGGATCCAGCCTTTACAGATAGATGCTCATGCGGAGAAAAGCCTTTCTTCGGATTTCTCGAGGCTCAGGCAGCATAGTATCGATTTGCTGCAGGAGCTAACGGGGGAAACGTGGACGGATTATAACCTGCACGATCCCGGCGTTACGATCCTGGAGTTATTGTGCTTTGCCATTACGGACCTCTCTTACCGGACTGGGTTCCCCCTGTCTGAGATCCTTTCCCTGCGCCATGAGAAACACCGGGAGTGGGAGAATGCTTTTTTCCCTGCAAGGCAGTTCCTGCCTACCAGCGCCATTACCATTCCCGATTTCCGGAAAATAATAATAGATGAGGTGGAAGAAGTTTCGAACGTATGGATCGAGCCCATTGTCTCGCCTTATAGCAGCGACCATGTAAAAGGACTGTACTATATCTATGCGCAGGCTAATGAGGAGATAGCCGCTGGTTTGCTAAAAGACCCTGCCGGCGCTGAAAGCGTAAAGGGCAAAATTAAAAAGGCCTTTGTGTCCCGAAGAAATATCTGTGAAGATTGTCTGCGGGAGGTCGTATTGATGCAACCGGTGATGGTACAGATCTTTGCCGAAGTGGAAGTTCATGAGCCATGGATCCCGGAGCAAGTGCTCGCGGATATTTATGATACGGTGGGCGAGTATTTTAACGCCAAGGTCCGGATACGCAGTGAAGAGGAATTATTGCGGCAGGGATGGACGACGGAAAGCCTCTATACCGGTGTGCTGTTGAAAAGAGGGTTTATTCCGGACAATGAGCTGACCGTCTCTCTACGTCAGATCGACCCCGCGGACCTGATCGAGCTCATTACCCGGGTAGAGGGTGTGCTGCTGGTCAAGAATTTGTCCATTAAGGCAGATGGCCGGTTTACGGATAAAGCTCCTTTACTGCTGGATATCCTACGTTTCCCTCTTTTAGACAGGAGTCCGGGGGGCAGTCGTATCCAATTGTACAAGAACCGGTATGAACTGCAGATCCGGGAACCTGTTTTAAAGGATTTGCTTCCGGCCTTCCGGCAAAAAAGGTTGCGGCAACAAAGGATGGTCCTTTCCGACGTTAGGCCCTTACCCATAGAGTCGCCATCGCCGGAAGACATTCCGGGCAGCGCGCCGTTGCAACTCAATCCCGGGGAGATAGAGAAATATTATTCCATACAAGACCATTTTCCTTTGATCTATGGGATCGGCGCGGAGGGACTGCCCCGCACCGATGTGTCACGGCGGGCAAAAGCGCTGCAGTTGAAAGGGTACCTGCTTTTATTCGAACAAATAATGGCTAACTATCTCTCACAGTTGGCGCATCTGTCTGATTTTTTTTCTATCCGGGTAGAGAGCGAAAGTCCTCACTCTTATTATTCCCAGCCCCTGTCGGGGGTACCGGGGGTGACGGATCTGCTAAAGGATGGCTATGCGCAGGTGCTGCAGGAAGCCATGGAACCGGAGGAAGTCTATCAGAAAAGGAAAAACGCCGTTTATGATCATCTACTGGCCCGGTTTAACGAGGCCCTGGACGAGTACCCTGTTACTTTGTATGATCATTTATACGGGGATGCCGGGGACAACAAAAAATTCGATACGCTGCTAAAATGGAAGGCCGCTCTTCTCCAAAATATACCGGAGTTATCGCATGGCCGGGCCCGGGCCTTTGATTATTCCCTCGCAGAGGGCGCTAAGATGACGAGCGTAGGATTTGAGAAAAGAATGTTGATGCTGTTGCATATTCCTTTGCGGGAGAGCAGGTCGCTGATGGAGGTTTTTCATCAAAAAAATATAACTCTCGGTGAGCCGGGGAGGCCCCGCGCCACGGCCGGCAGCTTCCGTCCGGATGCGCCGAGGCCAAGGGAAGACCCTAGTAAGGCCAGCGCCGGGGCAGGAGCTATCAGGCTGGAGAATCAAACGATCACCCTGTTCCGTTATGGAATAGATCCGGCCAATTACAGGATCGTACCCCAGGTACATGACGAGGGGAAGGTGCAGGTGTTGTATAAAGAACCGGAGGAGCAGGAATGGAAAGTGATCGCACAAGGGCAAAGCCGGGACGAGGCGGCGAAGTTGATCGATACCATGACTTATTCCCTGAAGCAGATAAGCCTGGAATCGGAGGGTTTTCATTTGGTAGAGCATGTGCTGCTAAGGCCGACCCTGACGGGGGCTTCGTTCGGGTGGGGGTTGTATGCCCGGGAAAAGGACCGGGTAGCCCGGCATAAGGACTGGACAAGCTTTGCGGAAAGGGAGAACACGATACAGAAGATGTTGAAATTGGCGGGATCGGGAAAGACTACAGATATGGAACGGCTGGCCGACTTATGTCATTTTGAGCAGGATCCGGAGCGTGTGCGGCAGGTACTGCAGCAATACCAGCCCAAGGGGAAACGATTTTTCCCCCAGTGGGAGATGTTCACCCGGCGATGGGGGCATTCCATGTTGCGGGAGGATTTTTTCAATTTCAGGATGACGGTGGCGTTGCCTGCCTGGCCGGCACGATTTCAAAGTAAAAATTTCAGGATGTTCACGGAGGAACTTTTCCAGCGGCACGGGCCGGCACATCTCCGACTGCATTTTCTCTGGCTGGGTATTTCGGAAATGCAAAAATTCGAGCAGCTCTATTTTGACTGGCGGGACTTGTTTACAAGCCGGGAAGGCAACCTGGACAGTTGCGAACAAACCGAGAAACTAATCGATCTTATCCACCTCCCCTCTTTCAGGGTGGTATGATCCTTATGGATACAGCACAAAACCATATTATTCAATACGAGGTCTTTGAGATCGAAGGATGCCGGCGTGTCCGGGCGGTAGAGTTACAGAACAGGGTAAGCCGGATGGCGGATGGGTTGCGGGATATCATGGAAGAAGTATTCGGGAAGGTGGCAGGGCCGGGGAGCCTGATAAAGATCGACCAGCTCCAACTGGACATGGGGATCCTGCCTTATGACCACTTTGAGGAGCATTTCATCGAACGATTTGCCGGGATCCTTGAAAAAGAGCTGTTGGCCCGGATAACCACTATCCGCCCTATAACATCGGGAGCGGGCGATGAACAGGAGACTGTGTTCCTTCTCACCTGCCTGGAACTCCTGGAATATTTCCTGGTAAAGGGAGTGTTGCCCTGGTGGGCCAGCGGGAAGCTGCTCAATGAGCCTCCTGCTGTGATGAACCGGTTATTCCGGGGGAAACCGGACTCTTTAGAGTCCCTGATCCGGCGGGTGGGGCAATCCCTCAGCGTCCGGCAGCGGCTGGTCTATCAATTTCCGGAGGAGGCGATACATTCCCTGCTGAAACTCCTGGAACCCGGCCAGGCTGTATTCATGCTAGCCTATCACGGCTCCTTAAGCAAAGTACAGAAATTAAAAAGGGTCATGCCCGCAGAGCTGCCCTCTTTCGAGCGAGCTGTCTGGCTATTCATTTTAAGCTACCTGCTGATAGACAAAGGCAATCAATTCAACCGCAGGGAATTTGTCCGGAGCACCCTGCACCAGATGGCCAACCATTTTAACAGGGATTACCGGCAACTGCTGGGTTTGTTTGCGGCTGTCCTGCCGACCGATGACCCCGTCTTTCAATTAACGGGGGCCTTACCCCGGATCTTAAAGGATCTGGCTTCGGAGCAGGGGCTTTTGCCGGAGGCAAAGCAGCAGGAGGCGAAGGGGAAAGATTTAAAACAGGAGCTGATACGATACTATCTGCTCTATGGTAGTCTGCCTTTTCCGGCTGCCTCTCTCCATGCGACGGAGCTATCCGGGATCTTCACCGTGATCATTCAGCGTATGCCCGTCTTCGTTAAAGACATGATGCGATCTTTTTACGATCTTCCGGCAGTCCCCCTGAGGATCGCGGAAAATATGGACGAGAAGGTCGTTCATTCACTGATAGTGTTGCTGGAGCCTTCGGGTGCGCCGTTGATCAACCGATACCTGGAAAGTTTGCCCATTTTACAGCAACAACGCCCCCTGGTGAATACGGAGTATAAGGATTTCGGGAAGGCGATCCGGGGGGTGGTGCTGAGTTTCCTCCTGTCTGAAAGGGGGTCAGTATTCAATACCAAGACTTTTTTGCAGAGCAATATACGGGGCATGGCCCGGCATTTTAATATTCATTACCGGGATCTGCTGGTCAGCCTGTTGCAGGGCTGGGAGCGGGAACCTCTATCCGGAGGAGACTCTTTCCTACCTTTACTGAGACTCCTGCTGGAAGAGGAGGAGAAGTCGGCCGGTGTTGACAAAGGAAAAGAAACCAAGGAGAGACAAGAGAGGGTGGAGAAGGAAGAGCGATGGCGCGCAGAAGAAAAATTGCGGATTAAGGAAGAAGCGGAAAAACGAACGATAACAGCACTGGAGAGGCAAAGGGAAACGGAATTGCGGAAGAAGGAGATTGAAATCCGGGAGAAGCAAGAGAAGCTGGAATGGCGAAACGGGGAGAAAGGAGAGATAGAAAACCGGGAGAGACCGGTGATGGAAAAGAAGCAGGAGATGGAGAGAAATGAGCCGGTGTTATGGGAGATCCGGTCGCGGGATCTTCTGCGGTACTGGATCTATTATGGGCGACTACCCTGGTGGGGTGCTGATGAGGCAGGATCACCGGAGGGGATATGGAAGGAGTTGATGAAACGGGCGCCGCGGAGCATCCTGTCTCTATTGCACTGGACGGGAGGATCGGCGGTCAGGCGAGAGCGGCTGCTCTCGCTGTTGTCAGCCGGAGGGGTGTTGGAGAGTATACAATCCTTACCTGGAGGGGAATTGGCCGTCCGGCACTATCATGCAATGTTGTCTCTCACGGGGAAGGAAGGCGCCTTACGGATAAGGAGTGAAACCGAACAGCGGGTCCTGTTATTACAAGCGCTGTGGGATACCGGTATGAAAGGGAATTTTATTCGATGGGAGGAAGCTGTTTTTGTGCGCAGGGTCCTTCTCAGGCTGGCCGGGTGGACGGGTCTCTATCCTTCTGTGCTGGCGCTGGCTTTATGGAGGGCGGCAAAAAGGGAAAAGGAATTTTCCCGGTCTTTTGCCTTGTTGACGGCTTTGCAGGAAGCGG
>Ga0310811_10009152_pt1 | contig 12779 bp, 10 predicted proteins | sample YCmetagenome_FD_207642 | JGI IMG/M metagenome (GOLD analysis project Ga0310811, IMG submission 207642) | Soil microbial communities from experimental microcosm in Duke University, North Carolina, United States - YC | ecosystem: Engineered > Artificial ecosystem > Soil microcosm > Unclassified ...
CACGATCGGGGCCTTGATCAGGGGCTGCTTGGCCTTGTCCAGGTGGCGCACGAAGGCCTCCACCCCGCCCTCGTAGCTCATCACCTCCTCGAACGGATCGGGGCCGCGCAGGTCCTTGAAGCGGATGGTGACGCCGGAGTTGAGGAAGGCCAGCTCGCGCAGGCGGTGCTCAAGCGTCTTGCGATCGAATTCGATCACGTTGGAGAAGGTGTCGGTCGAGGGCAGGAAGGTGACCTCGGTGCCGGTCAGGAACTCGCCATTGTCGCGCAGCGGGGCCTTGCCCGTGACGGCCAGCGGAACCACGGCGTCGCCGTTCCGGAACTCCATCTCGTGCTGCAGGCCGCCGCGGTAGACCTTGAGCCTGAGCCACTGGCTCAGCGCGTTGACCACCGACACGCCCACGCCGTGCAGGCCGCCGGACACCTTGTAGGAGTTCTGGTCGAACTTACCGCCGGCGTGCAGCTGGGTCATGATGACCTCGGCCGCCGAAACGCCCTCGCCCTCGTGGATGTCGGTGGGGATGCCGCGGCCGTCGTCGGTGACGGTGGCCGAGCCGTCGGGGTTGAGGATCACCTGCACCAGGGTGGCGTGGCCGGCCAGGGCCTCGTCGATGGCGTTGTCCACCACCTCGTAGACCATGTGATGCAGGCCTGAGCCGTCGTCGGTGTCGCCGATGTACATGCCCGGGCGCTTGCGCACCGCGTCCAGGCCCTTGAGCACCTTGATCGACTCCGCGCCGTACTCGCTGGAAGCCCCGTTCTCGGTCTCGGGAATCTCGTCTTGAGCCATTTGTCCTCAGTCTTCGGAGACGTTCAGAGCGCCGTTGTCCACATGGACGCCGACCGCTCGCCCCTTCAGGTCCAGGAACAGCGCTTCATCGGTGCCCGTCAGGAAAGCCTGGAGGCCCAGCGCCGTGATTTCGTCGAAGAGGGCCGCCCGCCGGAACCGGTCCAGATGCGCAGCCACCTCATCCAACAATAATATAGGATTCGGTTCGGATTCCGCACGGGAAAGTCGCGCGGCCTGGGCCAAAACCAAGTTGAGAATCAGCGCCTTCTGTTCGCCTGTCGAGCATTCGCCCGCTGGCCTGTCCTTGGTCCGGTGGAACACCAGCAGATCGCCCCGGTGCGGGCCGGTCAGGGAGCGTCCGGCCGCCGCGTCGCGCTCGCGCGAGCGCTGCAGGGCCTGGGCCAGGCGCGGCTCGATCTCCTCGGTGGTGACGCCTTGCAGCACCAGGGCCTCCCACTCGCCGCTGAGCTCCAGCCGGGCCTGGGGAAAGGGGCTGTCCTCGCGCGCGTCGATCTCCAACTGCAGGGCTTCGAGCGTGCGCGCGCGGGCCGCGGCCATCAGGGCGCCCCAGCGCGCCATCTGGGCCTCCAGGGCCGCGAGCCAGGCGATATCGGCGCCGCCGTCCTCCAGCAGGCGCAGGCGCTCGCGCATCGCCTTCTCGTAGGCGGCGGCGGACTCGGCGTGGGCCGGCTCGGCGGCGAAGGTGAGGCGGTCGAAGAAGCGGCGGCGGTCGCCGGGCGCATCGAGGAACAGGCGGTCCTGCTGCGGCGTCAGCCAGATCGGGCGGACGTGGTCGGCCATGCGTCCGGGCGGCGCCGGCTCGCCGTCGATGCGCACGATGCGGCGGGCGGCGGGGCTCTCGACGCCCGTGCCGATGCGCACGGGCCCGTCCGGCCGCAGGGCCTCCACCGACACCGCCCACGCCCGGCCTTGAGCCTCGCCGGGCGCCCGCCGGCCCACGTCCTGGGCCGAGGCCGCGCGCAGGCCGCGCCCAGGCGCCAGGAAGGAGATCGCCTCCAGCAGGTTGGTCTTGCCCGCCCCGTTGGGCCCGTGGAGATAGACGGTGCGGCCGCGCGGCTCCAGCTCCGCCCGGTCGTAGGAGCGGAAGTCGGTGAGGGACAGTTCCGATATTCGCGACGCGCTCAACCCCACCACCGCTCATCCCCGCGAAAGCGGGGACCCAGGCTTTTTTCAGGGACTGAGATCGTCATAAAGGTCACGCCAACCCGGATTGGACCGCTCGATCATCTCGATCTTCCACGCGCGGTTCCATTTCTTGATGGCCCTTTCCCGGTTGAAGGCGCCGGCGCGGGTCGCGAAAGCCTGATACCAGACCAGCATGGACACACCATACTTGGCGGTGAAGCCTCGCCTCAGCTTTTCGCGATGTTCCCAGATCCGGCGGATCAGGTCGTCCGTATGGCCGGTATAGAGCGTCCCGTTTCTCTGGCTGGCCAGGATGTAGACGTAGAAGGCCATCAAAAAAGCCTGGGTCCCCGCTTTCGCGGGGATGAGCGGGATTTGGGTTAGACCTAAACGCGCAGCGGCATCAGCACGTACTGCACGCCCGGGTCGCTGGAATCGAGGACCAGGGTCGGGCTGGCCGGGTCGGCGAAGCGGAATTCGGCGGCCTCGCCCTGGATCTGGCCGGCGACGTCGAGCAGGTAGCGGGCGTTGAAGCCGATCTCGAACCCGTCCGCGTCGTACTCCGCCTCCAGCTCCTCCACCGCCTGGCCGGCCTCCATGTTGCGCACCGTCAGGACGATGCGGCCGGGCTCGATGGCCATCTTCACCGAGCGGCTCTTCTCGGCCGAGATGGTCGCCACCCGGTCGACCGCCGCGGCGAACAGGGCGATGTCGACGGTGAGCATCTTGTCGTTGTCGCGCGGGATCACGCGCATGTAGTCGGGGAACGAGCCGTCGATCACTTTGGAGGTGAGGCTGGCCCGGCCGAACTGGATACGCACCTTGGACGCCGACACCTGCAGCTCCACGGTCTCGCCGGCGTCTTCCAGCAGGCGGCGGGCCTCCTGCACGGTCTTGCGCGGCACGATCACCCCGGGGACGCCGGCGGCGCCTTCAGGGGCCATCATCTCGGCCAGGGCCAGGCGATGACCGTCGGTGGCCACGGCGCGCAGCTGCAGGCCCGAGCCCTCGCCCACCGTGTGCACATAGAGGCCGTTCAGGTAGTAGCGCGTCTCCTCGGTGGAGATGGCGAAGCGGGTCTTGTCGATCAGGCGGATCAGGGCGCCGGTGTCGAGGGTGATCCGCTGGGAGAGGCCGTCGGACGACATCACCGGGAAGTCGCCGGCCGGCAGCACCGGCAGGTTGAACTTGGAGCGGCCGGCCGAGATCTGCAGGCGCGGGTCGTCGCCGGTGTAGCGCAGCTCGACCTCGGCCCCTTCGGGCAGCTTGCGGACGATCTCGTAGAGGGTATGGGCCGGGGCGGTGATCTGCCCGGGGGTGTCGACCTGGGCGTCGGCGAAGTCGACGATCTCCATGTCGAGGTCGGTGGCGGCGAACGACACGCCGTTGCGATCGGCCGAGAGCAGGACGTTGGACAGGATCGGGATGGTGTTGCGCCGTTCGACGACGCTCTGAACGTGCCCCAGCGCCTTGATGAGCGCCGTGCGCTCGATGGTGAATTTCATCTCGTTGTCCGGTCTGCGGCGCCGTTCGAAATCGGAACTGCCCCCACGGCGCGCCTGCGGTAAGGGCGGGAAGACTAGCGGATAAATTCGGGGGAACGGAAGAGGGTGAAGGTCCGGTTTTCCACCGCCATCACAATCCTTTGCCGCTCAAGCAGCAGAGCCGTAGCGCCGAGCCCAGAACTCGCCCTCGAGCGGCGCAGCGATACGGCAACCAACCCGCCCTCAAATAGCGAAGCGATAGGGCAACCAACCCGCCCTCAAATAGCGAAGCGATAGGGCAATCAACCCGCTCTCAGGTAGCGAAGCGATAGAGCAATCTAAAGACGGAACAGGCGCCGGCCGCCCCCCTTCGGCTGCCGACGCCCGCTCCAAGTCCGCCGCTCCTGCGGCGGCCAAGGATGCCGAGGCCCCTCCCGGCGTGGGTATTGGTCCGAGGCCTAGCCCCGCAGCTTGCGGGTCAGGGTCTCGAGGTCCCGCGACAGCTGGGCGTCGGCGGCGCGAAGCTCGTCGATCCGGCGCACGGCGTGCAGGACGGTGGTGTGGTCGCGCCCGCCGAAGCGCCGGCCGATATCCGGCAGGGAGCGGGTGGTCAGCTGCTTGGCCAGCCACATGGCGGCCTGGCGCGGGCGGGCGATGGCCCGGTTGCGCCGTTCGGAGATCAGGTCGGCCTGCTTCAGGCCGAAATGCTCGGCCGTGGCCTTCTGGATGTCGTCGACGGTCACCCGCTTCTCCCCGCCGCGCAGGTGCGGGCGCAGGATGGCCTGGGCCTCCTCCAGGCTGAGGGTGCAGACCCCGTCGCCGAGGCGCGCCACCAGGGTGTTGAGGGCGCCTTCCAGTTCGCGCACGGAATCGGTGAAGCGATCCGCCAGGAATTCAAGAACCTCCGGGCGGGCGCTGGCCGCGCGGCGGAAGTCCTGCTGGCGGGCCAGCTGCTGCAGCTTGCGCTCCAGGATGCCGAGCCGCAGCGTGCGGTCGGCCGGCTCGATGCCGCACACCAGTCCCGCCGACAGGTGCGAGCGCAGGCGCGCGTCGACCTCGGTCAGGGCCGCCGGCGGCCGGTCGGCGGACAGCACCACGCGGCGGCCCTCCGACATCATGGCCATGAGGGTGTGGAACAGCTCCTCCTGGCTCGACTGCTTGCCGCCGATGAAGTGCACGTCGTCGATCAGCAACAGGTCGGCGGTGCGCAACTCGTCCTTGAAGGCCGCGGTCGAGCGGTCCTGGATCGCCTTGACGAAGGTCGACAGGAAGCGCTCGGCGGTCAGGTAGACCACCTTCTTGTCCGGCGCGGCGCGCGTGGCCTCGGCCGCCACCGCGTTGAGCAGGTGCGTCTTGCCGAAGCCGTAGGGGCCGTGGAACAGCACCGGGTTGAAGTGGCCGTCGGCCCAGGACGCCACGCGGCGCGCCACGGCGAAGGCGAATTCGTTGGACGGGCCGGTGACGAAGCTGTCGAGGGTGAAACGGTCCTGCAGCCCGGCCGGACGCTGGGGCGCCGCCGCCGGATGAGCCTGGATCGGCGCCGCCGGCGCCGCTCGCGCCGCGCCCGCCGGGGCGGCGTCCTGGCCCGCGCCGGCCGCGGCCCCGTCAGCGTCGAGCTCGAACCGCGATTTGAGCTCCAGCGCGCGACCCTGCGGGTCGTGCAGCGCCCACAGCTCGGCGATCCGACGCCACGCGTTGCGACGTATCCAGTCGCGCGCGATACCCGTCTGGGTCACCAGCACGAGGCTCCCGTCCTCGCCCTCGCGGACTGCCGCCTGAGCGACCCACGATCCGAACGCCCCCTCTCCGAGTTCGTTCTTCAGCGCCGCGCAAGCCTTGGTCCACACCGCTCCCGGGGGAACCGGCATCATCGTCCCCGCTAAACCAGCAGCCGTCATTATTGTCGCCCGAACCCTAGACCCCGAAATTGCGGCCCCGCCCCCGCGGCCAGGCCGAAATCCTCAAGAGACACAATCTCTTATTCGGCGCCCACACCGTGTGGAGCCGCCGCCGTTTTTGTTCATCCGTGATAAGATGGAAGACGTTTACCCGTGAAAGAGTAGTCAGGGACGGGGGACCGTCAACGGTGATTCTTCGGCTAGGCGAGAGATATTCCTGTTGACTCGCGGACGCCCCTGGCAGGCCTCAGAAATCTCGAATTGGGCGTCCGTGGACAGAGGACAAGAACCCCGTTCGACGCTCGATTATCGGTCGCGGGTACCTGGAAGAGACCTCAGTTATTCCAATGGATTGGCTCATACGGCGCGACAAATTCGCGTGAATAGCGAACATGTTCGCGCATAATTTGTCGCATCTTGGTCGCGCCGCTGAACAGCAAAAAGGCCGGCCAGGAAACGCCCGGCCGGCCTCGATGATTTTGGTGCGTCACCGCATCATTCTGGGACGCGCTGTCGCTAGGCTGATCGAGCGCCCAAAGACGGCGCGGAAACCGGCCTCAGGCCAGGCTGACGCGCTTCAGCTGAGCGGCCAGGCGAGCGACTTTGCGGGCGCCGGTGTTCTTGTGCACCACGCCCTTGGACACCGCCCGCATCAGTTCGGACTGGGCCTCGACGAAGGCGGTCTTGGCGGCGGCGGTGTCGCCCCCGGCCATGGCTTCGTCGAACTTGCGCAGGTAGGTGCGCACGCGCGAACGGCGAGCCTTGTTGACTTCGGTGCGGCGAGCGATCTTGCGGATCGCCTTCTTGGCGCCGGGGTTGTTGGCCATTCGGTCGGACCTTAGAAACGGACTGGCGCAGCCGGGCTGCGCGAATTGGAGGCGCGGGTATACTGAAAGGCGGCGGCCGGGTCAATGCGCGCCGGACGCCTACTTCGCCGCCCGGCCGTAGACCTCGATCTGACCCACGTCGAACCATCCGCCCGGACCGTGGCCGGAGGCCGGGATGATGTCGGCGAAGCCGATCTCGTCGACCTTGGAAAGGTCGATCTTGTCGACCGGATTGCCCTTGGTCACCACATTGGCGATGTCGAGCTTGTACCAGCGCACGTCGCTGAAGGGGATGTCCTCCACCACCCAGTCCTTGGTCGAGGCGCCGGCGGCCTTGTCGGCCATGTACCAGTCGCCGTTGGCCAGCTTCACGATCGGATAGACCCGGTGCAGGCCGCTCATCTTGGTGTTGACGCGGATGCGCGACAGGCCGCTCAGGTCGGCCGCGCCCTTCTTGCTGTGGAAGGCGAAGGCCATCTGGCTGGTGGCCTCGCCGGAGAAGATGTGGGCCGGGTTGCCGTCGTCGCCGTTCTTGCCGAGCATGTTGAGCTTGGCGCCGGGGCCGTACAGCTTCAGCTCGAGGTCGGCGTTGCCCACCGAGCCGGTCAGGTTGAGCGGGCCTTCCTTGCCGCCCTCGTTCTGCTTCCACTCCTCCTTCCACAGCAGCGGCGCGCGCTGCGGGTTCTCGGCCGGGGCCGCCGGGCGGGCGCCCGCGCCCCCGGGCGCCGGAGCGGCGGGCTGGGCGGAGGCGGCGCCGGCCAAGGCGGCGGCAGCGGCGGCGGCGAGGATGGCGGTGGTCTTCACACGAGCTCTCCCAGGGGTGAGGCCCTTGCGGGGCCTTTCGTTGTCGGGGGACGCTAGAACGCCCGGGTTGTCATGGCAACGGGGCTTGGGGTTGCGCTACCGCTTCGCTACTCGAGCGCGGTCTTGTCTGCGCTACCGCTTCGCTACTTGAGCGCGGGTTAGCGCCCCTTGAACGCCGGCTTCCGCTTCTCCAGGAAGGCGGCCATGCCCTCCTTCTGGTCCTCGGTGGCGAACAGGGCCTGGAACAGCCGCCGCTCGGTCCGGATCCCCTGGGAAAGGGTGGTCTCGAAGGCGGTCTCGACCATCTCCTTGCACGCCGTCACGGCCACCGGCGACAGGGAGGCGATCTTGGCGGCGGCGGCCTCGGCCTCGGCCATCAGCTCGGCGGCGGGGACCACCCGGCTGACCAGGCCCGAGCGCTCGGCCTCGACGGCGTCGATCATGCGGCCGGTCAGCACCATGTCCATGGCCTTGGCCTTGCCCACCGCCCGGGTCAGGCGCTGGCTGCCGCCGATGCCGGGGCCGATGCCGAGGGTCACCTCCGGCTGGCCGAACTTCGCCGTGTCGGCGGCGATGACAATGTCGCACATCATCGCCAATTCGCAGCCGCCGCCCAGGGCATAGCCCGACACCGCGGCGATCAGGGGCTTCCTGAAGCGCGCCGCCCGCTCGTGGGTGCGGGTGATGAAGTCGGAAAGGTAGGTCTCGGGATAGTCGAGGGTGGACATCTCCTTGATGTCGGCGCCGGCGGCGAAGGCCTTCTCCGAGCCGGTCAGCACCACGCAACGCACGCCGGGATCGGCCTCGGCGGCGTCCAGCGCCGCCGTCAGCTCGGCCATCAGCGCGGTGTTCAGGGCGTTCAGGGCCCCAGGCCGGTTCAGGCGGATCACCTGGTAGCCGTCGCGCGGCTCGACGATCAGGCATTCGAACTCGGCCATGGAAGCCCTCACATCCGCAGGCGCTGGAGACGCTCGCGCATCATGGCGTCACTCGCGCGGGCCGTCGACACGGAACCCCTTGGCGCGGAGCAGGGCCGGGACTCCGCCGGAGCCGACCAGATGGCCGACGCCGACCACCACCACGATCCGCGCCGGGCGGCCGTCCGCGGGCGGGGCGTTCAGCCGCCGGGACAGGGTGGCGAGCCAGGCGGCGTTGCGGTCGGTCAGCAGGGCCTTGAACATCTGCGGGCTGTCGTGGCGCAGCTCCTCCAGCCCTTCCTTCTCCAGCGCCTTCATGTCGCCCTTCAGCCAGGCGTCGATCAGGCGCCGCCATTGCGCCGGATCGTCCTCCAGGTCGCGCAGGGTGTCCTCCAGCGAGGCGACCTGCACCGGCTCCGGCTGGCCGGCGAACATGGCGATCTGCTGCGCCGCGGTCTCGAAGGCGTGGCGGCTGGCCTGGGGCGCCGCGTTGGCCAGCTGGCGCTCGACGCCCTGGTCGGCCGTGGCGCCCTCGCGGGCGTAGTCGGCCTCGCCGATGGTCAGTTCGGCAAGCCAGGGGCGCAGGCGCTCCAGTGAAGGGGCGGCCAGATGCAGCCGGGTTTCGGCGCGCCGGAGCCGAGTCCTGCCCCGATCGGAGAGCATGTCGGCCAGGTCCTGTCCCTGAGGCAGCATCCCCTTGGCCAGGGCCAGGCGCGAGACGTCCTGCGCGGCCAGATCGTCGATCGGCACCTCGAACCACAGCTCGTCGGCCTGCGAGAGCGCCTGTCTGAGGGCATCCGGCTCCCAGTCCGCGCCCGGCGGCAGGATGTGCACCGAGCCGAACAGGACGATGGTCGCCCCAGGCCCGTGGACGGTCCACACCGGCGGCTTGGCCCAGGCCCCGGACGGCGCGAACAGCGCGGGCAGCAGCAGGGCCAGGGCTGCGAGGGCGGCGATCAGCCGGCTGCGGGTCACTTCTGGTGCTCCGGACAATAGAAGGTCGAGCGGCCGCCCTGCACCTTGCGCCGGATCACCCCGCGGCAACCGGGCCGCAGGCAGGGCTCGTCCTCGCGTCCGTAGACGCCGAAGCGGTGCTGGAAATAGCCGAGCGAGCCGTCCGCCGCCTGGAAGTCGCGCAGGGTCGAGCCGCCCGCCTCGATCGCCTCCTCGAGCACCGCGCGCACCGCCTCGACCAAGGCCGCGAGCTGGGGCCGGGTGAGTTTGCCGCCGGCGCGCAGGGGCGAGATCCCGGCCCGGTGCAGGGCCTCGCAGACATAGATATTGCCGAGCCCTGCGACGATGCGCTGGTCGAGCAGCAGGGTCTTGATCGCCTGCTGGCGGCCTTCCAGCGCCTTGGCCAGCGCCGCGGCGGTGAACTCGGGCCCCAGGGGCTCGGGGCCCATGCCCTTGAACCAGGGGTGCTCGTCCAGCCGGTCGCTGCGGATCAGGCCCATGAAGCCGAAGCGGCGGGCGTCGAAGTAGGTCAGACGGCGGCCGGCGTCGGTGTCCAGCACCACGTGGGCGTGCTTGGGCGCGGCGGATCCGTTCAGGGCGAAGGCGCCCGGCGTCAGGGTCCGGCCGTGCTCGGCGATCTCGAAGCGGCCGGTCATGCCGAGATGCATCACCAGGGTCTCGCCGGTCGACAGCTCGGCCAGCATGTACTTGGCGCGGCGGCGCAGATGCTGCACCCGCGCGCCCTCGAGCCGCTCGCGGAAGTGCTCGGGCAAGGGAAAGCGCAGGTCCGGGCGACGGGCCAGGACGTGGGTCACCACATGGCCTTCCAGCGACGACAGCAGCCCCCGCCGCACGGTCTCGACTTCGGGCAGTTCAGGCATGGCGCGGCCGGGTCATGGCTCCTGCATAGCGCGCTCAAGCAGCGAAGCGATAGCGCGAACAAGAGCGCGGGCGCGGCGCCGGTCAAAGCCGGGTCTGTCAGGCGGCCCCGCGCGCCTCCGCCGAGGGGCCGTCGGCCAGGGCCTTGCGCATGGCCTCAAGCATGGCGCGCACCTCGATCGGCTTGGCGATCAGGCCGTCCATGCCTGCGGCCAGGTACTCGGCGACCTGATGCGGCATGACGTTGGCCGAGAGGGCCAGGATCGGCGTCCGCCGCAGGCCCTCCTCGGCTTCGCGGCGGCGGATGGCGCGGGCCGCCTCGACGCCGTTCATCACCGGCATCTGCACGTCCATCAGCATCAGGTCGAAGGCGTCGTCGGCGAAGGCCTGTACGGCCTCCGCGCCGTCGACGGCCAGCCGCAGGCGCACGCCCAGCGGCTCCAGCAGGGCGCTGAGGATCAGGCGGTTGACCTCGTTGTCTTCCGCAGCCAGCACCGTGATGGGGAGGGCGCCGGCCGCGAGATCGCTGACGGCCGGGGCCTCGGGCGCCGCGCCGCCGACCCAGGTCAGGGGGAGTTCGAAGGCGAAGGTCGAGCCCCGGCCGAGGGTCGAGGTCACGGATACCTGGCCGCCCATCAGGGCCACAAGGTCGCGGCAGATCGCCAGGCCCAGGCCCGTGCCGCCGGCCCTGCGGGTGGCGGTGGGGTCGATCTGGGAGAAGCGCTGGAACAGCAGGCCGACGCGGTCCTCGGCGACGCCGATGCCGGTGTCGGACACCTGGCAGGCGAGGCCGGCCCCGGTGCGGCGCACGACCACCCGCACTTCGCCGCGTTCGGTGAACTTGACGGCGTTGGACGCGAGGTTGCCGAGCACCTGGCGCAGACGGCCGCCGTCGCCCCGCCATAGGCCCAGGGCCTCGGGATCGACCTCGACCTCGAACCCGAGGTCCTTCTGCGCCGCGATCTCGGCGAAGGGCTGGGTCGCGGCCCGCACCGCCTCGCGGAGGTCGAAGTCGTGGAGGTCGATCTCCATGCAGCCGGCCTCGATCTTGCTGAGGTCGAGCAGGTCGTTGAGCAGGTTGAGCAGGTTCTCGCCGGACAGGCGGATCAGCTGCAGCTTGTCGCGGTCCGCCGGCTTCAGCTCGCTGCGGGCCAAGGCCTGGGCCATGCCCAGCACGCCGTTCAGCGGCGTGCGGATCTCGTGGCTCATGTTGGCCAGGAACTGGGACTTGGCGACGTTGGCCGCCTCGGCCCGGTCGCGAGCGTCCTCGAGGTCGCGCATGGCCCGACCCCAGGCCTGCTCGTAGGCGAGCAGCCGGCGCGCCACCCGTACGATCTGCCATACGGCCGCGCCGGTCAGGAGAGCCAGGACTAGGAAGCCCGTGGCCAAGGGCAGGGCGGCGGCCTGAAGGGCGCGCAGGCCCGGATGCTCGCGCGGCCAGGCGATCTGCGCCGCCGGCTGGCCGTCTGCGCCGCGCAGGACCACGGCGGTGCTGCCCGGAGGCGCGCGATCGACGACCCTGGCCCCGACCACGCCCAGGTGGTCGGCGGCGTCGAACACCTCGCGCTCGATACTCTGGGCGGACACCAGCATGCAGCCGTCGCGCTCCAGGCCCGCCGCCGCCAAATAGGCCTTGCCCTGCAGGCGGATGAGGCCGGCGGCGGTCTGGCCGGGCCCGGCGGCGCGAGCGCTGGCCAGGAGCGGCGCCGCCTCGGCCAGGATGGCGGAGGGCGTGACGCCGGACGCCGCGTGCGCGCCGAGCCGCAGATCGGTCGGGCGATTCTTGGGATCGAGGACCAGGCTCCAGTCGTGGCCGCGGAAACGGATCAGGGCGTCGCCCTGGCCCGGCCGGCCGCCCACGGCCCGGAGGTCATCCCCCGACCCCGTCGCGAGGCGCACGTCGTTGGCCACGCGCGACAGACGCCTCTCGACGACGCTGTTCAGGATGGCCTGGCTCTTGCTCGCCTCGAAGACGTCCAGGGCCTGCACGCCCGCGGCCAGGAGTCCCGCCGCGCCGACCAGGGCCAGGACCAGGACCAACGCGCCGAGGCCGATCAGGCGGCGCACGGCGCGGCGGCCCTCGGTCAGGACGATCGACTGTGCCTGGCTCGACATGCCGCTGTTATGCGGCGGTCGGGACAACAGACAGTAAACGGCGATCACTAAGCCCGGCTTGACCATGCCGGGGAAGGTTTGGCGAGTATTGTGACAGTTGTTTCGTGTACGGACTAAATGCTCGGCGGGAGACGGGCCAAAGGCGAAGGTCCGCCATCGTCTTGGGCGATCGGCGGCCCGGCGACGGGGGCGCGAGACGTGGGGACCGAGCGGCCGGCGGCGCCCTGCCGCTGGCGTCCGGCGCGCATTTGCGCCAAAGACGGCGTGCGGCCGCAGCGGGGCCGCCAGGGACGCCCAAGGGGCATGCAAGGCATGAGCGGCAAGGCCAGCTTCGGCTTCAGGGACGTGGACGCGACGGAAAAGGCTTCGCTGGTGCGCGGGGTGTTCGACCGGGTGGCGTCGCGCTACGACCTGATGAACGACCTGATGTCGGCCGGGGTGCACCGGGTCTGGAAGGACATGGCCGCCGCCCGGCTCAATCCCCAGCCCGGCGAGACCATCGTCGACTGCGCCGGGGGCACGGGCGACATGGCCAACCGCTTCGCCCGTATGGCGCGGGCCGCGCAGGTGCGCCGGGGCGGCGACGACGCCCGGGTGGTGGTGGTCGACTACAACGCCGAGATGGTGGCCGCGGGCGTCAAGCGCGGCGGCGAGCCCGAGGTCGCCTGGGCCGTGGGCGACGCCCAGGCCCTGCCGCTGCGCGACGGCGAGGCCGACGCCTATGTCATCTCGTTCGGCCTCCGCAACGTGACCGACATCCAGAAGGCGCTGGACGAGGCCCGCCGGGTGCTGAAGCCGGGCGGGCGGTACCTGTGCCTGGAGTTCTCGCGGCCCACCGCTGAGGCCCTGCGCGCGGCCTACGACGCCTATTCCTTCCACGTGATCCCGCAGATCGGGGCGTGGGTGGCCAAGGACAAGGACAGCTACCGGTACCTGGTGGAGAGCATCCGCCGCTTTCCCGAGCAG
>Ga0310811_10009154_pt1 | contig 12774 bp, 6 predicted proteins | sample YCmetagenome_FD_207642 | JGI IMG/M metagenome (GOLD analysis project Ga0310811, IMG submission 207642) | Soil microbial communities from experimental microcosm in Duke University, North Carolina, United States - YC | ecosystem: Engineered > Artificial ecosystem > Soil microcosm > Unclassified ...
TCCACGGGCAGGTCGTCGCCCTCGCACAACACGGCCCTCGCGGCCTCCGTCACCTCCGACAACCCCGCGAGGGGCCGGCCCCGGAGCCCGGCCAGGCCCTGCGCGAGCCGTACGGACTCGATCACGTGGGCGGAGGAGACCGGCAGTCCCTCCTCACGCAGGACCGCCGCGGCGCCGGCCAGCCAGCGCTCCACGGGACGGTCGGGGGCCGAGAACAGGTGGTCGTACCAGCCCGGCGACGCGACGCCCGCGCCGTACCCGCTGCGCGCGGCGAGCCGCCCGTGCGTCCACGGCACCCAGGTCATGTCGACCTTGACCTTGGGGATGCCCCGTAGCAGCCGCTCGTCCTCCGCCGCGGAGGGCAGATCGGTCAGCGCGGGGACATGCCACGCGCCGCAGACGACGGCCACGGAGCCGAACCCCTCCTTGAGCGCCCGGCGCAGCGCCCGGCGCATGGCCGCCTCGCGCAGCGCCTCGGTGCCGGACGGCTCGTGTCCCTCCCGGATGGCCGCCATCGCCTCGGCGACCGCGTGGAGGGTCCCGCTCTCCCCGCGATGCTCGACGACGTCGTCCCACCAGCGTTCGGGATCGTCGTAACCCGCGGCCCGGGCGAGTTCCCCGATCGGATCGAGCCGTACGGCCTCCTCCTCTTCGGGCAGGGCGAGGCTGTGCGCGGCGGGCAGGTCGCAGAAGCGCACCTCGACGCCCGCCTCGCGCGCGTAGGTGATCGCCTGCCATTCGGGTGAGAACACGGCGAACGGCCAGAAGGCGGCCCGTCCCTGCGCGTGCGCGAGGAGCGCGACCGGCGGTTCCATGCCGGGATCGCCCGCCAGCGCGACAAGCGGGTCGGCCTCCGGGGGCCCCTCGATGAGGACGACGTCCGGCTTGAGCCGTTCGAGTTCGGCGCGGACGGCCTTCGCGGAGCCGGGGCCGTGGTGCCGGACGCCCAGGATCGACGGTGCGGCGACGTCAGCCCGCATCGCGGCAGGCCCGGTAGAAGTCGCGCCAGTCGTCGCGGTCGCGGACCACGGCCTCGAGGTACTCCTGCCAGACCACCCGGTCGGCCACCGGATCCTGGATGACCGCGCCGACGATCCCGCCCGCGATGTCGGCGGGTCGCAGCACCCCGTCGCCGAAGTGCGCCGCGAGGGCGATCCCGCTGGTCACCACCGAGATCGCCTCGGCCGTGCTCAGTGTGCCGCTCGGCGACTTGACCTTGGTCCGCCCGTCTGACGTCACTCCGGCGCGAAGCTCGCGGAAGACCGTGACCACGCGGCGGATCTCCTCCATTCCGGCCGGGGTCTCGGGCAGTTCCAGCGAGCGGCCGAGTTGGGCGACCCGCCGGGACACGATCTCCACCTCCTCCTCGGCGCTCGCGGGGACGGGCAGCACGACGGTGTTGAACCGCCTGCGCAGCGCGCTCGACAGGTCGTTGACCCCCCGGTCCCGGTCGTTGGCCGTGGCGATGACGTTGAATCCCTTGGCCGCCTGGACCTCGTCGTTCAGCTCGGGGATGGGCAGCGTCTTCTCGGACAGGACCGTGATCAGCGCGTCCTGGACGTCGGAGGGCATCCGGGTGAGCTCCTCCACCCGGGCCAGCCGTCCCTCGGCCATCGCCCGCATCACCGGGCTCGGCGTCATCGCCTCGCGGGAGGGGCCCTCCGACAGGAGACGGGCGTAGTTCCACCCGTAGCGGATCGCCTCCTCGGCCGTGCCCGCCGTCCCCTGCACGAGCAGGGTGGAGTCGCCGCTGACGGCGGCGGCCAGATGCTCGGAGAGCCAGGTCTTCGCGGTGCCGGGCACGCCCAGCAGGAGCAGTGCCCGGTCGGTCGCGAGAGTGGCCACCGCGACCTCGACGATCCGCCGCGGGCCGATGTACTTGGGCGTGATCTGGTCGCCGTCCCCGAGGATGTAGGTGGTCACCGCCCACGGGGAGAGCCGCCAGCCGGGCGGGCGTGTGCGGTCGTCGCTCTTGGCGAGGATCGCCAGCTCCTCGGCGTACAGGTCTTCCGCGTGGGGACGCAGGACGGTGGTCACGAAAGCTCCTTCGACATGTCATAACGGAACCGCAGGATGACGGCCAGCTCGGCGATCTCCTGGACGTGGCCGTGCATCGCCGGGTCGAGCCGTTCGCCCGCCAGCCGGATCAGCTCGCCGGCGTTCCAGGGCTGTGTCCCGGACGTCTCCACGATCTTCTTGAGCACGGCCTTGGCCAGCCGGGGGCCCCAGGGTCGGGCCACACCGCCCAGCATCATGATCATCTGTCCGTCGACGGGGTGGCGGACGACCAGTTCGGCGGCTCTCGCGGACTGCTCGTCCGGCGGCAGGACGGCCAGGAGGTCCGTCAGCGGCTCGACCTCGAACAGGGCGCGAGCCCATCGCGCGTCGTGCTGCAGGATCGCCGCCCGGGTCCAGCCCATCGCGACCTCCCGGGCCCAGTCACCGACCTTCAGCTGAACGGCCCGTTCCGGAGGCAGCCCCAGATGACCGGCCCAGAAGGCCAGGGGGGTGCGGGCGATCACCTGCTGCAGCCACCAGCCGCGCTGGGCCGTGCCCGCGGGGGGCCGGGGCCTGACGCCGTCACGCTCCATCGTGCTGTCACACGCCTTCGGCGGATCCGCGCGCAACCCGCCGCCGTCCTTGACGAGGAACCTGGCGGCCCGCTCGGCCATCCGCCGCGCCAGCCGCGACTCGGGCAGGCGGGTGAGCAGGTCGGCGGCCGCCTGGCGCACCTCTCTTCTTCGGTCGTCGAGCGCCGCCTCCAGAAAGGGCTCGTCGTCCATGCCCAGGTTCTCCGAGAGGAGGAGCACGAAGGCGGCCCGGTCTTCCGGCGTCTCCTTGTCCCAGCCCCGTTCGAGCAACTCCCGGGCCTGGGCGGGAGCGGCGGCGCGCAGGGCGGCAAGATAGCCCCTCCGGTCGCCGCTGGTGCCGAACTCCCACAGGTCGCCGGACGGCATGTCCGCCGCCTCGGCCAGAAGGTAGCTCCATGAGGGGTTGAGCTCCGCGAGCCATCGTCCGCGGGCCCCGGTGAGGGCGCCCAGATGCGATCGGATCGACCGGTCGCGCGCGCCGAGGTCGAGCAACCCGGGAATCAGGTGGGCGGGGACCCGCACGCCGATCGCCGCCGCGGCCTCCAGCCACTCCGGCAGCAGCCGCGCCTGCTCGCCTCCCAGCATGCGGGCGAGCCGGTCACCGGCGGCACGGGCGGCGAGCGGACGCGTCTCCTCCGCGGCGGGCGCGGGCGGGCGGCCCTCGCGCGTCCGCCGGCCGGCGCGTGCCCGCACCGCCTGCACGGCCGCCTGCTCCAGCACCTCGCCAGGCGATGCGGAACGGCGGTCGGTGCCCACCAGCGCCGTGGAGACCAGGTCCTCCCATGTCACGTTCACAGCCGGTGTGTTCACAGCCGTACCACCTGGCCTTCCTCGTCCCATACCGTCAGCGGGCGTAACCCGCGCGGCGTCCATTCGGCGGCGACCGTGACCGGACGCCCGCCGGACACGGCCAGCAGCCGCCACGGCACGCCGCCCGCCGGGTGCAACGGGAGCCCGTTCCCGCTCTCGTCGACGAGGCTCTCCGTGGAGGGGATCACGTCCCCGAGGACGACGGGCCAGGAATCGGCCCAGGGGTCGCCGGCCAGCACCTCGGCGATCCGGCCCGGGACCCGGGAGAGCTTCGTCCCGGCCGGAGGTCCGGCGGTCGCGGGGCCGTACCGCTCGGCGACGAGCGCGCGCACCGGGGACGCCCCGGGGTAGTAGGCCAGGGCTGCGTCGATGGTCGTGCCCGTGACGAGCGACGCGTCCAGTGCCTGGCCGATCGGCGCGAACGACAACACCAGCGCGGCCCGGCCCGTCGCCCTGCCCTGCAGCCAGATCCGGCGCGCGACCAGCCGGTCCTGCTCCTCGTCTCTGGCGCCGACCACGTCCCAGTCGTCTCTGATCCACGGCGACGCGAGCACGTCCTCCCGGGTGATCGGGAACCCGACCCGCGACCGGACGGTCTCCGCGAGGCCCGCGGGAAGCCCGGCCGCACGGCGATGCGCGACGGCCAGCAGATGGATCAGGGCGTACTCCTCCAGCAGGAGACCGGGCCAATCCTCCTCACGCAGCACGCGGGACAGCCGGGACACGGCGCCGGCGACCCCGGGGGCCTGCGCGTCCACGAGGCGCCTGCCGAGCTCGTCCCAGTCGGCGAGGCCGGTCTGCCGCGCTCCCGCGATGCCGTGCGCGATCTGGTCGGTCAGCCACCGCTCCAGCTCCGACAGTCCGGCCGTGACCCTGCTCTCCCGCTGGGCGGAGCCGCTCGAGGGCCGGGACCCCTTCGCGGGCTCACGCTCGCGCCTGTCCTGCTGCTCAGCCCGGCTGCGCCGTTGCTCGAGCCATTCGGTCACCCATCCGGCGGGCGCGCCGCCGTCGGGCACCCCGTCCGACGCCCATAACAGCAGGAGCCCGAGCGCGTGCTTGCATGGGAACTTCCTGCTCGGGCAACTGCACTTGTAGGCCGGTTCGGACAGGTCGACGCACGCCCGGTACGGCGTGGCGCCGCTGCCCTTGCATTCGCCCCAGACCACGTCGGGGAGGGCGCCGCTGCCCGACCACTTCCCCGGCGCGCTCACCCCGGCCGCCGCCTTCTGCGACGCCGCGTCGGGCGCCAGGGAGAGCACCTGATCTCGGCTCCACCGTTCGATCACGCGCCGCACATTAGCCACACCCGCCGACAAATCCGCTCGCCTCCTCACGCGGCGGCGATCACCTCGATCTCCACCAGCCAATCGCTGACGAGCGTCTGCACGACGATGGCGGTGGTCGGGATGAGGCGCCCTCCGAGTGCCGCCACGCGAGCGGCCGCGTTCGCCTCCGCGTAGGACGCGTCACGCAGATAGCTGGTGAGCCGCACGACGTTGCCGACGGTCATGTCGGCCGACGCCAGGATGGCCGCGAGGTTGGACCAGATGAGGTCGAGTTGCTCCTCGAGCGTGGCACCCGCCGCGCCTGTGGGGTCCAGCCCCATGGTCCCGGAGACGAACAGCAGCCGCTGCGCGCCGCGGACCTCCATCGCGTGCACGTAGTCGCCGGAAGGGGCATAGACCCCGGCCCCCGGGTCGCGAGGGAGGATTTCGAGCTGAGAATCGGCTGTCATGGGTTCGGGATCCTTCCAGGGGTTGATCACCAGAGGGTCACGTGAGATGGGTGTCGCCGGTCCGCGCCGTCCACAGCAGTCGTCCCGGCCGGATCCGCCGGAAGCGGCCTGGTCCTCACCGCTCATCCCGCCACCTCCCGCCCCGCGCTCCCCAGCGACCTCAATAATGCCTCACGTCATTCGAATGTGCGAACGAATAAATCACCGATATCCTCACAATCCGATCATTGATTCGAAGATTTTTTCTAATTCGGACGATCATGCGCGCCGCCACCCCGGTCGCGCACGTCATCCCGCAGAAAGCAGGCGGAATTCCGTCGGAGCCGCATGACATACTCGCGACGTGATGGCGAGAACGGGGCGAACGGCTCTGATCGGGCGCTCCGCGGAACTCGACCAGTTGACCGGTGTGCTCGACGCCGCCACTGACGGGCTGGCGGGAGTCGCCCTCGTGGGCGGCGACGCGGGGATCGGCAAGACCCGGCTCATCGCCGAGTTGTGCGACCGCGCCCAGCAGCGGGGTTTCGTCTCGCTCGTCGGTCAGTGCGCCGAGCTCGGCGACGCCTTGCCGTACCTGCCGCTCGCGGACGCCCTCCGCGGGGCCATGGCGGAACCGGACGGCCCGGCCAGCCGGGCGATCGCGGCCAGACCCGTCCTGGAGCGTCTCCTGCCGGGAGGCGATCCCGGCTCCGCCGACCTGACGACGGGCGCCCTGGCGCAGCAGCGCCTGTTCGGCTCGGTGCTCGACATGCTCGCCGAGGTCGCCTCGGAGCGTCCCGTGCTCTTCGTGGTCGAGGACCTGCACTGGGCCGACCGCTCCACCCGCGACCTGCTCGTCTTCCTCACCCGCATGCTGCAGCGCGAGCGCGTCTGCCTGGTGGGGACCTACCGGAGCGACGACCTGCACCGGCGCCATCCCCTCCGCCCGGTCCTGGTCCAGCTCCAGCGGCTGCCGCTGGTCACGTCCGTCGAGCTGCGGCCGCTCGGCAACGACGCCATGGCCGAATACCTGGTCGCCCTCGACGAGACCGACATCGGTGTGATCGGCGGAGTGGTGGAACGAGCCGCCGGCAACCCGTTCTTCGCCGAGGAACTGCTGGCCGCCTCGGCCGACCACACCCGTCTCCCCGGGACACTGGCCGACCTCCTCCTCGCCCGCGTGGAGTCGCTGCCCGACACGGCGGGGCAGGTGCTAAGAGTCGCCGCCGTCGCCGGCCGCGGGGTCGACCACGACCTGCTCCGCGACGCCACAGGCCTGGACGACCTGCCCCTGGAGGAGGCGCTGCGCGAGATCGTCTCCCGCGGGCTGCTCACGGCCAGCAGGGACGGCTACGCGTTTCGCCACGCCCTTCTCCAGGAGGCCGTCTACGACGACCTGCTCCCCGGTGAGCGGACCCGGCTGCACGCGGCCTTCGCCGAGCTGCTGACCAGGCGGGGAGACTCTCCGGCCGAGCTGGCCCACCACCACCTGGCGAGCCACGACCTTCCCGGCGCGCTCAGGTCCTCCATCGAGGCGGGACGGCTGGCGGCCGAGGTGGGCGCTCCCGCGGAGGCGCACCGGCACTTCGAGCGGGCCCTCGAGGTGTGGGACAAGGTGGCCGACGCCGAGACGCTCGCCGGCGAGCCGAGGGCGCGGCTCGCGCTGGACAGCGCGGCGGCCGCGGCCGCGAGCGGCGAATACCGGAGGGCGATCTCCCAGCTCCAGCGGTTACGCCGGCTGGCCGACGATCCCGTCCTGATCGCCGAGACCGACGAGCGGATGGCCTACTACCGCATCGACTCCGACGACGAGATGCCGGGGCTGGCGGAGACGGCCCGCGAGGCGGTGGACCTGGCGCCCGAGAGCCCTCTGCTGGCCAGGGCCCTCGCCACCTACGCCCGCGTCCTGTGGCGGGCCTATCGGATCGACGAGGCGATCGCCACCGCGACCCGGGCGCTGGAGGTCGCCCGGGCGACCTCGGCGCGCGACGCGGAGACCAGCGCGCTGGTCACACTGGCCGTCTTCGAGGAGACGAAGGGCACCGCGGCCAGGGCCGCGGAGTTGCTGGCCGACGCCACCCGGCAGACGTCAGGCGACCTGTCGATCGACCTGCGCGCACGTTTCACCGAGGCACGCGTGCAGTACGAGCAGGGGCATCTCGACGTGGCGGCCGAGTCCGCGGCGCGCGGCCTCCGGCTGGCCCGCGAGAACGGCCTCATCTGGAGCAACTACGGGACCGATCTGCGGTTCCTCCAGTACCTGGTGCACTTCGCCGACGGCGACTGGGACGCGGCGGAACGGCTGGCGGCCGACTTCGGCATCCGGGTGGGCACGAAGGCGGAGGCGGTCCTGTCGTCCTTCGCCCTGTTCGTCGAGGTCGCCAGGGGACGCCCGGCCGCCGCCGAACGGCTGAGGTGGCTCACCGACTTCTGGTCCGACGAGCTCGTCAGCTACATGAGCCGGTGCCTGGCGGCCGAACAGGCGTTGTGGCGCGGTGATCCGGAGACCGCGCTCGAGCACGTCAACGCGGTCCTGGCCATCACCGAGCCGTTCGACCCCGGCCTCATCCGGGTCGCGGCGACCGGCCTGTGGGCCCTCGCCGACCGGCGCAGGGACGACGATCACGCACTGGTCGACGACCTGCTCGAACGCGCCCGGTGGGCGGCGGCCAACGGAGCCTCGGGCCCCCGGTCCGGGATCGGCCCCGAAGGCCTCGCCTGGCTGGCCAGGGCGGAGGCCGAAGGGCGGCGCGCCAGGGGCACGGCGGATCCGTCCATCTGGCGCACGGCCACGGAGGCGTTCGGGTTCGGCTTCGTCTATGAGGAGGCCCGCTCCCGGTGGCGGCTGGCGGAGGCCCTGCTCGAGGCGGGTGACCGCGACGCCGCGCACGCCGAGTGGACCGCGGCGTCGGAGGTGGCCGACCGGCTGAGGGCCGAGCCGTTCCGGGGGGCGCTGGCCGAACTGGGACGCCGCGCCCGGTTCTCCGAGGCGGGCACCGACTCCGGCGGACCGCTGGCGACGCTGACCGGCCGGGAGCGCGAGGTCCTCGCGCACGTCGCGGCGGGCCTGCCGAACCGGGAGATCGGCGAGCGCCTGTTCATCTCGCAAAAGACCGTCAGCGTGCACGTCTCCAACATCCTCGCCAAGCTCGGCGTGGCCAGTCGCACGCAGGCCGCCGCGGTCGCCCACCGGGCCGGGATGGCCAACGACGCGGGCGCCGGAAATACTGTGTAATCAGAACTCCAGGCAGGAAATCATTCCGGAGGTCAACGGTGACTCTGCAGATCGTTTCCGTCATCGGCGGCAAGGACGGCCCGGCAGGCACGCCGTACGCGTCGGTCAACCCCGCGCGACCGGACGAGACGGTCGCGACCGTCCAGTTGGCGGGCGCGGACGTGTTCGCCGACGCCTGCCGTACGGCCGCCGCCGCTCAGCGGGAGTGGGCCGCCGTCCCGGCGCCCGTGCGCGGCCGGGTGATCGCGTCGATCGGGCGGCTCGTCGAGGCCAACGCGGAGACGCTCGCGCGGCTGGTCACCCAGGAGATCGGCAAGCCGTACGCCGAGGCGCTCGGCGAGGTCCGCGAGATCGTCGACACCTGCGACTTCTTCCTCGGCGAGGGCCGCCGCCTCTACGGCCAGACGGTCCCGTCCGAGATGCCGGACAAGAGCCTGTTCACCTTCCGCGTGCCGGTCGGCGTCGCGGCGGTCATCACGGCGGGGAACTTCCCCGTGGCCGTGCCGTCGTGGTATCTCGTGCCGGCCCTGCTCTGCGGCAACGCCGTGGTCTGGAAGCCCGCCGAGTACGCCGCGGCCTCCGCGCACGCCCTCTACCGGCTCTTCACCGCCGCGGGCCTGCCGGACGGCGTGCTCAACATCGTCTTCGCCGACGGCGCCCGCACCTACGAGGGGCTCGACCGGGCGCTCGGCGAGGGGACCGTTCACAAGGTCGGCTTCACGGGCTCAACCGCGGTGGGCCGCACCATCGGCGAACTGTGCGGCCGTCACCTCCAGTCCCCCTGCCTCGAACTCGGCGGCAAGAACCCCATGGTGGTCATGCCCGACGCCGACCTCGACCTCGCCGTCGAGGGCGCGCTGTTCGCCGGCTTCGGCACGGCGGGCCAGCGGTGCACGTCTCTCGGCACCGTGATCGCGCATGAGGACGTCCACGACGAGTTCGTGGCCCGGTTCACGGCGGCCGTGCGGGACGCGAAGATCGGCGACCCGAACGGCGACGTGCTCTACGGCCCGATGCTGGACCACAAGTTCGCTGAGCGGTACGAGGAGTACCTGACCTGGATCGAGCCGCACCACACCGTGCTGCCCGGCCCGACGGGCCGCATGGAGGGCGACGGCCTCTTCTACCACCCGGTGATCGTCGACGGCGTCCGCGCCGGCGACCGGCTCTTCCTGGAGGAGACGTTCGGCCCGATCGTGGGCGTGACGACCTTCTCCACCATGGACGAGGCGATCGACCTGGCCAACAGGCCCGGCTACGGGTTGTCGTCGTCGATCTACACGACCGACCCCCAGTCGGTCTTCCGCTTCAGGGCCGGCGTCTCGGCGGGCATGGTCAGCGTGAACAACTCGACGTCGGGCGCCGAGGCCCATCTGCCGTTCGGCGGGAACGGCAAGTCGGGCAACGGCAGCCGGCAGAGCGGCATGTGGGTGCTCGACCAGTTCACCCGCTGGCAATCGATGAACTGGGACTACTCGGGACGGCTGCAGAAGGCCCAGATGGACGTGACCGAGATCACGCCCGATCTGGGCTTCCGCCTCTGATCAACCGTTGTCGGGGCCCCGGCGGCCGTCGTAGCCCAGCAGCCGCATCGCCACCTCCGGATCCATGGCCGCGGCGAGCAACTGGGCCCGCTCGGCCGCGATGTCCCTGGCCTGCTCGGCGCGCCGCCGTTCCGCCTTGTGCGCGTGGCTGACGGCGGCCGCGACGGCGATGCCGCCGACCAGCGCGACGAACGCGGCGACGAGGACCAGCACGGTCGTCCTGGAGAGCGTTCCGGGGGCGACCGCCTGCGGCTGCCCGCCGTTGAAGAACGCCACGCCGAGCAGTACGAAGACCACGAGGACCACGAGCCCGCCCACGAACGCCCACACCAGGCCGGACGACTTCGTCCGGGCGGCGGGAGCGGCGGGCGGCGGCATGGCGGGACCGGCCGGTGGCGGCCCGCCGTTCCAGGGCACGAAGTCGGGCTGGATCACGTACCCGTTGCCGCCGGCGTTCGGCGGAGCGAACACCGCCGGCTGCGTGCTTCCCATCGGCGCCACCGCGGTGGCGGTGGTCACGGCGGCCGGCTCCAGTTCCAGGACCCGGCTCACCGGGACCGGCAACTCGACCTCGACGTGACTGTGGGTGCGGTGGGCCTCGGCGGCGGCGACGTGGTAGGCCTCGATCTCGTCGTAGAACGGATCGGAGGTGTAGATCGTGCCGTCGATGAGCGGGCCCCGCGTGCTCTCGATGACCGCGACGACGTCCTCGCCGTCGAGCGTCTTGTGCGTCTCCAGGGCGTGGGCGACGCACAGCACCTCACGGCGGTTGTCCCGCAGCAGCGCCTCGGTCCTGGCCAGCAGGCGGACGAGGTTGTGCTCGATGCGCTCGCCCAGCATGTCGGGGACGATGTCGTCGCGCCGCGAGGACGGCTCGTTCCCGGAGCCGGCTCCTCCCTCGCCGGTCTTGGGTTTCTGCACCGGCTTGCCCGCCATGATCTGGAGCTCCTGCAACGCGGGCAGGGACGAGACTCCGACGCCCATGCCCCAGTAGGACTCCATCAGCCCGGTGACATAGGTGGCGGAGGTCAGGTCACCGGAGACGCCGGAGGAGTTGTCGTCGGAGAAGAACATTCGCTCACCGGCGAGGGACGCCAGGGAGACCATGACGTCCGCCTCGTACTCCGAGCGCCATCCCGTGAACTGGTCCTCCGGCTTGATGCTGGAGACCATGCCCAGGTAGTCGGCGCCCTTCTCGATCGTCGCGAGGTCGATCTCGAGGTGGTGCCGCGTCCGGTAGGCCACCACCGCGTGGCACGCCTCGTGGACGGCCACCGCGTGCCGCTCGCGCTCGATGTACTCGACGTTCTCGGGTGGGCCGAGTTGCTTGAGCCGCTTGGCGCGCACCACATCCGACCACTGGATGATCTCGCGACCGTCCCGGATCGCGTTGATCAGGGACTCGTTGACCAGGTCCTTGATGGTCGCGCCCGTGGCGTACGGCGTGATGGTGGCCAGCTTGTCGATCTGGGCCTCGGTGAGCTGGTGCTGCACCTTGTCGAAGTAGCCCTCGTAGGTGCGGATGCGACCGGCCTTCGACGGATAGCCGACCTTGTAGATGCGGTCGATGCGGCCGGGCCGCAGCAGGGCCTCGTCGAGGGCGTTGGGCATGTTGGTGGCCATCATGACGAGGATCCGGTACTTGGGCGGCGGCTTGGGCCGCATGCCGAGCAGTCGCCGGACGTGCCGGTTGACGATCCCGCGCGGCTTCTTCAGACCGGACAGCTCGGTCAGCAGCGCCTGGAGGGTTCCCGGGTCGCCGCCACCGCCGCCCATCATGTTGCCGCCCATGACGAACCGGTTGCGCCGCGTCGGCTGTCCTTCGTCCTGCTGCCCGTTCATCGACTGCCGCGCGATCATCGAGCGGACGTCTTCCGACAGGTAGGAGAAGCCGTGGCAGCCGGCCTGCGCGCCGAACCGGCCCTGTCCCTGGGGGCCCTGCTGGGCGAGGCTGCCGCGCCGGCCGAGGGAGTCGGCCTCGTCGAAGAAGACGATGACCCCGCCGTACCGGAGGGCGAGCTTGCGCAGTTTCCGGAACAGCGACTTCACCTTCAGGATGCCGATGCCCATGAACATGTTGACGAACGCGCCTGGGTCGACGAAGACGTACGGCTTGCCGGTCTCGCCCGCCACGGCCTCGGCCATGAGGGTCTTGCCGGTTCCCGGCGGCCCCCACAGGAGCAGGCCGCTCGGCACATAGCCGCCCCTCTCCTCGATGGCGTCGGGCCGCTCCAGGAAGACGATGTTCTCCTTGACGCGTTCGACGACGTGGTCCTGTCCCCAGACGTCGGTGAACCGGGTCTTGATGTCGTCGGGGAAGTAGGTCTCGACGCCGCCTCGCGACAGCAGCCAGAACATGCCGATGAACTGGAAGGCGATGAAGAAGAACGCGAAGGCCAGTTGAGCGGCGTACGGCAGGGCGCTCCAGAGCAGCTGCGGCGCCTTGAACAACGCCAGCACGGGCGAGGTGTCGAGGACGGCCCCGAGGATCAGGGCGAGGACCACGAGCCAGAACAGCCACTTGAGCATCCGCGCCATGCGGAAGCGGTTCCAGTCGCTGAATCGCCTCTTGCTCCAGCGGTCGGAGCCGCCGAAGACCTTGTGGGTCCAGAAGCGGTGGTAGCCCGCCGACCGCTCGCTGATGAGGAAGTGCGCCTGGCGGAGGACCTCGATCCCCATCAGGACGAAGATCCACGGCCGTTCCCTGGCCGTCACCACGAGGGCGTCGGAGAACGACATGATGCCGGTGAAGGACACCACGTTGTACCAGACGAGGACCAGGTAGATGATGCTGAAGATCAGCAGGAACTTGGCACGGTCCCACAGAGAGATCTTCTTACGGGTCCTGGGATCCCTGTCGTCGGGTCCCGAGCCGGGCGG
>Ga0310811_10009155_pt1 | contig 12774 bp, 13 predicted proteins | sample YCmetagenome_FD_207642 | JGI IMG/M metagenome (GOLD analysis project Ga0310811, IMG submission 207642) | Soil microbial communities from experimental microcosm in Duke University, North Carolina, United States - YC | ecosystem: Engineered > Artificial ecosystem > Soil microcosm > Unclassified ...
GCTAGCAGTTAGGCGCGCAGCCCCGCGTTGGCAATAATTTTTTGGTGTGCTGGGAGAAACACGCTTTCGTGCAATCCGGTCAAGCAGAAATGGCTTTGCAAATTTCGACGACGGTCACCGGTTTCCCCGACCTAGCCCTGCGAGGGGGTCGGTTGCGCCTGTGGTTTTGCGCCGGCGGGAGGCGTGGATTGCAGTGCGGGATTCGGCTGCGCGGCGCGCGGCTTGGCCGATGGCGTGACGATGACGGTTTTCGTGAACTCCGGATTGTTCGCGAGCGAGGCCTCGATCGTGTAGGGCTTGCCCGGCTGCATGTCGCGGGTGGCGATCTTCTCCTCGTACTGGATGTGCTCGTCGGGATTGATCATCACGACTCCCGATTCGTCGCGGAAGGCACGGTCGTCGGACCATTTCTCGATGACCTTGCCATTCGGGTCGCGGACCAGGATCTCGATGCGCTGCGAGGTCGGGAAATCGAGCTTGAGCAGCTTCGACGTGCGGTTCTGCACGACGAAGGTCGCGGTGATCTCACGCCGGTCGTCGAGCGCGAAACTCGTCGGATCGACGGTAAGCTTGCTGCCCGAGGCAGGCTTCGTGCTGAATTTCACCGAGGAAAACATGCTGGTGAAGAACGTCGTGAACATATGCCCCGCGCTCGCCTCGGAGCCCTTGTTGCGCGGGAAGTCACTCGCCGGGCCGGTCTGCGCCTTGCGCGCCTTCTCACCAGGATTCAACGACGCATTGTTGAGTACGAAAAACGGGCTCTCTTTCTCAGGAATGACCGGCACGACCGGTCCGGTGACCTGCGCGTGCAAGACACCGCCCAGAGCGGAAGCAAAAATGAAAAACGCTGCAAAGCGCGATACCGGCATAAGCAGACCGGTTATCGCACGGCGGGCACGGTTGCAAATCCTATCCGCTCGGCTACGATCTTCGCGCATGAAGCCCGTTCGCGTCCTCCTGGCCCTGGCAATCCTTCCGGCTCTCGCCGGCCTCGCCTACGCCGGCGCCAAAAAACAATCCGCGGTCAACGTCCGGTTCTACCCGGAGGGCGGCTCGGAAGGCGGCGAGTTTTCGCAGAAAGTTCAGCTCCTGAACAATCCGAACCGCGTCACCTACATGGGCGAGATCCCGCTGATCAGCGAGCGCGAGATCACGGCTTACTACCCCTTCCAGGTCAAGGACGGCTCATTCGGCGCCTACTTCAAGCTCGACGACCACGGCACGAACCTCCTGGCCCAGCACACGATGTCGAAGCGCGGCACCTATCTGCTCGTCTTTTTCAACGGCCGCCACGTTGTCGACCTGGCCGTGGACAAGCCCGTGCAGGACGGCATCGCCGTGATCCCGAACGGCCTGACCTCCACCGATATCTCCCTGCTCGACATGGCCTTTCCGATGATGGGCCAGGGCGGCAAGAAGTCCCAGAAAGGGACGACGCCAAAGGTCATGCAGCAAAAGCCCGCCGCGACACCCAAGCCCGCCAGCATGCCCCGCATGTCGCCCGCCCTCGTACGCCAGCCGGACGGCTCCCTCGCCCCGGCCACGAACCACGTCCCTGCGTCCGGCCAGCCGGAGACTCCACATCCGCTGAACGCCGTCGGCCAGTAGCGGCGACAGCCGACCGACCGTCGCGAAAACCCGGCTTGCCAAAAGCCCGCGGCACTGCTCGCCTCTTCGCCCGATGAAACATCTCTGGCCATGGCTGCTCGCGGCTCTGGGCGGCGCCCTGATGGCGCTCGGCTTCCCGCCCTTCGAGCAGGACGGCCTGGTGTGGTTCGCGCTGACCCCGCTCATTGCCGCCCTGTGGTTCAGCCCGCGGACGAGCCGCTTCCGCCCGCTCCGGCTCTTCGGCCTCGGCTATCTCGCAGGCCTGGTGTTTTTCTGGACCTCCCTCTTCTGGGTGACCGAAGTCACACGGCTCGGGTGGTTCATCTTTGCCTTCTACCTCGCGCTCTATCCCGCGGTCTGGGCGCTTTTCGCCGGCATTGTCTGCCGGCCGCGCGATCCCGTGCCAGGCCGCCCGCTCAGCGACTGCGAATGGCTGAAATCCTTCCACAATCTCCGCCTCGCCTTCCGCGGGGCCGCCGCCTGGGCCGGCCTCGAGTGGCTCCGGGGCACCCTCTTCACCGGCTTTGGGTGGAACTCCCTGGGCGTCGCGATGTGGAAAAACACCGCCCTCATCCAAATCGCGGATCTCACGGGCGTGGCCGGCATCTCGTTCCTGGTCGTCCTGGTGAACCTCATCGTCGTGATCTCGATCCGGCGCATCATGCTCGAGGCCGGGCGCGTAAAGCTGCGGCCGCATTTCGACTTCACGATCACCGTCGCCCTCGTCTGCGGCGCTTTCATCTATGGCATCCTGCGCGTCAATCAGCCGCTGCCCATCGATCCCGCGACGAAGAAGCGCGAGGAAGCCTGGCTGCTGAGTATCGCCGCCGTGCAGGCGAATATCCCGCAGGACCACAAATGGGATCCCGCCTTCGAGGATCTCATCCTCAAGACCTACCTGCGCCTGACTGACAACGCGATCGCCTTCAAACCGGACCTGCTGATCTGGCCCGAGGCCTCGACGCCGCGCCCCATGCTCGACAACGAGGATCTGCGAAACGAGGTCATCAAGATCCTTGGCAAGCTGAAGACGAACTTCCTGCTCGGCACCATCCGCTATGTGCCGCCCGACTTTGCCTACAACTCCGCCATCCTGCTCAACGCCAGGGGTGAGATGCAAATCTACGACAAGCAGCATCTGGTGCCCTTTGGCGAGTACGTGCCGTTGCGCCATAGCTTTCCACTCTTCGCCTGGATCGTGGGCGACGAGGTCTCCGGCGACTTCAATTTCGGCGCCGAGCCGACGGTCATGCAGCTCTCCGGAAAGCCGTTCCGCATTGCCCCGCTCATTTGCTTCGAGGACACGGTCGGCGACCTGACCCGTCGCTTTGCCCAGCGGGGCGCCGAGCTCATGATTACGCTCACGAACGACGGATGGTTCCGTCACAGTGCCGAATCGCGCCAGCATCTCGCGAATGCCGTGCTCCGTAGCGCCGAGACGAAACTGCCCCTCGTTCGCTGCGCGAATACCGGCGTCACCTGCTTCATCGACCGCTTCGGCCACGTAACCCGCACCCTGGATACCAACGGCAACACCTTCATCGAGGGGCTGCTCTATGGGACCGTGCCGATCCGCCTCGAGCCGCCAAAGACCTTTTACACGAACTATGGCGACCTCTTCGCGATCGTCTGTTTCTTCGGCGCCCTCCTCTCCATCCGCATCCATCTGCTGACGAGCCGGCGGCCCGGATTGAGCGAAAATTGATCCCGCACTTGCCCCGGGCGGCGGAACCCGTCAATTTCAACCGGGTATGAAAGCAGTCGTCACCATCATGCCCAAGCAATCCGTCCTCGACCCGCAGGGCGCAGCCGTCGCGCAAGCGATGCAGCACCATGGCCTCGAAGGCGTGGGCAAGGTCCGCGTCGGGAAATCGATCGAGATCGAGCTGCCCGAGGGCGCGAGCGAAACCACCCTGCACGAACTTTGCCGCGACCTGCTCTCGAACCCCGTGATCGAGGACTACACCCTCGCCATCCAAGGCTGATGAACCCCGAAGGGCGCAAGAACGCGGAGCGGGAATCTTTCTCCTTCGCCGCCTCCAGCCCCTTCGCGGTCAAGTCGTCATTATGAAATTTGCCGTTCTTCAATTTCCCGGTTCGAACTGCGACCAGGATGTCATCCAGGCCCTCCGCACCTTCGAGGGCACGAGTGCCGACTACGTCTGGCACAAAACCACCTCTCTCGCCGATTTCGACGCGGTCGTCGTGCCGGGCGGCTTTTCCTACGGCGACTATCTCCGCTGCGGCGCGATCGCCCGCTTCTCGCCGATCATGGGTGCGGTCAAGGAGTTCGCGGCGAATGGCGGCACGGTCCTCGGCATTTGCAACGGTTTCCAGATCCTCTGCGAGAGCGGCCTGCTCCCCGGGGCACTCGTCCGTAACCGCGACCTCCACTTCATCTGCGAGCACGTCGACCTGCGTGTGGAATCCTCTGATTCCCGCTTCACGAAGAAGGCCAAGGCGGGCGAGGTGCTGAACATCCCCATCGCCCACGGCGAGGGCTGCTACTTCGCCAACGAATCCACCATTGCCGAGCTGAAGGCCAACGACCAGATCCTCGTCCGGTACGCCGGCAAGAATCCCAACGGCTCGCTCGACGCCATTGCCGGCATCCGCAACCGCGCGGGTAACGTCTTCGGCCTCATGCCTCACCCCGAACGCGCCTGCGACCCTCTATTGGGAAGCGCAGATGGCCGCGTCATTTTTGAATCTCTGCTTTCCTGATCCATGGGCGAACCTGCCATCACTCCCGAAGTCATTGCCAAGCACGGCATCACGCCCGACGAATACGAGCGCATCCAGAAAATCCTGGGGCGTGACCCGAATTTTACCGAACTCGGGGTCTTCTCCGTCATGTGGAGCGAGCATTGCTCGTACAAGAACTCCAAGCTCGAGCTGAAGAAATTCCCGACCACGGGCGAGAAGGTGCTCGTGAAGGCCGGCGAGGAAAACGCGGGCGTGATCGACATCGGCGACGGCTGGGCCATCGCCTTCAAGATGGAGAGCCACAACCACCCGAGCGCGGTCGAGCCCTTCCAAGGCGCGGCCACCGGCGTGGGCGGCATCATCCGCGATATTTTCACGATGGGCGCCCGGCCCGTCTTCTCGATGAACTCGCTTCGTTTCGGACCGATCGAGGGCGACGACGCAGAGGCAAAGACTAACCGCCGTCTCTTCGCAGGCGTGGTCAGCGGCATCTCGCACTACGGGAACTGCATCGGCATCCCGACGATCGGTGGCGAGGTCTACTTTGACGAATCGTACTCGGGTAATCCGCTCGTGAACGTCCTGAATCTCGGCATCCTCCGCCACGAGCAGATCGCCCGCGGCGGTGCCGTGGGTATCGGCAACCCCGTTTTTTACGTCGGGGCCGAGACTGGCCGCGATGGCCTCGCGGGCGCAGCGTTTGCCTCGCGCGAACTGACCGAGGAGTCCAAGGAGGACCGGCCCGCCGTGCAGGTGGGCGATCCTTTCCGGGAGAAGCTTCTCCTCGAGGCCTGCCTCGAGCTTCTCGCCAGCGGCTGCGTCGCCGGTATCCAGGACATGGGTGCCGCGGGATTGACCTGCTCGACCTGCGAAACGGCCAGCCGCGGCGGTACCGGTGTCGAGATCGAACTCGACCTCGTACCGAAGCGCGAGACGGGCATGACGCCTTACGAGATCCTCCTGAGCGAATCCCAGGAGCGCATGCTCGTGATCGTGAAGAAGGGCGAGGAACAAACCGTCCGCGACATCTTCGAGAAATGGGACCTGCCCTACGCCCTCGTCGGCGAGGTGAAGGACGACGGCATGATGCGCGTGAAACATGGCGGCAAGACCGTCGTGGAAATTCCCGCCCGCCAGCTCGCCGACGAAGCTCCGCTTTACTCGCGCGAGGCCGCCCCGAAAAAGCCGGCCGAGCCGCTCGACCTGAACAGCGTGCCGGAGATCGATCCGATCGAAGCTCTTCCAAAGCTCCTCTCGCACCCAAGCATCGCGAGCAAGCGCTGGGTCTGGCGCCAGTACGACCACATGGTCCGCCTGGGAGCGACCGTGCTGCCTGGCTCGGACGCCGCGGTCTTCGTCGTCCGCGAGGCCGACAAGATCCTCGCCGCCGCGACGGACTGCAACGCGATCTACTGCAAGCAGGACCCTCGCGAGGGCGCCCGCATCGCCGTGGCCGAGTGCTGCCGCAATCTGGCCTGCTCCGGCGCGGTACCGCTGGCCCTGACCGACAACCTGAACTTCGGCAACCCGCACAAGCCGGAGAATTTCCTCCAGCTTCGTGAAGCCGTGGAAGGCATGGCCGAGGCCTGCCGCGAATTCGGCACGCCCGTCACCGGCGGCAATGTGAGTCTTTACAACGAGAGCCCCGTGGCGGCGATCGATCCGACCCCCACCGTCGGCGTGGTGGGCCTCATCGCGGATGCGAAGCACATTACGACCTCTTCCTTCAAGAAGGCCGGCGACGTGGTCCTTCTCCTCGGCGATCTGGGCGACGAGCTCGGCGCCTCCCACTACCTCAAGGTCGTGCATGGCCGCAAAGCCGGGGCTCCACCAAGGCTCGACTACCGGACCGAGATCTCGCTCCACAACGCGCTCCGCGCGCTCATCGCCAAGGGCCTCGTCCAAAGCGCGCATGACTGCTCCGAGGGTGGTCTCGCGGTCACGCTCGCGGAGTCCTGTCTCACCGGTAAGGGGGAACCGCTTGGCGTGAGAGTCGAGCTCGGCTCGACCGGCCTCCGCGCCGATGTCGCGTTGTTCAACGAATCCCAATCCCGGGTCGTGATTTCCGTAGCCGAGTCGGATGTCGAAGCCGCCCTCGACTTCCTGGCCGGGGAGAAAATTCCGGTGCAAAAGCTGGGCCGCGTCACCGACGCCAACACCTTGGAAATCAAGGTGAACGACCTCGCTCTCACATGGCCGCTCGCCGATCTCGACGCCGCGTGGAGCGACACCCTGGGACGGCTCATGGAGAGCTGAGGCTGGTCACGGAAAACCTCCCCGCTTTCGCTTTGTAACAATATATTTACAAACGGAATCCATCGTTACTAAGGTGAGACTGATTTCTCCCCTGAGTAACCCCCGTGTCATATAGACTCGATCGCTACGAATTTAAGTTCCTGATTACCCGCGCCCAGCGGGATTCCATCATCGGCCAATTTCCCGAGCACATCGTGCCCGACCGTAATTCCGGACCCGATGCGGGTTACAGAATCTACACGCTCTATTACGATAGCCCGGAGCGGGATTGTTACTGGGAAAAATTGCGCGGACTCGGAAGCCGGCGGAAACTGCGCGTACGCCTGTACGAGAGCGCGCTCGAGGCGGCCAGCGGAGCGTGTTTCGTGGAAATCAAGCACAAGCACGACGGCCGCGGAGTAAAACGCCGGGTCCTTACAACCCTGACCTCGGCCATGAAAATCACCGGTGGCCTCCCGTCGTCCTCTCCGCTGCGACCCGGGGAGGAACGCGTCGTCTCCGAAGTGCAGCAATTCATCTCCGAGCGGAATTTCGTGCCCATCTGCTGCCTGCGCTACGACCGCAAGGCCTATATGGACACGGCGGAGGATTCCGATCTGCGGATCACTTTCGACGAGGATATCCGCTACCGCATGGATGACCTCGAATCGCTGCAAAATGGCGCGTTCGAAAACACGCTGCTCAACGACGACGAAAGCGTGATGGAAGTGAAAGTCACCGGGGCCGTGCCAATCTGGCTGACCCGGATTCTCTCGGCGGAGAAATGCACGCCCGCCGGCCGCAGCAAGTACTGCGATGCCATCGCCGCGAGTGACGCGATGGCGCGCTCTGCGGCTTAGACACCGTTTTAATGGATACCACCCCCCTCTTCGACTGGCTTCGCGATCTTGGCAGCAGTACCGGCACCGGCGTGCCTCCGTGGTTCGAGATCATTGGCGCGATCATTCAGAGCTTCGTTCTCTCCTGCCTCCTGGGTGCGGTCTATCGCTCCACCTATCGGGGCCAGGGGTTTTCGCAGGACTACATCCATACGCTCATCATTCTGAGCATGGGCGTGACCATCGTCATGATGGTCGTTCAGGGGAACCCGGCCACCGCTTTCGGCATGTTCGCCGCGTTCTCGATCATTCGTTTTCGCCACTCGGTCGGCCAATCCCGCGATATCGCGTTTGTCTTCCTGGCCATGGCCAGCGGCATGGCGATCGGCGCAAGGCACTACCTGCTCGCCTGGGCAACGGTCATCGTGATCTGCGCGATCATCTACCTGTTCTCGAAGGGCGATCTTTTCGCCCCGGCGCGCATGTCGCACGTTCTCCGCATCCGCGTGAATAACGACATCAACTACGACACCGCGTTCGAGACCTGTTTCCGGGACCACCTGCTCCGGTGGGATTTGATCTCGGTGGAGTCCGTGCAGGCCGGCCTGATGACCGAGCTGCGAATGAACGTGACGCTCAAGGATTCCAGGAAACCCTCCGCCTTCGTCTCCGACCTGCAGCTCCTCAACGGGAACAACCGCATCCTCCTCACCTCGGCCAGTCCGGAACTCATCGTCAGTGAATAAGCACCTTTCAGATCCCGACGCCCGCCGCCAGGGTGGTTTTACACTTCTGGAAATCATCGTCGTGGCTGCGATCTTCCTCATCCTCGCGGCCCTGGTGGTGCCCGTGTATTCCAGCTTCGTCACCCGCGGATTCCAAAATGCGGCGCTCAGCAACATGCGCCAGCTTTCCGCAGCCTTTGGCACCTTTGCCGCGCAGAATGACGGGCGCTTCCCTCTTGAGGACGCTCAGGGAGCGAATTCCTGGGAAGCCGCAGCCGCGACGAGCAACGACAAGGTCTGGTACAATGCCCTGCCTCGCGCGATGAACTCGAAAGGAGTCGGCGACTATGCCTCCAACCCCACCGCGTTCTACCTGAAGAGCAACATCCTCTTCCTGCCGGGAGCCCGATATCCCAAGAGTGGCAAGCTGGAGCGCCCGCTATTCGCGATCGCGATGAACAGCCGCCTCCAGCGCAAGGACAAGGACGGCATCAAGGCCGACATGCGCATCGGGCAGATCGTCGCGCCCTCGCGCACGGTCCTTCTTTTCGAGCAGGGCCTCAAAGGGGAGAAAAAATCCAACGGCGGCGCGCAGGGCGCCTACGATGGCGCTCCAAAAGGGACCGCCCGCTCCTTCGTCGCGCGCTACAATGGCCAGGGGGTCGTTGCCTTCGTCGATGGACACGCCGAGCTTTTCAAGCCCTCCGATCTCCTGACCGAGACCGGGCGCCTCCCCTTCCCGCAGAACGAAGTCGTCTGGACCCTCGATCCGGACAAGGACCCGAACTAGTTCCCCGGCCGGGATTCAACTTGCCCGGTCAGCGGCAGCCCGTATTTTGAATTCAAGGCGCCCATGCACACTGCGAGTCTCGAGCATATCATCTCGTCGCTGGACGCCGCGGAAGTTCGTTACCTGATCGCAGGCGGCGTGGCGGTCAATGGCCACGGCTACCTTCGTTTTACAAAGGATCTCGACCTGTACATCCAACTGGTCCCGGAAAACCTCCTTCGAGCTCTCCGGGCGCTCGAGCAAATCGGCTTCCGTCCCAACCTTCCGTTGACCTTGGAGGAAATCGCCGATCCCTCGCTACGGGAGCAGTGGCATCGGGACAAAAACATGATCGTGGTCCAGATGTGGAGCGATCTGCACCCCCGCACCCCGATCGACATCTTCATTTCCGAGCCTTTCGACTTTAACAGCGCTTACTCAGCCGCCCCTCGGATCGAGATGATCCCGGGCGTACACGCCCGCCTGGTGCCGCTGGATCAACTCATCGGCATGAAGCTGGAATCCGGCCGGCCTCAAGACTTGATCGATGTCGACCATTTGCGCACTCTGCGAGAGCTCAATGACGAATAATCCCCAGGAATTCGATTGGTCCGTGACAACCTGGGAGGGCGCCCGCCGCGAGCAACTTCGCCGGTGGTCCCGCCTCTCTTTTCGCGAGAAAATGCTGGCTCTGGAGGAGATGTGCGACCTCGCCTTCGCCACCCTCGAGAACCGCAAACGTTTGAAGCTGCCTTACTTCGACCCTTACACGGGCGAACTCGTCCGCCCGTCCTGAACAACTCCCACCTGCCCATGCACAGTTCCCTTCGCAAGAAAGTCGCCCTGTGGTTCCTGGTCGTCGTGGTGGCGCTCAGCGGGGCGGTCTTCATGGGCTATCACCGGATTTCCGAACTCATCCGGCACGAGGCGGAGATGCAAATGAGCTCGCGCCTCGGCCACGTGATGGACGTCCTCTCCACCACGAACAAGACCTATTTGAGCCTCGTGCATGCCTCCATGCGGGTGCTCAAGACCGAGGCCTCCCGGCTGGGCCAGGTGAGCCTCGAGCCCGCAAAACCAGGCAGCATGACGAAGAACGAGCTCTTCTTCGGCGGTCTCTGCGTCAATGGCTCCTTCGATCTGGTGGACGAAGTGACGGACCTCATGAAGGGCACGGCCACGATCTTCATCCGGGATGGCGACAAGTTCTTCCGCATCTCGACCAATGTGCGCAAAAAGGTCGATGGCACCCGGGCGGTCGGCACGGAGCTCGATCCCAAGGGCAAGGCGATCGCACATCTGCTGAAGGGCGAGAGTTTTTACGGAGTCGTGGACATCCTCGGCACGCCCTATATCACCGGATACGAGCCCATCCTGGACGGTGATGGGAAAGTCGTAGGCGCCTACTACGTCGGCTATATACTGGATCAGCTCGCGACCATCCGCGATGCCCTGAACAACACCAACGGCCTCCTCGTTGGCGGTTTCTTCGTCCTGCTCGATCCAGGTGACAATGTAATCTTCCAAACCAAGGACACCGCTTACGAAAGGGAGGTCCCCGTCGTCGTGAAAGCCCATCACGAGAACGCCATCGATCCCCCGAATTGGAAAGTCGAAGCCCAGACTTTCATTCCTTGGGACTACGATGTCATCGCGGCGATGTATATCCCGGACGTCGCGAAGATCACGTGGCGCATGATGTGGCAGGCCTACGGAGCGACCGGAGGGGTCATCCTCGCGGTGCTGATCGTCTCCTTCATCCTCGCGTCGAAGCTCTCCAACGCCCTCGAGAGCGCGGAGATCGCCACCGAGGACGCGCTCCAGGCCAAGGATGCCGCCGAATCCGCCAACCGCACCAAGAGCACCTTCCTCGCAAACATGAGCCACGAGCTCCGCACCCCGATGAACGCCATCATTGGCTACAGCGAAATGCTCATCGAAGAAGCCGAGGATCTCGGCCAGGACGACTTCACCCCCGATCTGCAAAAGATCCGCAACGCCGGCAAGCATCTCCTCGCCCTCATCAACGACATCCTCGATCTCTCGAAGATCGAGGCCGGCAAGATGACCATCTACCTCGAGACGTTCTCGCTGACCGACATGGTCAACGATGTCGTCGGCACCGTGCAGCCGCTGCTCGAGAAAAACTCGAATCGCCTGGAGCTCCAGCTCTCCCCTGACCTTGGCAACATGCGCGCCGACCTCACTAAGGTCCGGCAGACGCTCTTCAACCTCCTCAGCAACGCCTCGAAATTCACGGAAAGAGGCACGATCACCCTCACCGCGGAGCGCGTGCCCGCCAGCGTCAGGCCCGCGGACCCCAGCCGGCCGCAAAGCGAGAACAGCCTCATGGTGCGAACCGAGGAGAGCATTCGCATCCGCGTCACCGACACCGGTATCGGCATGACTCCGGAGCAGCTCGGGCGGCTCTTCCAGGCCTTCACCCAGGCCGACGCCTCCACCACGCGTAAATACGGTGGCACGGGCCTGGGCCTCATCATCAGCCGCAAGTTCTGCCAGATCATGGGCGGCGACATCTCCGTCGAGAGCGAGGCCGGCGCGGGCACCACTTTCACCGTCACCCTGCCTGCGGAGGTGCGCGACATCGTGGAAATCCCGCCCGATGCGCTCCCCGGGAAAACCACCGCGCCAAATGCCGCCACCGCGCGCACCGTGCTCGTCATCGACGACGATCCCGACGCCGCCGAGCTGATGGCCCGCGCCCTCGAGCGCAGCGGCTTCGCGACCCTGCGCGCCCACAAGGGTGGCGACGGCATCGAGCTGGCCCGCACGAAGCAGCCGGACGCCATCACGCTCGACGTGATGATGCCGGGCATGGACGGCTGGTCCGTCCTCAGCGTTTTGAAGGGTGATCCCGAGACGGAAAAGATCCCCGTGATCATGGTCACCATGCTGCAGGACCGGCAGCTCGGCTACGCCCTCGGTGCCTCCGATTTCCTGACCAAACCAGTCGACTCCGTGAAATTGCGTGAAGTCATCTCGAAGCACGCCGGCAAGCCCGATGCCGAGGTCCTCATCGTCGAGGACGACGCGACGAATCGCGAGATGCTCGCCCGGATGCTCCAGAAGGAAAATCTCAACGTGGTCACCGCCGAAAATGGCAGTCAGGCGCTCGAGCGGCTCGCCATCCAGCGGCCCGCTCTCATCCTGCTCGACCTCATGATGCCGGTCATGGATGGCTTCGAGTTCCTTTCCATCATCCGCCGCGAGCCGCAGCTCGCGACCATCCCTGTGATCGTCATCACCGCCAAGGATCTCACTCCCGCCGAGCGCGTGGGCCTCGACGGGCACGTGCAGGACGTCTTCGAGAAAGGCGCGATGGACCGCGACAAACTCCTCCAGGAGGTCTGCGCGATGGTCGCCAAATCCTCCAAATCCAAATAGCATCCCTCCCATGGCCAAGGTCCTCCTCGTCGAAGACAACGAAATGAATCGCGACATGCTCTCGCGGCGCCTCACGCGCAAGGGCTACGAAGTCGTCATCGCCGTCGACGGACAACAAGGCGTCGACCTCGCGACCTCCGCCACACCCGACGTCATCCTCATGGACATGAGCCTCCCCATCATCGATGGCTGGGAGGCCACCCGCCAGATCAAGGCCAACGCCGCCACCGCGCCTATCCCCGTGATCGCCCTTACGGCCCACGCCATGGCCGGCGACCGTGAGCAGGCCCTCGGCGCGGGCTGCGACGACTACGATACGAAGCCGATCGAACTGCCGCGCCTGCTCGAGAAAATCGTCGCCCAGCTCGCCCGCGTCGGCAAATCCGCCCCCGAGGCGTAGCTGATTTTTCATTGTGAGCACCGACACCCAAAGCGAGAGCCCGCTCGCCAGGCTGCGCCACGACCTGCGCACCCCGATCAACCACAT
>Ga0310811_10009157_pt1 | contig 12773 bp, 13 predicted proteins | sample YCmetagenome_FD_207642 | JGI IMG/M metagenome (GOLD analysis project Ga0310811, IMG submission 207642) | Soil microbial communities from experimental microcosm in Duke University, North Carolina, United States - YC | ecosystem: Engineered > Artificial ecosystem > Soil microcosm > Unclassified ...
TGCCAACGGTGCGCAACCCGATTTCTTGTGTGTGGGAGCGCAGAAAGGCGGAACGACATGGCTTTTTTGGCAACTCGATTCGCATCCCGATTTCTGGATGCCTCCTGTGAAGGAACTGCATTATTTCGATAAACTGAGCAGGCATAACCGCGTAACTCCACCGCGTCGCCGCGATGAACGCGATGTTCGTTTCCTGGAAAGCATGAAAAGCCTGAGTGCCCGGCCCTCCATTGATTTGGAAAACTATGGGCGATTGTTCCAGTCAAAGGGATCGCTTCTCTCCGGCGATGTTACGCCAGCCTACTCAATGCTGGATGACGAAATTATTCAGCAAGTCACGAGTTATTTTCCAAACTTGAAGGTGATTTTCCTTGCACGTGATCCAGTCGAGAGGGCTTGGTCGCAGTTATCAATGGAGGTGCGCCGCGGATGGATCAGCTCGTTTGACGTGACTGATATCGGCGATGTCGATCGGAATCTCCTTCACCCAAGAGTGCTCTTGCGCTCACATCCGAGCGAAATCGTGTCGCGCTGGAAGCGCTATGTTCATCCGGACCGGTTTCGCATTTATTTCTTTGATGATTTGAAAAGAAATCCCACCGAGTTGCGCCACCGTATCCTCCATTTTTTAGGCGCCGATCCGGAGAAGCGAAGCAAACGAGTGCCGCCTGATTACAATGCCGACGCCGGCCAGAGAAAGCTTTGCCTAACCGACAAAGTGCGAACGCGTGTCGCCCATTTTTTTGAGCATGAGTTGAGGGCTTGCGCAGCCGAGCTAGGTGGAGCTGCGAAAGAATGGCCGTCACGATACGGCTTTTCAGTGCTGCTCTATTTCTGGGACTTGCTGGATGACGGCATCGATCTCTTCTTCTGGTGCGATTGGATTTGATGACACACCAACCTTCTTGCTTTCTTGATGTGAAAGGAAAAATAATCGGACATGAGATGGACCTGGCCATTTAATGGTCGCGCCGGCAACGGCCGGCATAAAAACGGGAAAGGCTCCGATGCCAACGGCGCACGACCCGATTTTTTGTGTGTCGGAGTCCATAAAGGCGGAACGACATGGCTTTATCAACAACTCGATTCGCATCCGGATTTCTGGATGCCTCCCTTAAAGGAGCTGCATTATTTTGATCAATTGAGCAGGGTCGAGCGCTCATCTTCCGCGCGCTGCAGCGATGAGCGCGATCTTTGCTTTCTCGAGAGCATCAACAGGCTCAGCGCCAAGCCATACATAGACTTCGAGCATTACGCGCAACTATTCGAACCGAAGGGACCCCTGCTTTCAGGTGATATTTCGCCAAACTATTCGACGCTAGGTAACAAGCTCATTCGGCAAATCGTCGCCCATTTCCCAGACTTAAAAGTGATTTTCCTGGCCCGTGACCCGGTTGAGCGACTGTGGTCGCATTTGTCCATGGAAGTGTACTACCACCAGATCGAATCGTTCGACGTAACCGACGTCGACGAAGTGAATCAAAAATTGCTCCGTCGAGGGATGCTCCTGCGTTCGTACCCCAGCACAGTCGTCGCGCGATGGAAACGTTACGTTCATCCAGACAAGTTTCGCGTGTATTTCTTTGATGACCTGCAAAAGAATCCCGCTGAACTGCGGCGTTCCATCCTCAGTTTTCTGGGGGCTGATCCGGACAAGCCCACTAACCGGCTACCAACGAACCACAATAGTTGGGCCAACATGGAAAAGCTTCCGCTTACCGAAAAAGTTCGATCGCACCTGGCTCGTTTCTTCCAGAAAGAGCTGAAGACATGTGCGGCCCGGTTAGGCGGAGCGGCAAGAGATTGGCCGGGCCGATATGGTTTGTCACTGCTGCTATTCGTCTGGGATATGCTGGACGACAGCATCGATCTGTTTTTTTGGTGCGACTGGCTCAGTTAGCAACTGTACCGCGGTCAACGCCCGCGGCTACAGTTTAGCCTCCTGTCAAACGTGCTTCCGCTAAATCGAGATCCCGTTGAATTCTGCGCAACGCGTCATCATTGATCACGCGCTCGTTGCGCAAGCGGATGATGGTTTTCCGTTCGATGCGCAATGCCTGATGTTGCAAGCGCTGATATTGCGGCGTGGCGATTTCACCTCGGCAATCGTCCGGATTTTCTGCGCAGAGTTGCAATTGCTCTATCCGCTCGTCGTATTCGGCGTGTAACCGACTTGCCGCGTCGGGCGAAAATTTTGTGTTTGTGGCTGCGTCCTCGATCCATTTTAGCGCCGCCTTATTTGCTTCCAGCCGTGCCAGGCGTTCCTCTTCATCCGTCTCTGCATCGGGTGGCACATGTAACTTCCGAATCACGAGCGGCAGCGTCAGGCCTTGTAAGACTAGCGTCACCAGGATTACCGAAAAGGCGACAAACAAAATGTAATCGCGCCCGGGGAAGGGCTGGCCGCCAGGCAATGCCAGGGGCAACGCAAACGCGGCCGCGAGTGACACCACGCCGCGCATGCCAGCCCAACTGACAATCGCAATGTACTGCCACGACTCAGTCGGGCTGCGCACCCCTCGTTCGATCCTGAACAGACGGGACAGGTAGGTTCCTGGTATCACCCACGCGAAACGGATCAGAATTACTGTCGCACAGATGACCGTAGCACTCGTAAACAGGCCGGTGAGCGATTCGCTTTTCCAGGCGTGCAGGATTCCGGGAAGTTGCAGACCGATAATGATAAAAACGAACCCGTTGAGAAGGAACGTGATCGTTTCCCAAAACGCAAAAGCCTGAAGGCGCGTTCGCGCCGTGATCATCAGCGGTGAGTGCCAGCCAAGAAAAATGCCGACGGCAACTGTCGCCAATACGCCTGAGGCATGCATTCGTTCGGCGAAGAGATATGCGATGAAAGGCGTGAGCAGCGAGAACGTGATTTGGATTGGCGGGTTATCCAAGTGGCTCTGCACCCAGCGCATCGCTACGCCAACGAGCAATCCAATTCCGATACCACCCACCGCCACCCACAAAAAACGCTCCGCTGCATACGCCGGCGAAAAAGTTCCTGTCACAAGGGCGGCAACCGCGAACTGCAATGCAACCAGCGCGGTGGCATCGTTCACCAGACTTTCGCCCTCGAGGATTACCTCAATGCGATGAGGAACACTGAGCCGGCGAATGATCGCTGTCGCCGCAACCGCATCCGGCGGAGAGACAATTGCTCCAAGCGCGAAAGCAGCCGCCCATGGAAGATCCGGCACAATGGCATGCGCGATCCACGCGACCGCAAACATCGTCGCCAGAACCAATCCAATGGCGAGCAGGAGTATCGGGCGCAGATTTCGGCGGAAATCACGCCAGGATGTGAACAACGCGGCAGGATAAATTAGCGCCGGAAGAATAAAGTAGAACACAACATCTGGATTCAGGTTCACCGCCGGCAATCGCGGCACGAAACTCAACGCCAGTCCGCCAAGGACGAGCACGATGGGATATGGCAGCCTGATCTTGTGTGCCAGCACGGCCAGAACCCCGACGGCCGCGAACAAAAGCACAATAATTTCGGCCTGTTGCATGAATCAGTGCGGAGTCGTTGTAGCCGCGGGCGCTGACCCCGGCTCGGAGGAAATATGTCTCATCAGTCGCGGTCAACGCTCGCGGCTACAGCTTTCGCACGCGCGCGGTTCGCCTGAAGCTCTCCGAGATGTTTTTCCGACCAACGACAAAGTCCCTGTAGCGGCTCGATCAACGTGCGTCCCAGTCTCGTAAGCGAATATTCTACTTTCGGAGGGACAACTGGATGCACTGTGCGCTGGACCAGACCGTCGCGCTCGAGACTCCGCAGCGTTTGGGTGAGCATCTTCTGGGAAATCCCGCCGATCTCGCGTTGAAGCGCAGCGTAACGCATGGTGCCGCCGGCAAGAATCTGGATGATGAGGGCCGTCCACTTGTCGGCGATGCGATCGAGGACCAACCGGGAGGGGCAGCGGGGATCGAGCACGGAGGGAGCTGAAGAGGTTTTTGGCATTGGCGCTGTGTAAGACAAGTTGCTGACAGGTGCAAGCTGGAAGGTAACCTTCCAAAAGCTATGTATGGTTCCTATACGCATGTAGTTGACTGTTGGTTTCGGCATCCGAAATTAGGAGGATGAGCATCACAGCTCCTCCGAAAAATCATGCCGGTGGGATCGACTTTCTTTTCCACGAGACCGATTCCGGCGGCCCTTTACAGCCAGTCCGAGGCGAGACACAACCAGACGACTCCGAGTTACTCGACGCGTATTCGCGGACCGTCGTCAGCGCAGTCGCGCGCGTTGCGCCGGCCGTAGTTAATATCGACGTAAAACAGCGCGTCACCGCAAAACGCGGAGAGCGAGAACTTAGCGGGAACGGCTCCGGGTCCGTGATCACGCCGGATGGATTCATCCTAACGAATAGCCACGTTGTTCACAACGCGAGTGCGATCACCATTCACATGCCGGACGGACGCGAATACCCTGCCCAATTGACGGGCGATGATCCCGATACCGACCTTGCCGTGGTTCGAATCGATGCGCCACAACTGGCGCACGTGCGCCTGGCAGATTCCGAAAATTTGCGAGTGGGCCAGTTAGTGATCGCGATCGGAAACCCGCTCGGGTTTGAAGCCAGCGTGACCGCCGGGGTCATTAGCGCGGTGGGCCGCTCCATGCACGCGCAGTCTGGCCGTTTGATCGACAATATTATTCAGACTGATGCCGCGCTTAATCCCGGTAATTCCGGCGGCCCGCTAGTCAATTCAGCCGGTGAAGTTGTAGGCGTAAACACAGCAATGATCCGGCCGGCGCAGGGGATCTGCTTCGCCATCGGCAGTAACACGGCGAAATTTGTGGCCGGTTGGTTGATCAAGGATGGGAAGATTCGCCGCAGTTACATCGGTGTCGCTGGCCGGAACGTGCCGATTCACCGCCGGATCGTGCGCTTTTACAGTCTGCCACTTGAGACAGCCGTGCTCGTTGTTTCAGTTGAGAAGAACAGTCCCGCCGAACGAGCCGGGTTGCACCAGGGCGATCTGATCGTGGCGTTCAATAGCCAGCCGATCGGCACAGTGCATCATCTGCACAAAGTTTTAGTCGGTGAACAAATTAACGTGACTGCCACGCTCACAATCCTTCGGCATACGGAGAAACTTGACGTGTCGATTCTGCCAGCGGAATCGCGACATTCTCAATAAGGAAACCGCTCGCGACGCTTGCCTCGCCTCAACGCTCGACAAGTGCGTAGCGACTGTGCAGAAATTTTTGAAAACATTGGACGGCCCACAGGGCCATGGCTACAACTTCTGGTTCTTTACTCTGAGGCGATGAGAATTCTCGTCATTGGCAGCGGCGGTCGCGAGCACGCGCTTACATGGAAACTGCGGCAATCGCCGCAGACAGATCAGATTTTTTGCGCGCCGGGGAATGCTGGAACTGGCGAAATTGCTGAAAACATCGGGATTCCCGCAAACGATTTCACGGCGCTCGTTAGGTTCGCGAAAGAAAACCATGTCGATCTGACCGTGGTTGGCCCGGATGATCCTCTCGCGGCTGGCATCGTTGACCTGTTTGCGAGCGAGAAATTGCGAGTATTTGGCCCGGACAAGTCGGCGGCGCGCATTGAGTCATCGAAGATTTTTGCAAAAGAATTGATGCTCGCGCGAAAAATTCCCACCGCCGAAGCACGCACATTTTCCAATAGCCGCGATGCGCTTGATTACTGCGAGCGATTGAGATTTCCAGTCGTCATCAAGGCGGATGGTCTTGCTCTGGGCAAAGGCGTTGTCATCGCCGACGATACTGCCACGGCGAAGTCGACGATTGACGAAATGATGAATCAAAATCGTTTCGGCGACGCCGGCCGACGGATTGTCATCGAGGAGTTTTTGTGCGGCGCGGAATGCTCGTTGCATGCACTGGTGGATGGAAAAAATTACGTTCTGCTGCAATCAGCGCGCGACCACAAGCGCGCGTTGGACGGCAATCAAGGGCCGAACACCGGCGGGATGGGCGCATTTAGTCCCGCCGACAATTGGGGCCGCAAATTGCAATCGCGATTCGATACCGAAGTCATGAGGCCGTTGTTGCGCGGCCTGAATGAGGAAGGCGTCACGTTTCGAGGACTGCTTTATCCGGGCTTGATCATTACCAGTGATGGACCACGCGTTTTGGAGTTTAATTGCCGCTTCGGGGATCCAGAGACTCAGGCGCTTTTACCGCGCATGAAATCAGACCTACTGCCACTGTTGGAGGCGACGATTGACGGAAAAATCGATCAATGCGCGATTGAATGGGATACGCGCGCCGCCGTCACGGTTGTGCTGGCCTCTGGCGGCTATCCTGGAAAATACGAGACCGGAAAACCAATTTCAGGTCTCGATAAGGCAGCCACGCTCGAGGATGTGCAGATTTTCCATGCCGGAACCAAGCGGGACGGCAGTGGCGTAAAAACCGCCGGCGGTCGCGTGCTCGCGGTTACGGCGCTCGACTCCACGCTCGAAATGGCGCGGGCACGCGCATATGAGGCCGTGTCGCATATTCATTTCGAGAACTGTCATTATCGGCGCGACATTGCTCTGAATGCTGTTGCAGCTAACATGAGCGAATTATTGTGATGGCTCGATTTTCCCTGGCGACATTTATTATCGCGGTCGTTGTCGTGAAGCTGGCCGCCCAATCGCCGTCGCCGCCATTGCTGGCACAGACTGGAGCGAAATCGCCTGCGCAACCGACGCCTTCCCCATCGGCTACGCCCACGACGGAGGAGCTGATTGAGTCGTTAGGCCCAGCCGATCTGCAGGCATTTATCACGTTGCTCAAGGCTAATTTCACCAACCCGGAGGCGATCACCGACACCGAGTTGAATCGCGCAACTGTCCAGGGCTTGTTGGTTCGTCTGCCGCGCGGAATCACAATTTTGGCCGGCAAAGAGAGTGTTCCCACTGCTACGTCTGGTGCGTTTTACAGTGAGCTGATTGGCGGGCGCACCGGCTATGTACGATTGGGAACACTGAATAACGCTAACTTGCAGGCCTTCGATAAGGCCCTGAGTGGTTTCGCCGTTAAAAAGGTGAATGATCTCATCGTGGATCTCCGCGCCAGTTCTTCGCCGAATGATTTCACGTCGGCCGCGGAATTCGCAAAGCGGTTTTCTCCGAAGGGGAAACCCATTTTTACCCTGCGCAAACCGACAGGCCGCCAGGACCGGGTATTTAGTTCCGATCGCGAGCCAACATTCCGTGGACTGGTAATGGTGCTTGCAGACAGCGAGACGAGTGGCGCTGCCGAAGCGATCGCTTCTGCATTGCGGTTCTACAACAAGGCACTCGTGATTGGGCAACCAACCGCCGGCCGTGCCGCCGAATACTCAGACTTGCCACTGCCGAATGGCAAGAGTCTGCGGCTTGCCGTGGCCGAAATGGTGTCCCCCGAGGGCCGGTCACTATTTCCCGAAGGCGTAAAACCAGATTTGCCCGTCGAAATGTCGTTATTGGAGAAGCGACAAATTTTTCAGTCGAGCAGCGAAAAAGGAATGGGACCGTTCATTTACGAGACGGGGCGTCCTCACATGAGTGAAGCTGCACTTCTAGCCGGCACAAATCCCGAGTTGGAAGCCGCCGAAGCGGCACAGCAACGCCGCGGCCGTCCTCCGGAAAAATCGCCGCCGCACGATCCGGTTTTGCAGCGAGCGCTGGATGTAGTGACCTCGCTGGAAGTTTACGAAAAACACTGAGCCGCTCAGCGGTTTGCTTTTGTTTTGTGGCATCAATGCCAGACGTCATTCCTTTCCGCATCGTTTACACAGTTGACGCAACGGTTCGATTTTGCTCAGAATCAGCGATGTGACGCCGCTCGAGGAACGTATCGGCTATAAGTTTCGCAACTCGCTTCTGTTAGCCGAAGCGCTAACACACCCGAGCCTTGGGCACGAATCGCAGCATTATCACTTTGATTATCAGCGTTTGGAATTTCTCGGCGATGCGGTGCTCCAACTCGTCGTCACCGAATATTTGTTCAGTTATTTCCAAGTCGAAGCGGAAGGACAACTCACGAAATTGCGTTCACGGCTGGTTTCTCGCGATGCGTTAAAGACGCATGCCGCTGCTCTCGATCTGGGCCGTTACATTTTGATGGGACGTGGGGAAGAAACCAGTGGAGGCCGCGAGCGTACGTCCACATTGGCAGACGCGTTCGAAGCGCTTATCGGCGCGCTTTACCTGGATGGCGGTCTCGACGTTGCCAAAAATTTCATTCTGACGCAGACGCGCACCGATCTTGCGAAATTGGCGGAAGAGCCCGTCGATTTTAATCCGAAGGGCGATCTTCAGGAGCTGTTACAAAGCATCTCGCCGCGAAGTCCGATGTACGAACTTGTGTCTCAGAGCGGACCCGAGCACGAAAAAACTTTTGTCTCGGAAGTTGTTTGGGAACGAATTGTTCTTGGTCAGGGCACCGGGCGAAGCAAGAAACAAGCGGAAACTGCGGCTGCGCTCGAAGCTTTGCAGTTAAAACGCTGGGAAAAAAAACCAGAAGCAGATACGCAAAGTCCGACGAGGTAAAGCGCGAAACTGTCTGTTTGAGATCTCGGTACGCCGGCTTGCACACGGTAGTTGCGGCGAAGGCATACGGTCGCGCTCTACCGTTCAGGATGAATGTCTGAGTGCGTCGAGAGTGTTCCCCGATTTCGACTTCCAACGAAAACGTCGCTTGATCGATTCGGTGACAAACTTTTTCGCGCGTGTGATCGCCTGTTCCAATGAAAAGCCGGAGGCCAGGCCCGCGGTGATTGCCGCCGAATAGGTGCAACCGGTCCCGTGTGTTTCGACATCGCGCGAAAAAGGTGCCGAGAACTCCGTCAGTTCGCCCCGGTGAAAAAGTAAATCGATCGCGTTGTCGCCGCGAAGATGGCCGCCCTTCAACAGGATCGATGCATGATATTTCTTCGCGAGAGCTTTTGCAGCACTTTCCATTTGTCTTCTGTCGTTAATGACGGTTTCGAGCAATAAGGCCGCTTCGTCGAGATTCGGTGTGATAAGTGTCGCGAGCGGAAACAGTTTCTTCTCGTAAGCTTCAACCGCTCTGCGTTCCAGTAGGTTATCGCCACTCGTCGCAATCATTACTGGATCGATTACGAACGGGATGGATCGCGCTCCTTTTTTCCTGGTGTCTTGAATGGTCTGCACGACAGCGCGAACAATCTCCGCCGAGCAGAGCAAACCGGTCTTAATTGCGCCGACCCGGAAAGTTTTGAGCAGCACTTCGATTTGTTCTCGAACCATTCTCGCAGTCGCCGGTTCAATCCGCGAAACTTTCCGAGGAACTTCGGCGACCAGACAGGTCACAGCAGTCAAACCATAGACGCCAAGCGCGTTAAAGGTTTTCAGGTCGGCCTGGATACCGGCACCGGCACTGGAATCCGAGCCGGCGATAGTCAGGGCGACGGGGACTGTAGCGGCACTCTCGCAGCGCCGACTGCGTTGCTTAGCCATCGGATCCGACGGTCAGTGACCGCCGCTGCAAACTACGCGCTGTTCCCATCGTTACCGATCGCTTCGACCGGGCAGCCTTCCATCGCTTCTTTGCAAAGACCTTCTTCGTCCGGCGTCTCCGGCTGTTTGTACACGTAGGAGTGGCCGCCATCGTCGTTTCGTTTGAAATTGGCGGGAGCCGTTTCGCGGCACAAATCGCAGTCGATGCACTGATCATCGACGTAGAATTTGCCCGATACGTTCTCGGGGTATTTGTTCGCTGAGTCGGCCATGTTTCCCTGAAAGTGAAGTGGAATGTTAGGAAGAAAGGGTCCTAACGCAATAATCTGCCCGCTGATTGGTTCAGACGCAACCGTAACGTGGCGCTGGCACGTATCTCTCCAAATGTTAACGGGTTGACGTAGTCAGCGAAGCTCCCTCAATCTCTCTTCATGAAACAGGATACCGCCAAAAGCCTCCGCGTGTTTGCAGCCGAGCTGGCAATTTATGCGGTTCTTGTCACCGGTTATTTCTTTGTAGTGCTTCATGTTCTGGGCGGCTGGCTGTATCGCCTCGAAACGCAGCACCGCGTCCTTTATGCAGTTATCGCGCTGTTGCTCATAGCTGGTCAGGCTGTTGTCCTGGATGCGGTAACCACGGTCTTGTTCCGGATTCTGCGGCGCCGTTGGAGATGAGTCATGTTTTTTCCGATCTCTCACTCTCACATCAACCCGGTTTACCTGGTCGTTGTCGGCTTTGTTATTGGAATTCTCGGCGGCTTTTTTGGCGTAGGCGGAAGTTTCATCGCAGGTCCGGCGTTGCGTTTGATGGGAGTGGATTGGAACTACGCGGTTGGAACAGACCTGGCGCACATTGTTGGAAAGTCGATTGTCGCGGCAAGAAAGCATCGCACGCTCGGTAATGTCGATCTGAAGCTCGGACTAATCATGGCTGTGGGCACGATCGGCGGCGCGGAATGTGGCGCACAGTTGATCCAGGCACTGAAACGCGCAGGCAATGTGAACACTGTCGTCAGTTGGGTCGCCATCGTGGTGTATGCCAGCATTTCGATCTTTATGCTCTGGGAAACCCACACAACACTGAAGCTGCACAAGCGTCGATCGAGGGGAACGGTTTCAGACACAAAGGCTGCGACATCGAAAGCCGACCACTCAGCATTTGGGACGGTGACGAAAAAGATACAGGGAATAAAAATTTGGCCGATGGTCAGCCTGCCAACTTCAGGCATAAAGGAGATTTCTCTTTGGACGATAATTGTAGTCGCAATTATCGGTGGATTTTTTAGCGGATTTTTGGGCGGGGGCGCAGGCTACATCCGAATGCCGTCGATGGTTTATGTGCTCGGAATTCCCACCCATCTCGCCGTCGGAACGGATCTTTTTGAGATCGTCATTTCGGCGAGTTACGGAACGTTCACTCACGCGATAAAGGGCAACGTAGATATTCTGATCGCGCTGGTTATGCATACCGGCGCAGTGATCGGGGCGCAGATCGGCGTCGTCGCTACGCAATATTTTGCAGGTCCGAAAATCCGCCTCGCTTTTGTGCCGCTGCCGTTGATCGGCGCGGCGATAGTCATTTATACGCTCGTGACCGGTCACAAGCTTTAGCAATGAAAATTCTGATTTGCAGTGACGGCACATCTTCAGCGCAAACCGCAATCGATCTCGCCGGATTATTGAGCGGTCCGCTTTCGGCCGAGACCACGCTGTTGGGAATAGCTGAAAAGTCGGAAGACGAGCAACCTCTGCGTGAAGCGCTTCATACGCAGGCGCAATCACTGCGGCAACGCGGCGTATCGCCGGAGATTCTCGTCCAGTTCGGCGAGCCGGTCTTGCAGATCGTCCAGCAGACCTCGAAGAGTAAATACGATCTCGTTGTCATAGGCGCGCGCTGGACGGGCGCGGTGGGACATTACTGGCGATCAAAGAGAACTTACGAAGTCATCAAAGCCATTCAGCCTCCGGTGTTGGTGGCGATCGGCGAACGTAAAGAATTGAAGCGGTTCGTAGTTTGCACAGGCGGAAAAGAATTCATCGAGCAAGCGGTCCAATTTACCGGGAAGCTCGCCGCAGCCGTCGGCGCATCCGTGACTTTGCTGCACGTAATGGCGGAGCCACCCGCGATGTACGCGGACCTCGTACGAATGGAAGAAAATGTTGATCAGTTACTCCAATCAAACTCGGAGCTCGGAACCAATTTGCGTCGCCAAAAACGCGAACTCGATCGGCTGGGCGTCCCTGCTGAAGTGCATCTCAGACATGGCATCGTGATCGATCAGGTTTTCGAAGAAGCCCGTGCGGGCAATTACGATGTGATTGTGACAGGCACATCACAGGCGCGGGGCCTGTTTCGACACTACATCATGGGCGATTTAACGCGGGACATTTTGAATCGAGCGAATGTGCCTGTCCTCGTCGCCCGCGCTGGTCCACCCAAAGCAGCTCGAACGTTGTGGAAGGCAGTGAAGGGTTTATTTAACAGTTCCGACAAGTTGTAATTCGGGCTCTCTACAAATTTTGGTATTGTCTGGCTTGTAGGGCGTCTGTGTCAGACGCCAAACAGTTGGATAGGCGTTTGACACAAACGCCCTACAATTCTGCATTAATTTTTCGGCGCCTTAAGCTCGGCGAGTTTTTCCTCCGCGTTGGTTACGTCGGATTTGTGCGCGCTTCCGAGCTTAAGCAGCCGCTGCTGCCGCCGCAGATTCGTTTCGGCAAATTCAACCTCTGCGGTTTCGCGTTTTGCTACTGCTTTTTGTTCCGCGTCGATCAATTGCGCGAGCGTTGCTTTGGCCACTTCCAACTCTTGTTTCGTGCTCTCGCCGGACGCAACGCGTGATTCCTGCTCGGCGACTATTCCTTTTGCCTGGACCACTCGAGCGCTTGCCAGTTCAGTTTCGCATTTGATCATCTTCAATGCTCGCTGTTCCACCTCGACTTTTGCGAGCACACCAATCTTCCACAAGCGTTCCGCGCCTTCGGCATTTCGCTTAGAGCGTTCGAGTTTCTTTTCGCACCGGGCAACGTCGCCGTCGGGCGTTCCTGCTTCGGCGAGTTCGTCCGAAAGATTTTGCTTCAATATCGGCGGCTCAACATCGAACTCGCCTGGTTCGTCAGAATTGTTTGGTTGATCCGCGGCCAATGCGATTAGCGCGCTGGTAAGAAACGTCACCGGCAACACCACCGCGCGGATCATAACGGCAGTTTATCACAAGATTTTTCGTAGCACACGCGCCTTGTCCGCTACGGGACGGATTCGCCGAGGCGAACGCATCGAGTAGGCAGGCATCTTGGGTGCCTTCGCAACATTCGCCGAGGAGAGTA
>Ga0310811_10009158_pt1 | contig 12772 bp, 13 predicted proteins | sample YCmetagenome_FD_207642 | JGI IMG/M metagenome (GOLD analysis project Ga0310811, IMG submission 207642) | Soil microbial communities from experimental microcosm in Duke University, North Carolina, United States - YC | ecosystem: Engineered > Artificial ecosystem > Soil microcosm > Unclassified ...
TCATGATGGCGAGATAGATGCGCCGGGCCGGGGTATTGGCCTCTTCCGGCTGCATGATGTCCTTTTCGCGCAGCACGCAGGCCTTGTTCTGGATCACCAGGCTGGTGCGCTTGTCGCCATTGGCCAGCACGGCGCCGTTGAGCACGAATTTCTCGCCCGGCTTTAACGACAATTTCAGCGGCATGGCGCGGCTTTCCCCTTCGTCCGGATGCCACGATACGGGGGCATGGTTAAGAAAGGCCTGACGCTTGGCGCGACCGGAATTACCAATGGTTAAGCATGAAAACGCTGGTAATCCGCGAGAACTCAGCTGGGCACGTCGCCAGCTTCCAAAATCAGCTCAAAAGGCCGCCCTCGAGAATCCGGGCTCCAGCCTGCTTGGATTGCCAGACGAACCCCGGCCGTGAGCGCCTCGGCCGTGACCTTGGGCTTTTCCGGAAAGCGCGAGGCATGACGCTGTTTCCGCTCAAAGGGAAATTGCAGGATCAGCTCGCGCCAGGCCTTACGCTCGCCGTGACGGGTCAGGGTGTCGTCATGCTTCATGACGCTTAGCCTGAGGCCGATGTCGCCATCGCTGGTGCCCCAGGCCGGCTCGCTCTTCACGCTCCAGATCAAGGGGGTGCCGTCCACAGTGACGATGCCGGAAAGGCTGCGCTTGCGGGGCTGGGTCACTGTTGCTGCTGTTGTTGTTGGTAGAGACGCTCGGGCATTGAAGGCGTTGGTGTCGGATGCGCCATGGGCCGCGCCACCTTCAGGAAATCCTCGTGCCGCACCGGCGCGGCCGTCGGCTCCAGCGACACGGCAATGGAAAGTTCGCTGTCCGCGCCGCCCTTGAAGGTACCGCGGGTCGGCGGCACGTCGGCATAATCGCGGCCTACCGCGGCGCGGATATGCCGCTCGCCCGCCATGATATTGTTGGTGGGATCGAACCCGACCCAGCCCAGCGAGGGCAGATAGGCTTCCACCCAGGCATGGGTGGCGTCGGCAGCGGAGCGGTCGCGGCTGCCCTTGTGATAGAGATAACCAGAGACATAACGGCAGGGGATGCCCCACTCCCGCGCGATCGCGGTCATGATGTGGGCATAATCCTGGCAGACGCCCCTGCGCTGTTCCAGCGCCACTTCGATGGGCGAATTCACGGTGGTGACGCCGGGCTCATAGTCGAAAGAATCGTAGATGCCGCGCTGCAGGGTCTTGAGTGCGGTCATCGGATCGCCCGCCGGCTTTTCCAGGTCGGCGATTTTCATGAAAGAGAGCAGCTCGGGCGACGGCCGGGCGAAGCGGGACGGCTCCAGCATGTCGAAGTGATCGTCGCTGAGATTGAAGCCGTTGTAGCGGCTCCATTCCAGGGGATCGAGTATCTCAGGCCACGGCGCACGATGAATGATCTCCACCGTGGCCTGCGCCTCGATCCGGAGCTCTTCATGCTCGCGCAGCAGATTGAAATGATAGACCGCGTTCCCCAGGTGATCGGTATAGGCATAAAGCTGGGCGCGCGGATTGGTCGAGATCTGGAACGAGCGCAAGGTCTGCGGCCCTTCCGAGCGCGGCTGCATGCGTAGTTCCATGACCGATTCACGGACTGGGGCCGAGTAGCGGAAGCGCGTGACATGGCGGATGGAATAGAACATCAGAATCCCCGCTGCTCACCCTTCGACAAGCTCAGGGTGAGGAATCCCTGAAAATCCTCATGCTGAGCTTGTCGAAGCATGAGGATCACAGCACCGTCTCAGCGCCGTAGGTTATGTAAGACGAATACAACGCTTTATGGATCTGTTCGCACTGTCGCGTAATATCCGCGATGAAAGCGGCGACGCCACCGGTCATCAGCTCGTCGACCTGGCCGAAATCCACCGCCGCCTTTAGCCGCCCCGCCAACCGCTCCACCGCTGCCCGCCGCGCCGGCGGCGCGCCCGGCGCCACCCGCGCCAGCGCATCCGTCATGCGATCCACCGAAAAGCAGATGGAATGAGGAAATTCTGAATCGAAGAGCAGGAATTCGGCGATCTTCTGCGGCCGGATGGAGGCGGTATAGCGCTTGGTGTAGGGCTCGAAGGCGGTGCAGAACTTCAGCAACACCAGCCAGTCGAAATATTTGGGCCCATTATCGCTCTGCGCCGCGCTGAAGTGCAGGTCCAGCAGCCGGCCCAGCTGCTGCACCCGTTCGATATGCCGGCCCAGCTCCAGGAAATACCAGCCTTCGCCATGAGAGAGCGTGGAATAGGTCACGCCTTCCAGGGCATGCATTTCCTCCAGCGCCTCGCGGAACAGCCGGCCGGGACTGTGCACCCAGATGGAATCCATCGTGACGGGCGCCAGCCGCAAGTACAGACGATTCAAGTGCTCCCACACTTCGTTCGACAGCGCCTCGCGCACCTGGCGGGCATTGTCACGCGCCAAACCCAGCGAGGTGATCATGGAATCGTCATTGTCGCGGTCGAAGGCAAGCATCCGGGTGATGACGAACGCGTCCAGGGGTGCGATGGCGCTGCGATCGCCGGTCAAAGCGCCCAGCACCCGCTGCCAGCTCGCGCTGGCGTCTTCGGGCGTCTGTTCCACCATGGATTCCAGCTTGACCGCGATGAGCCGGGCGGTGTGCTCGGCTCGCTCGATATAGCGGGCCATCCAGTAGAGAGAATCGGCGACGCGTGAGAGCATTAGTGGCTTAACACCCAGGTATCCTTGGAGCCACCGCCCTGGCTGGAATTGACCACCAGGCTGCCGCGCTTCAGCGCCACCCGCGTCAGCGCGCCTGGCACCAGCTTGGTCTCGGCGCCATGCAGGATGAAGGGCCGCAAGTCCACATGCCGCGCCTCGATGCCGTTGCCGACATAAGTCGGCGCGGTGGAAAGCTGAATGGTGGGCTGGGCGATATAATTTTCCGGATCGGCTTTCACCTTGTCGGCGAATTCGTCCCGCTCGGATTGCGACGCGTGCGGCCCCACCAGCATGCCATAGCCGCCGGATTCGCCCACCGCCTTCACCACCAGCTTGTCCAGATTGGCCAGCACATGGGACAGCGATTTCTCCTCGCGGCAGAGATAAGTCTCGACATTGTCCAGGATCGGCTCTTCGGCCAGGTAGTAACGGATCAGCCGCGGCACATAGGCATAAACGGCCTTGTCGTCGGCCACGCCGGTGCCCAGCGCGTTGGCGATCATCACATTGCCGGCGCGATAGGCATTGAACAGGCCCGGCACGCCCAGCGCCGAATCCTCGCGGAAGATCAAAGGATCGATGAAGTCGTCGTCGATGCGCCGATAGATCACGTCGATGCGCTTCAGGCCGGAGGTGGTGCGGGTATAAACGACATTGTCGTTGACCAGCAGGTCGCGGCCTTCCACCAGCTCCACACCCATCTGGCGCGCCAGGAAGGCATGCTCGAAATAGGCGCTGTTGAAGACGCCGGGGGTCAACACGGCGATGGAAACGTCCTCATGGAACGGCGTCAGGGAGCGCAGGGTTGCTAGCAGCTCCAGCGGATAATGCTCGATTGGCCGCACCCCCATGGAACGGAACACGGCCGGAAAAGCCCGCCGCGCCACATCGCGGTTGGCCAGCATGTAACTGACACCCGAAGGCACTCTAAGATTGTCTTCCAGCACGACAAAGGCGCCGGTTTCGTTGCGGATCAGGTCGCTGCCGCAAATATTGACATAAGCGCCGTGCGGCACCGGAAGCCCGCGCATCTCGCGCCGGTAATGCTTGGAGCCATAGATCATCGAGCGCGGCACCACGCCATCCTTCAGCACGCGGCCGTCGGTATAGATGTCGCGCAGGAACAGGTTCAGGGCATGGATGCGCTGGGTGAGGCCGCGTTCGATGCGATCCCATTCCCGCGCGGTGACGATGCGCGGCAGAAGATCGGTAGGGATGATCCGCTCGGTGGCGCGGTTGTCGCTATAGACGGTGAAGGTGATGCCCTGGTGCAGGAAGCTCTGTTCCACCGCCTGCTGGCGGCGGCTCAGTTCTTCCAGCGGCAAGGTCGAGATGCGGGAATCCAGCGCCGCATAAGGCGGCCGGCACTTGCCGTCGGGCGTGAACATCTCGTCATAGGGCTTGGCCAGCTCGTAGCCCTGATAGGGGGCGTCCTGACCGGGACGGCAGATGCGGCCAGGTCCGGCCACGATGTCCGGTCCACCAAAGTCTTCGGTGTTGGCGAAGGCTTCGTGCTGCATAAGCGAAGTCTGCCCAGAGGGCGGGTCATCCCGCAAGTATTGCTTTTGCTTTTTGCGATAACGCCGCAGCCGCGTTCGGGTGCGACTGATTCACAGCTTTCCGGAACGTCAGACGCGCTCTGTGAGCGCCAGCATGGCGGCCTGGTTGGGGCGGTCGGCGATCCGCACTTCGGCGAAAGCGTCGGAGGCAACCGCATGCGCCGTTGCCGGGCTTATGCAGAAGGCGGTCAGGCCCATGATCGGCAAGCCTTCAGCCAGAGTGACGAAAAGACGGGCAGTCTTGGGTGAAAAAAACATCACCCCGTCGAGAACGCCTTCCTCGAGCGCGGTGCGCGCCTCGGATGGCAGCGCCTCGGCTGCGGCCATGCCGTACAGAACGGCACGCCGTACCGCAAAGCCGCGGGCGGTGAGTGTGTCCGCCAAGGTACCGGGCGCATCCTCGCCGCAGACATGCAGCAGCACGCCTTCGGGTCTGGCCCAGCGGCTGGCAGCCTCGGCCAAGGCCACGGCATCGCCGTCGGCGCTGCGGACGTCTGTAAAGCCGGATCTGGTCGCTTCTTCGGCTGTCTGGGGCCCGACCGCGAATACAGGGACGTCGCGCCGCGGACTGCGCCGGACCAGCGCCCGCACGCCATTGGCGCTGGTGGCCAGGATGGCCTGGATATCGTCCAGCGCCGGTTCCGGTCCGTCAAAGAAGCGCGGCTCCAGCAAAGGCGCCAACAGCGCCTGATGGCCGATTTCGGCCAGCCGGGCGGCGATTTCCTCGCCGTCGGCACGGGGTCTGGTGACCAGGATTTTCATAGGCTTTTTGCTTAGGTTTTGGTGGGCAAAGGGCGTAAAGCAGCGCCCCATGCGTGACAAGGCTTGGACAGTTTTGGGGATCGAGACCAGCTGCGACGAGACCGCGGCTTCGGTGGTGCGGGGCTTGGCGCCGGGGCCGGGCGAGATCCTGTCCAACATCGTCTTCAGCCAGACCGAGGCGCATGCGCCCTATGGCGGGGTGGTGCCGGAGATCGCTTCCCGTGCCCATCTGGAAATCCTGGACGCGATGATCGAACGGGCTTTGGCGGAAGCGGGTGTGAGCCTGGCCGAGATGGACGGCATTGCAGCAACCGCCGGCCCCGGCCTGATCGGGGGGGTGATGGTGGGGCTGACCACGGCCAAGGCCCTGGCGCTCGGCACCGGCAAGCCGCTGATCGCCGTCAATCACCTGATGGGCCATGCCATGACGGCGCGGATGACCCACGGGGTGGAATTCCCCTTCCTGCTGCTCCTAGTCTCCGGCGGCCATTGCCAGCTTGTCGGCGTGGGGGGGCCGGAAGATTTTCGCCTCTATGGCAGCACGATCGACGATGCGGTGGGCGAGGCCTTCGACAAGGCCGCAAAAATCCTGGGTTTGCCATATCCGGGCGGTCCGGCGGTGGAAGAAGCAGCCAAAACCGGCAATCCGCGCGCCTATGATCTGCCGCGTCCCATGAAAGGGCGCAGCGGTGCCGACTTTTCCTTTTCAGGCTTGAAAACAGCGCTGCGGCTGCTGGCGCAGGACGGCGTGCAAATGCAGGACGCCGCGGCGTCCTTCCAGGCCGCGGTGATCGAAAGCCTGGTGGACCGCACCCGCGCCGGCATGGCGCTTTTCCGGCGTGACTTCCGAAACGGCAATGTGCTGGTGGTGGCCGGCGGTGTCGCCGCCAATCAGGCGATCGGCACGGCGCTGGCGAAACTCGCCCGGGAGGAAGGCTTTGTCACCCGCATTCCACCCCCCAGGCTCTGCACCGACAATGCGGCCATGATCGCCTGGGCGGGGGTGGAACGTCTGTCAGCCGGGCACGCGGGTGACGCGCTCGGCTTCTCGCCTCGGGCTCGGTGGCCTTTGGCCACGAGCCCGAGTTAATCGTGGGCGGCTCCGCCGCTTTGGTTTAAGGGCGGCTCCGCCGCCGGGGGCTCGGTGGCCCTTGGCGGCGCAGGCTTAGATGGTGGCGGCGACGGTGAGGATGCCGAGGACGCCGACCAGGGCGATGGTGGCGGCCTGGAAAACCTCGGCGACCAGCTCGTGAACCTTCTCGACGGGAGCCTGGGTGGGAAGAATGGTCTTGGTCATGTGCTACTCCTTGAAATGCGTCCCGAAACGTCCTCGGGAACTCTTTGTTGCACCGCAATATAGATCGTCGAGCGTTGCATTTCAATGAATGCTAGCCATGCATTTTCTTGTATAATTGTTACAAAATCTTTCATCAACTCATTGAAATCATTGAATTAGCAATTAAATTGCGCCTCTGTTAACTCGATGTGCAGGCGCAGCATAGAAGGACTGCAAAAGTTGAAAATCGCGACCTGGAACGTCAACTCCGTCCGCCACCGGATCAACCTGGTGACCCGCTTTCTGCGCGATGAGCAGCCGGATGTCCTATGCCTGCAGGAGACCAAGGTCCTGAACGAGCTGTTCCCGGCCGAGGCCTTCCGCAAGCTGGGCTATGTGCACCAGGCCATCCACGGCCAGAAGGCCTATCACGGGGTGGCAGTGCTGGCGAAAAAGCCCTTCCGCGAGACGGGCGTGCAGGACTTCTGCCGGGAAGGCCATGCCCGGCACATGGGCGTGACCCTGGAAAACGGGGTCGAACTGCACAATTTCTATGTGCCCGCCGGCGGCGACATTCCCGACCCGGCGAAGAACGACAAGTTCGACCACAAGCTGCACTTCCTGGCGGAGATGGAGAAATTCTTCGCCCGGCGAAATGCCAGAAAGAACGACCCGGTGATCCTGGTGGGCGACCTGAACGTGGCGCCGCTGGAAAATGACGTCTGGAGTCACAAGCAGCTTCTGGACATCGTCAGCCACACGCCGGTGGAAACCAAACTGCTGGGCGAGGCGCTGGCCGCCTTCGACTGGACCGATACCACCCGCCACTTCATTCCGCCGGACGAGAAGATCTATTCCTGGTGGAGCTATCGCGCCGCCGACTGGGAAGCCTCGGACCGCGGCCGGCGGCTGGATCATGTCTGGGCCAGTCCGGGTCTGAAGGGCGCGCTCAAGTCGCAGAAGATCGTCAAGAAGATGCGCGGCTGGCAGAAAGCATCCGATCACGTGCCGGTGGTGGTGGAGTTCAACGTTTGAGGCTGGCGCTGCTGCGTCACGGCCCTACCGACTGGAATGCGGCCGGCCGCATCCAGGGTCACACCGATATTCCGCTGAGTGACGCCGGACTTGCCAGGATGGCGGCGCTGCGCCTGCCGTTTGCGGTCACGCGCGTGTATGCCAGCCCCATGTCGCGCACCCGCCAAACAGCACAAGCGCTTGGCCTTTCCGAACCGATCTATGACGCGCGGCTGATGGAACAGAATTGGGGTGTCTGGGAGGGCTTGTCGCGCGATCAGATTCTGGCGCGCGACGGCGCCGATGCCTTCATCAAGGCGGGCTCAAACCGAGGCGAGGCCTTCCGCCCCGGCGGCGGGGAATCTACCGGCGAGCTGCATGCGCGGGTCGCCTCTTTCCTGAAAGACGTGGCGCAAGGCGAAGGCGATGCGGTGGCCATCGCCCATCTGGGCGTGCTGCGCGCGGCTTATACCCTGGCCACCGGCTGGGACATGGCAACGCCAATGCCGGCGGAGTTGGATGTGTCCAAGATCTTGGTCCTGTCCTTGGAGAAAGATGGCGCATCAAGGATCGAGAAGCTCAACCTGGATTTTCTCTCTCACCCTGGCCGGGCTTGACCTAGCCATGGTGAGCAGGTTTAGCGCCAGAACGGCCTGACCTTCTTGAACTTGGCGTAGCGCTTCATGGCTTGCTTGCCGATGGATGGCACCTGGGCGCCATACCAGCCCACCATGGCGCCGGCGGCATAGCTCAAGGCGCCAACATCGTCCTTGCGGGTTTTCTCCTTCAGCAGCCCATGCACCACGCTGCGCACATTGGCGACGTCGTTGAGATCGCCCAAGTGGTTCTGCAGGCCGCGCAGCTTCTTCAGATAGCGGCCGACCTTCTTCTTGGAATAAAGCGGGGCAAAGAATTCGCAGGTGTAACGCAGTTTCTTCAGCCCGATGCGCAGCCGATGCAGATCGCCTTCGCGGCCTGATCCCGCCTGCTTGCCACGCTTTTTCACCCGCCGGCACTGACGCTCCAGCATGCGTTCGGCCGCGCGCGACATGCGCTTGTCGCGGCTCAGGGGAAGCTGCGAGGAAGCAAGGGCCGCGACATCGTCGATGAAGCGCTCGAAATCGGCATTGGCGATGCAACCCGCAACGCCTTCCCAGGCGGTGTCACGGGCGCTTTCGGCCCGCTCTTTCAACTGGGGCAGGCCTTCGCGCACGCCCCACTTTGCCTCGACCACCAGCTTTTCGACAAAGACATCCAGATCGCGCGCTGTCGAAAAGCGTCCGGTCAGAATCTTGCCGCGACCGCGCAATTCCTCCAGCCAGTCCTGGCCGAACTCGCGGCCAAAGGCATCCAGCGCCGTGTCCAGCCGGCGGAACGCAACACGCAACTGGTGCAAGCCTTCCACCGAACGGCCGTTGCGCAGCGCCGCGGCGTTGGCGGTGATCTGGGCCAGGCAATCCAGCAGGGTGGCGCGGAAGGCATCTTCCGGATGCAGCGAAGGCGCCCAATGGGTCGGCTGCGCCTTGACCGGCTTGATCGGCCCCAAGTTGCGGCGGGTCAGGGAGTGGACATCTACGCGGGGGTCATCCATGGCGGGGACCCTAGAGCGTTTTCTGCCCGCCGTTCAATCGTGCTCGGTTACGGGACGTGTGGGCAGGCCGGCGCCAGCCAGGGCGGCCTTTGCCTGGGCGATGCTGACTTCACCAAAATGGAAGATGGACGCCGCCAACACGGCGCTGGCATGTCCCTTTGTGACACCGTCCACCAGATCTTGCGCGTTGCCCACCCCGCCCGAGGCAATTACCGGGACTTCCACCGCATCCGACACCGCGCGGGTCAACTCCAGGTCATAGCCGGATTTGACGCCGTCCCGGTCCATGGAGGTGAGCAGGATTTCACCCGCGCCATAGCCAACCAGCTTTTTGGCATGTTCCACCGCATCGATGCCGGTCGCCTTGCGGCCGCCATGGGTGAAGATCTCATAGCGCCCGTTGCCGACGCCCTTGGCATCGATGGCGGCGACGATGCACTGGCTGCCGAATTTTTCCGCCGCTTCTTTCACGAATTCCGGCCGCGCCACTGCCGCGGTGTTGATCGAGACCTTGTCGGCGCCAGCCAGAAGCAGGGTGCGGATATCTTCCAGGGTGCGCACCCCGCCGCCCACCGTCAGCGGCATGAAGCAGACTTCGGCGGTGCGGCGCACCACATCCAGCAAGGTGCCGCGGTTTTCGTGGGACGCGGTGATGTCGAGAAAGCAAAGCTCGTCGGCGCCGGCCTTGTCATAGATCACCGCCTGCTCGACGGGATCGCCGGCATCGCGCAGACCTTCGAAATTCACGCCCTTGACGACGCGGCCGTCTTTCACGTCCAGGCACGGGATAACTCGCACTTTGAGCATTACATTCGGCCTCTCGCCATGGCGGCGATGTTCATCAGGGCACGGCCCGTCACCGCTTCGGCGGGCACGCCGGTGGTGCGGGTCAATACTTCGGCCTCCAGCAACATGTCCAGCGCCTCGCCCAGCCGGTCGCTGGACCAGCGCTGCGCCTGGTTCTTGAAGCTCGTGCTGCGGGAGAAATGCACCGGCGGGCGCAGCCGCCGCATCACGTCATCGATGCTTTGCCCGCGCGATGTGCTTTCACGGGCCTGCAAAAGTTTCTGGAAATGCCCCATGGCGCTGCGCAGCACCTGGGCCGGTTGGGTGTCCGAGGCCCAAAGCCGTTCCAGTTCACGATCCAGCTTGGGCAGATCGCCGCTGCCCGCCGCATCGCAGGCGCTTTCGCTGCGCGCTTCGGCCTCATCGCCCATCACGGCGCGCACATCCTCTACCGTCACCTGCTTTTGACCGTGCATGTAGAGCAGCAGCTTTTCGATTTCCCGCCGGGTCACGCCACGGTCCGAGCCCAGCCGCGACACCGCATCTTCCAGCGCATCGGGGGCGATGGAAAGACCTTCGGCCCGCAAGGCATCGCGCAGCACATCGCCCAGGTCGCGCACCGAATCCGGATAGCACTGGACGGCGATAGCGGTCTTGTGGCCATCGAACAGCTTGCGCAACGCACTTGTCTTGGCGAGATCGCCCGCCTCGATCACCACCAGGGCATCGCCCTTCGGATCGTCGAGGAAAGACTCCAGCAGGTCCGCCAGGTCATTGCCGGCACCGCGCACCCGCACCACCCGGCGGCCACCCATCATGGAAATGGCGGCAGCCTCATCGGCCAGGCGCGCCGGATCGGCCAGCAGCACCGTTTCGCTGAGATCGGCGACATTGAAGGGGTCGGTCAGGTCCGGCACCACGCTTTTGAGCAGCTTCTCGGACCGCTCCTGCACCAGGCCGGCGTCAGGTCCATAGACCAAAGCCATGGCAAGGTCCTTGGGCGGCTTGGCCGTATAGCGATCGGCTTCGTGGCTTTTGATTATCATTTCCGGGTGGTTGTCATTTCCGGTTGCGGCGAAACCAGGCGCCCAGATCGAGTTGGATGCGCTCGGCCATGTCCTGGGCCGCGCGCATGCTGGAATCCTGTGAGGCCGTCAAGGTCGCATAAGGCGACTGCACCACGTTATAGGCAGCCAGCGCGTTTTGCGTGCCGCTGGTCAGCACATTGCCTTGCGCGTCGGTCAAGGTGTAGCGCGCCTCCAGGGTCTGGTTGTAGCGCGTGATGGTGGCATCGTTCTGCAGGGCGATGCCCTGGCTGGATTCGTTCAGCACGATCTTGAGATAATATTTCTTGCCGGCCTGCTGGCCATCGGATTGCAAGAGGTCGATCAGCCGGTTGCGCAGCTCATAGCCATCGCGCTCGGCGACCGGCTCCACATAGATCGACGCAAGCTGGGGTGACAGGCTGGAGCGGCCGTACATCGGCCGAAAGCCGCAGGCCGCAGTGAGGAGGCAGATCCCGATCACAAGCGCAAGCCCTCCTCCCCTTCGCGCACGAAGCGCCTGCGAGGGGGAGGTGCCCGTAGCAGCGCTTGCGATGCGAAGGGCGGAGGGGGTCATGCAACTATATTCACGATGCGGTTGGGTACCACGATGACCTTTTTCGGCGTCTTGCCATCCAAAGCGCGGATCACGCCGTCTTCCTTCAGCGCCGCAGCCTCGACATCCTTGCTGTCGGCATTCTTGGCCATGCTGATCTCGCCGCGGCGTTTGCCGTTCACCTGGATGGCGATGGTGACGCTGTCCGAGGCCGTCAGGCTTGGATCATATTTCGGCCAGGGGCTTTCGGCCACGAGCTTGTCATGGCCCAGCGCCTGCCAGCAGCTTTCGGCCAGATGCGGCATCATGGGGGCGGACAGCAGCACCAGGGCTTCCAGCGCCTCACGGCGCACGGAGGGATTGGCCGTGCTGGCGGCCCCGATGGCGTTGGCCAGGGTATAGAGCTGGGCCACGGCGCTGTTGAAGCGCAAATGCTCCAGATGCTCGGTCACGGCAGCGATGGCCTTGTGCGCCGCCTGACGCAATGTCTTTGAAACCTCGTCGTCGCCGGAAACCGGCGTGCCGGACTTGGGCAGCTCCCCGCTTTCGGTGACCAGGCGCCAGACGCGCTGGACAAAGCGCCAGCAGCCTTCTGCGCCGGCATCGGTCCATTCGATATCCCGTTCGGGCGGGGTATCCGACAGCATGAACCAGCGGATGGTATCGCAGCCATATTCCTCGATGATGGTTTCCGGCGCGATCACATTCTTCTTGGATTTGGACATCTTCTCGGAAGGCCCGACCGTCACCTCCGCACCGGTTTCGCGCAGCACCACCTTGCCGTCCTGCTTCTCGATGTCTTCCGGCGAGACCCAGTTGCCGCCGGCATCCTTGTAGGTCTCGTGGCAGACCATGCCCTGGGTGAAGAGGCCGGCGAACGGCTCCTGCACCTTGACCAGGCCCAGCCTGTTCATGGCGCGGGTGAAATAGCGGGCATAGAGCAGATGCAGGATCGCATGCTCGATGCCGCCGATATACTGGTCCACCGGCAGCCAGTAATTGGCCGACTTGGCGTCTACCGGCTCATCGGCATCTGGATTGGCGAAGCGGATGAAATACCAGGACGAATCCGCAAAGGTATCCAGGGTGTCGGTATCGCGCACCGCCGGGCCCTTGCAGCCGGGGCAAGTCGTATTCTTCCAGCTCGTGTCGGCATCCAGCGGATTGCCCTTCACCGCGAAATTGATCGTCTCGGGCAGGCGCACCGGCAACTGGTCCTTCGGCACCGGCACCACGCCGCATTTGGCGCAATGGATGATGGGAATGGGGCAGCCCCAGGGCCGCTGGCGCGAGACCAGCCAGTCGCGCAGGCGGTAATTGGTGGTGCGCTCGCCGATGCCGGCCTTTTCCAGCCGCGCCGCCACTTCGGCCTTGGCCGCTTCCACCGTCATGCCGTCCAGGAAGCGCGAGTTCGCCAGCTTGCCGGGGCCAGTATAGGCCTCGGTGCCGACGTCGAAGGTCTTGGGATCGGCGTCCGACGGCACCACCACGGCAGTGACAGGCAGTTTGTATTTGCGGGCGAAATCC
>Ga0310811_10009159_pt1 | contig 12770 bp, 12 predicted proteins | sample YCmetagenome_FD_207642 | JGI IMG/M metagenome (GOLD analysis project Ga0310811, IMG submission 207642) | Soil microbial communities from experimental microcosm in Duke University, North Carolina, United States - YC | ecosystem: Engineered > Artificial ecosystem > Soil microcosm > Unclassified ...
TCTCCGGTTGAACGGCGAAACGGCTCAGCGGCAAGCCTGGGCGTGCGCCGCGGCCCCGCGCATACGTGGTCGTCTGTAAGGGGTCGCGGCGTGCGGCCAGGCGCCGCCGATCAGGCCTTTCGCCGCGGCATAACCCCGAATCAATCGTCTAGGCCTGATCGACCGGTATGGCGCCGCCCTTGCCGTCGAGCGAGGACAGCGTCTTCTTGAGGTTCGTACCCGAGGTCTCGGTGCCGGTCGTCAGACTGCCGAGAGTGTCGGTCACGGAGAAGACCTGGCCGTTCTTCGCGGTGTCGCCGTCGTGCGCGTAGGCGCCGCCGATGCCGTCGGCCGCGGCGCCTTCCAGGGTCTGCGCATCGGACGACAGGCCGGCCGCCGAGAACGGGTTCTCGAACGCCGAGTCTCCGCTGTATCCCCGGAGGCCGCCGACCTCCGACTGGAATATCCCGCCGCCGACGTTCGCCAGTCCCGCCAGCGTCTTCCGATTGATCGGCACCTTGCCCAGTGCGCCCGCCGTCATGACGGTGCCCACCGCGTCGAGCGCGCCGTTCTTCATGTCGTCGCCCCACGTCACCTGCTGCCCCGCGAGGTACTGCGAGCTGACGTTCGCGCCGGCGTCCGCGACGAAGTTGGACGTCAGGGTCTTGGCGGTGTTGATCGCCATCTTGCCGTACTTCGAGTCCTTCAGGAACTCGATCAGATCCTTGAGTTTGGCCAGCAGGCTCTCGACGATCTCCGCGACGCGCTCGAGGTCCACGCCGACCTGCTCGGCGAGTTCGGTGAACTTCGCGACCAGGGCGACGATGCGGGCCACCTCGACGGCGTCGGCGGCGGCCGCCACGGCGTCGGAGATGCCTGCGGTGACGACCGTGAGCACCGCGCCGACGGCGGAGGCGGCGAGGATCTGCTCGCAGATGCTGAGGATCTCCTCGTTGATGGAGTCGACGGTGTCGGCGTACTTGTTCAGCCCGTCGGCGACGGTGCGGAAGTTCGCGACGCCGGTGGCGACCTCCGAGGCCTGGCTCTGCCAGTGCGCGTGGAAGGCGTTCGCTGCGTCGCCGGTCCACTGATCCGGGACCACGGCGGCCACCGCCCGGTCGAGGGTGCCGATCTGCACCTCGACCGCGTCGGCCATGCTTTTCCACTCCTGCGCGATCGAGCGCAGGACGCCGCCGTTTCCGCCCGTCATCGGAATGCCGAGCATGTCCAACACCTTCATGATGTCGGCGTTGATGTTCCAGTTCATCAGCGGCCGCCGCCCGACGCGGCCCCGGACCGCAGCATTCCGTTGAGCCGGTGCGTGTTCGCCGCCTCGGTGAGCTCGTACTGCTCAGCCTGGGCCGCGAGCTCGTTCCCGGTCGAGGCCCACAGGTCCGCGAGTTGCTCGAGGCCCTGCACCGTGTTCCGCGCCATGCTCAGGTACTTCTCCATCGCCCCGTCGCACGCGCCGAGTAAGCCGAAAGCGTCCGCGATCTGGAATGCGCCGCCGCCGAATGCGGACGCGGCCTGGCCCAGCGTTCCCGCCTCCTCGGCGAATTGCCCGCCCAGCTGGGCTATCGCGCTCGGAACGGCCTTGAACGAATCTCCCATATCACACCCCGAATTTGTGATGATGCGTTCCCGTCGCGAGGACTCTAGTCCAACAGCTGCGCCCCGGAGAACCTCCGGGGCGCAGGGAGTGCGGTTTTAAGCGGAGTTTACGGACGCTTGCCGATGTTCAGCAGGGGCTTGTCGTCGCCGGGGTCGGTGAAGAAGTCGTTGCCCTTGTCGTCGACCACGATGAAGGCGGGGAAGTCCTCGACCTCGATCCGCCACACGGCCTCCATGCCGAGCTCGGCGTAGTCGAGCACTTCGACCTTCTTGATGCAGTCCTGGGCGAGGCGGGCGGCGGGGCCGCCGATGGAGCCGAGGTAGAAGCCGCCGTGGGCCTGGCACGCGTCGGTGACCTGCTTGCTGCGGTTGCCCTTGGCCAGCATGACGAACGAGCCGCCGGCAGCCTGGAACCGGTCGACGTACGAGTCCATCCGCCCGGCGGTCGTCGGGCCGAAGGAGCCGGAGGCGTAGCCCTCAGGGGTCTTCGCCGGGCCCGCGTAGTAGACCGGGTGGTTCTTGATGTAGTCGGGCAGCGGCTTGCCGGCGTCCAGCAGCTCCTTGAGCTTCGCGTGCGCGATGTCGCGGGCGACGACGAGGGTGCCGGTCAGCGACAGGCGCGTCTTGACCGGGTACTTCGTCAGCTCGTTGCGGATCTCGGTCATCGGGCGGTTCAGGTCGATCCGCACCACGTCGTCGTCGAGGTGCTCGTCGGTCGTCTCCGGCAGGAAGCGTGCCGGGTCCTTCTCGAGCTGCTCCAGGAACACGCCCTCGGGGGTGATCTTCGCGAGCGCCTGGCGGTCGGCGGAGCAGGAGACGGCGATGGCCACCGGCAGCGAGGCGCCGTGCCGGGGGAGGCGGACCACGCGCACGTCGTGGCAGAAGTACTTGCCGCCGAACTGGGCCCCGATGCCGAGGCGGCGGGTGAGCTCGAAGACCTCCTGCTCGAACTCCCGGTCGCGGAAGCCGTGCGCCAGCATCGAGCCCTCGGTGGGCAGCGCGTCGAGGTAGTGCGCGGAGGCGTACTTGGCGGTCTTGAGCGCGAACTCGGCCGAGGTGCCGCCGATGACGATGGCCAGGTGGTACGGCGGGCAGGCGGCCGTGCCGAGCGAGCGGATCTTCTCCTCGAGGAAGGTCAGCAGCGCCTTCGGGTTCAGGATCGCCTTCGTCTCCTGGTACAGGTACGACTTGTTCGCCGAACCGCCGCCCTTGGCCATGAACAGGAACTTGTACGCGTCGCCCGCGGTCGCGTAGAGCTCGATCTGCGCCGGAAGGTTCGAGCCGGTGTTCTTCTCGTCCCACATGGTCAGCGGCGCCATCTGCGAGTAGCGCAGGTTGAGCTTGGTGTAGGCGTCGTACACGCCCTGCGCGATGTGCGCGTCGTCGTGGCCGTCGGTCAGCACGTTCTGCCCGCGCTTGCCCATCACGATCGCGGTGCCGGTGTCCTGGCACATCGGCAGCACCCCGGCCGCGGCGATGTTCGCGTTCTTCAGCAGGTCCAGTGCGACGAAGCGGTCGTTCGGCGAGGCCTCCGGGTCGTTCATGATCGAGGCCAGCTGCTTGAGGTGGTCGGTGCGCAGGAAGTGCGCGATGTCGTGCATCGCCTCCGCGGTCAGCAGGCGCAGCGCCTCCGGCTCGACCTGCAGGAAGGTGCGGCCGGCCGCCTCGACCGTGGACACGCCCTCGCTGGTCAGCAGGCGGTACTCGGTCTCGTCCTTGCCGATCGGCAGCAGGTCGGAATAAGCGAACTCGGGCATAGCTACTGCGCCTCCATAAGACCCTACGAACCCCGGCGTCCTCGGGCTTAAGCCTATGCCTGCCCGACGCGGCGACCGGCCGTTCCGGGCGTGGCCTTGGCCACGTCGCCGACGGCGCGGCACAGCTCGAGATCGGGCATGACAGCAGACGTCATACGTATTATCATCCAGCTCATGACGGAGACGTTGCGACAGGTTCACGGCGCCGACCAGACCGCGCCGAGCAGGCCGCGGGCCAAGGGCACCGCGCTCATCCTGCTCGGCATCGTGCTGATCGCCGCAAACCTGCGGCTTTCCGTGTCCGCCACGGGCGCGCTGCTGGACCAGCTCGGCAGCTCGCTGCACCTCGGGTCGGGCGTCGAGTCCTTCCTGACCGCGGTCTGGCCGCTGGCCTTCGCGGTCGGCGGCGTCTCGGGCTCCTGGCTGGCCCGCCGGTACACCGCCGGGACCGTGATCATGTGGGCGGTCGGCGTGCTGGCGCTCGGCCAGGTCGTGCACAGCGTGCACGACACCTCCGCGCTCGTCCTCGGCTCCGTGCTGGCCGGTCTCGGCATCGCTCTGGCGAACGTGCTGCTGCCGGTCGTCGTCCGGCAGTATTTCCCGGACAAGGTCGGGCCGGTCACGGGACTCTACGCGATGGTCCTGTCGGCCGGAGCCGCCTTCGCGGCGCTCGCCTCGGTGCCCGTCTCCGAGCACACGCACAACGTGGACGCGGGCCTGGCCGTCTGGGTCGTCCCGGCCGTCATCGGCCTGGTCGCCTGGATCGCCGCGCGGCCGCAGCGGGCCGCGCACCCGACCAACGCCGCCGTCGCCGCGCCCGCCGCGCATCTGCCGCTGCGTCAGCTGGCGCGCAGCCCGCTGGCGTGGAGCATGGCGCTGCTGTTCGGCCTTCAGTCGACCGGCGCGTATGTCGTCATGGGCTGGCTGCCGACGGTGCTGTCCGGCGCGGGCATGTCCGCGAGCAAGGCCGGCGTCGTGCTGTCGGCGATCTTCTTCATCGGCATCCCGATCAACTACGCCGCACCGCACTTCGGCGCGCGGATGCGCGATCCGCGGCCGCTGCTGACCGGGCTCTCGCTCGCCTCCACGATCGGGTTCACCGGCCTGATCCTCGCGCCGAGCTCGCTGGTCTGGCTCTGGGCGTTCATCCTCTCCTTCGGCATGGCCACCTTCCCGCTGGTGCTCGCGCTCTTCCCGCTGCGCGGCGGCACGCCGGAGGGGACGGCGGCGCTTTCCACGTTCAGCCAGTCCGTCGGCTACCTGATCGCCACGACCGCGCCGCTCGGCTTCGGCCTGCTGCACGACGCGACCGGCTCCTGGACCGCGCCCCTGCTGCTGATCGTCGTGGCCACGGTGCTTCAGGCGGTCGTGGGGCTCTATGTCGCCTCGCCTCGACGCGGCACGGTGTCATAGCAGGGCTATTCATGAGACAGTTCCGGTCACACGCGGGTTCGAGGGCAGGGAGGCAGGTGGTGAAGGCGTGAGCGAGCTTGCGAGTGAACCGATGGGTGCAGCGCGAACGCCCTCACCGAGCGCTGGCGAGGTGGGCGCGTGAGCGAACTGGCGGGGATCCGTCGCGGATCGCTGTGCGACGAGGTCATCGCGCAACTGCGCGACCAGATCGCCTCGGGCACGTGGCCGGTCGGCGAGCGCATCCCGCCCGAGTCGGAGCTCGTCGAGCGCCTGCAGGTCGGCCGTGGCACCGTGCGCGAGGCCATCAAGGCCCTGGCCCACATCGGCCTGCTGGAGGTCCGGCAGGGCGACGGCACGTACGTGAAGTCGCGCAGCGAGCTCGCCGGGGCGCTGCGGCGGCAGATGCGCAACGTCACCGAGCTGAACGTGCAGGAGGTCCGCCGGGCGCTCGAGGTGGAGGGCGCGCGGCTCGCGGCCCAGCGGCGCACCGAGCAGGATCTCGCCGCGATGACCGCCGCGCTGGACGAGCGCGACGTGCACGCGAAGGCGGCGACGGAGCTCGGCCGCTTCGACGAGTCCTGGGGCGTGCCGTGGGTCGAGGCGGACGTGCGCTTCCACCAGGCCGTCGTCGCCGCGTCGCACAACCCGATGCTCACCGAGATGTACATGGAGATGAGCGCCGAGCTGTCCGCGCTGCTGCTGAGCTCGGCCGAGCAGTCGGATCACGAGCCGTACCTGGTCCGCGGCCACCGCACGCTGCTCGACGCGATCCGCGCGCACGACGAGCAGACCGCGATGCTGGAGGCGGTGCACAACATCGAGTCGGCGCTCGACAGGCTCTCCTGAATCCCCCGATCGGTTAGATTGGGCCGGTGACCCCGTCTCCGTTCGGCAGCATGGAACCCGCCCCGCAGGACGACCGCAGGCTCGCCCTGCGCGCCTCCGACGCCGACCGCGACCACGTCGCCGCGCTGCTCGGCCAGGCGCTCGCGGAGGGGCGGCTGAACGCGGAGGAGCACGCGGAGCGGCTGGAGAGCGTGTATGCGGCCAAGACCCTCGGCGAGCTGCGTCCGCTGGTCGCCGACCTGCCGGTGAGCTTCACGCCGCCGACCGCCGGAGCGCCTCGGCAGCCGGCGGACCGGTCCGACGCGGCGTCGCTCGCGAACATGCCGCCCACCGACACCGTGATGGCCGTCTTCGGCGAGCAGAAGCGGCGCGGCCGCTGGCTGGTGCGCAGCGGGCTCGACGCCAAGGCGATCTTCGGCTCCGTCGAACTGGACCTGACCGAGGCCGTGCTCGAACAGCGGGAGCTGACCATCTCGGTGACGTCGATCCTCGGCGAGGTGACGCTGATCGTCCCCGAGGGTGTGATGGTGGTCAACGAGGGCACGGCGATCCTCGGCGAGCGGAACATGTCGCTCTCCCAGGAGGAGCCGTACACCGCGGAAACGCCCATCGTGCATGTCCGCGGCTTTACGCTCCTCGGCAGTGTGGAGGCGAAGCGCCCCAAGAAGAAGTGGTTCAGGAACCGATGAGCACCAAGCCGCTGCACGTCCACCGCGAGACGATCTGGTTCGATGAGCTCGACATGGTCGGCGTGCTGCACAACGCCCGCTACGCGATCCACGTCGAGCGTGCGATGACCTCCTGGTACCACTCGCTCGCCGACCTCGATCCGTCCGACAACCTGATCGTGGTCAAGCAGTACGACATCGAGTTCGTCCGGCCTTTCACCCGGGAGCGCGGCGAGCTCGTCGTCGAGATCTCCCTGGAGCGGCGCGGACGCACCAGCGCGGTCTTCTCCTTCCGCTGCCTGTCCTACCCCGAGGGCGGGGACGGCCCCGAGGTGCTGCACGCCCGGGGCATCCGCGCCATCGTGAAGGTCTCGCCCGGCGACCTGCGGCCGGCTCCGTGGTCGGACCGCTTCCTGGCCTACGAGGGCTGAGAGGCTAGCCCCGCATCAGGTTGTAGTCCGGCGCCTCGAGCGAGTTGTCGGCGAGCGTCTTGAGGAACGCGATCAGCTCGGCGTGGTGCTCCGGGTCCCAGCCCTTGAGCTGTTCCTCAAGCAGCTGCATCCGCACCTCCGACATCCTGTCGATGATGTGCCGGCCCTCCGGGGTGAGGGTGAGCACGCCGTTCGGATCCCGCTGCACGGTGCCCGCGTTGATCATCTTGTCGACCTTCGGCCTGATCTCGTCGAGCGGCGTCCTGAGCCGCTCGCAGATCTGCTCCTCGGTCACCGGGCCCGCGTGGTGCAGCCGGAACAGGCCGTAGGCGTGCGGTACGGAGATGTCCAGATCGGCTCGCTCGATGACGCGTCCGTAGCGCTCCCAGACGTTCTGACGGCTCGACAGCTTCGTGACGAAGCGCTCGATCTCGGCCAGCGACGTGCGGAACGTCGGCAGGCCGGAGGACTCGCCGAGGTCGGTCGCGCTCGTCGCGGTGCGCAGCGGCACCTCGCGCAGGAACAGCGCGAGCACGAACGCGACGAGCGCGATCGGCGAGGCGATCAGGAACACGTGCGCGCAGGACGTGGCGTAGATGTGCACGAACGGGTCGCGCAGGACCGGCGGCAGCTTGTTGACGGCCGTCGGGTCGCCGAGGATCTGCTTGACCGGGAAGGTCGTGGCGAGCACGCCGTTGTGCAGCGAGGTGTCGACCTTGCTCGAGAGCTGGTTGTTCAGGATCGTGCCGAAGATCGAGGCGCCGAACGAGCCGCCGATCGAGCGGAAGTAGGTCACGCCGGACGTGGCCACGCCGAGGTCCCTGTAGTCCACGTTGTTCTGCGTGGCGATCGTCAGCACCTGCATCGTCAGGCCGATGCCGAGGCCGAACACGGCCATGTACCAGCCGAGCGTGGTCGAGCTCGTATGCTCGTCGATCCGCGACATCAGGAACAGGCCGAGCGACATGCACAGCGTGCCGATGATCGGATAGATCTTGTAACGGCCGTATCTGCTGATCAGCTGCCCGGTGCCGATCGAGGCGACGAGCAGGCCGGCCATCATCGGCAGCAGCCGCAGGCCGGAGATCGTCGGCGAGTCGGCGTTCACCACCTGCATGAACAGCGGCAGGTAGGACAGTCCGCCGAACATGCAGAGGCCGACGACGAAACCGATCGCCGAGCACTGCGTGAACACCGGATTCCGGAACAGCTTGAGCGGCAGCACCGGTTCGGCCGCGCGCTGCTCGACCAGGATGAACAGGAAGATGAACACCACCGCGGCCGCGGCGCACAGGTAGATCGGCGCCGAGCTCCACGCCCACGTGCTGCCGCCGAGGCTGGTGATCAGAACGAGGCAGACCGACGCGGCCGCGATCAGGAAGACGCCGAGGTAGTCGATCTTCGGTTTGTGGTCCGGGTTCTTCTTCGAGAGCGCGATGGAGATGACGACGAGCCCGATCGCGCCGATCGGCAGGTTCACGTAGAACACCCAGCGCCAGCTGAGGTTGTCCACCAGGAACCCGCCGAGCAGCGGACCGAGGACCGACGCCACCCCGAACACGGCGCCGATCACACCCTGGTACCTGCCCCGGTCCCGGGGCGGCACCACGTCGCTGATGATGGCCATCGAGAGCACCATCAGACCGCCTCCGCCGACGCCCTGCAGCGCGCGGAAGGCGATCAGCTCGACCATGTTGTGCGCCTGGCCGCACAGCGCGGAGCCGATCAGGAAGATCACGATGCAGACCTGGAAGACGGTCTTGCGGCCGAACATGTCGCCGAGCTTGCCCCAGAGCGGGGTGGTCGCCGTCGAGGCCAGCATGTACGCCGTGACCACCCAGGACAGGTGGTTCGCGCCGCCGAGGTCGCCGACGATGGTCGGGAGGGCGGTCGCCACGATCGTCTGGTCCAGGGCTGCCAGGAACATCCCGAGCATCACGCCGGCGAACACCAGCATGACCTTGCCGTGGTTCTCCTCGATCGGCGGCGTGCTGGTCGCAGCCTGCTCAGCCTGGTCCACTGCCATAGGGCGGCCTCCGTCTCGGCGTCTGACTCCTCTGATTACCAGGGGAGCACCACCGAAACGAGGCCGCCCCACGGGGCGTCCGAACGGGCGTCAGCTCGGTGTTTCCACCTGCCGATCGGCCGTCGGGGTGGGCTGGATCACCCGAAATCCACCGAACTGTAGGTGCGCAGCTTCGTCAGTTGGTGCTCCGACTCGATACGGCGCACGGTACCGCTCTTGGAGCGCATGACAAGGGACGTGGTCACCGCGCCGCCCGAGCGGTAGTGCACCCCGCGCACGAGTTCGCCGTCCGTGATGCCGGTGATGGCCACGAAGCAGTTCTCTCCGGTGACCAGGTCGTCGGTGCTCAGCACCCGGCTCAGGTCGTGCCCGGCGTCGATCGCCTTCTGCCGCTCGGCCTCGTCCTTCGGCCACAGCCGGCCCTGGATCACGCCGCCGAGGCACTTGATCGCGGTCGCCGCGATGATGCCCTCGGGGGTGCCGCCGATGCCGAGCAGCAGGTCCACGCCGGTGTCCGGGCGGGTCGCCATGATCGCGCCGGCCACGTCGCCGTCCGAGATGAACTTGATCCGCGCGCCCGCCTCGCGCACCTCGCGCACCAGGCCCTCGTGCCGCGGCCGGTCCAGGATGACGACCGTGACCTCGCTCGGCGAGCCGCCCTTGGCCCGGGCCACCGCCTGGATGTTGTGCGCGACCGGGGCGGTGATGTCCACCGCGCCGGCCGCCTCCGGGCCGGCGACGAGCTTCTCCATGTAGAACACGGCCGAGGGGTCGTACATCGAGTGCCGCTCGGCCAGCGCGATCACCGCGATGGCGTTCGGCATGCCCTTGGCGTTCAGCGTGGTGCCGTCGATCGGGTCCACCGCCACGTCGACCTCGGGGCCGTCCCCGTTGCCGACCTGCTCGCCGTTGAAGAGCATCGGGGCGTGGTCCTTCTCGCCCTCGCCGATCACCACGACGCCGTCCATCGAGACGGTGTTGATCAGGCGGCGCATCGCGCCCACGGCGGCGCCGTCCGCGCCGATCTTGTCGCCGCGGCCGACCCAGCGGCCCGCCGCGAGCGCCGCGGCCTCGGTCACCCGGACCAGTTCGAGCGCCAGGTTACGGTCGGGCACCTCGGGCTGTGTTTGCGTCATCTGCAGTCCTTCCGCACGGGGACGTGGCCAGATCGATGTTCGGTTGTGGATACGCGGCTGAGGGTTGCCGGTTCGATGATCCTACCGGTGACCCGGTGTTCGGCCAGAGCGGGCGGCTTGGGATGATGGACCCATGGCGAAGAAGGGCTCCTCGAGGCTGCGCACGACCGTCCGGGACATGGTCCTGTCGATGGTGCTGATCGTGCTGCCGATCCTGGCCGTGTTCTGGCTGATGCCCTCGACCCATTCGGCCTCGCCGGTCGCGGCGGTCTCGAACAGCGACTACCAGGCGATGCTGGCCTCGGCCCGCGGCGGCTCGCTGCCGTTCACGGTGCTCGGCCCGACCGGGCTGCCCTCGGGCTGGGAGCTGACCTCCGACAACTTCCAGCCGCCCGGCGAGACCGCGGCGCTGTGGCACCTCGGCTACCAGACCCCGTCCGGCAAATACGCCGTCTACGAGCAGAGCACCGAGACCTTCGGCCAGTTCCTCGTCGCCGCCTCCTCGAACGCGGCGAAGTCCGGCTCCGTCCAGGTGGCCGGGGCCGACTGGACGGAGTACACCGGCACCGAGCCGGCCGCCTACCGAACGCTGATCGCCCGGAAGTCGGCCGACGGCAAGAGCATCGAGGTCGTCGCCGGCTCCGGTCCGCTCAGCGAGCTCGAGACCCTCGCCGCCTCACTCCAGGGCTGAGCTGCGCCGACGCCGGAATGTTCGTCTCCAGTCCGGCGAATGCATCGCCGCCGAAGATCGCGGATCCGGACCAGGCTGTCCGCGACCTTCTGGATTTCACCGGCGTGCACCGCGTGCAGCCGGATTCGTCGACGTGCCTGCGCGCGCTGGCACTGTGACACGGGCCGGCCGGCCTTCCCGAAGCCGCTTTTCACACCAGCCCCAGCGGCCCCGAAGACCCTGAGGGGTTTTCAGCTATCCCCCTCCGCGCGCCCGTTCTGCGCCCCCAGCGCTGCATCGAGCCGTGCGCGTGCGCCGTCCAGCTTCCCCTGGCAGTGAGCCGCCAACGCCTCCCCGCGCTCCCACAGCGCGAGCGAATCCTCCAAGGCCAGGCCGCCTGCCTCGAGTTTCTGCACCGTGCCGATCAGCTCGTCGCGCGCCTGCTCGTAGCCGAGCGAGGAGATCTCTTCCGTAGTCATGGCCTCCACGATAGATTCCCCTACGGACAGAAATCGGGGAGGCACGTATGGGAGTCGTCGTACGACGCGCGTCCGTCGAGGACGCGTGGGAGCTCACGCGTCTGCGCCGGGTGATGCTCAAGAACTTCCAGGAGATCTACGACGATCAGTGGGAGTACGCCTGCAAGGACGCGTTCGAGCAGGCGCTCGCCGACCCGGACGGCATGATCCAGGCCTTCGTGGTGGACGCCGGGGACTCCCCGGGCAAGCTCGCCGCCTGCTCGATCGGGCTGATCCACCAGCGGCTGCCGAGCCCGGACAACCACTCCGGCCTGATCGGGTACATCCAGAACGTCTCGACGGACCCGGACTACCGGCGGCGCGGCTACGCGCGGGCCGTGGTCGAGGCGACGCTCGAGTGGCTGGACAGCTGCGGCGTGCCGAAGACGGAGCTCGCCGCGTCCTCGATGGGCGACTCCCTCTACCGCGAGCTCGGCTTCTCCGACCCGCGGTTCGGCACCCACCTCAGCCGCTGGCTGCCTGCCCAGGTGTGACCGAGGAGACGGACACCGACAGCCGGCCCGCGGCCAGCCGCACGCCGAGCTGCTGGCCCGCCGCCACCTCGGCCGCGTCGCGCACCACCGCGCCGTCCTGCGCCTGCACGATCGCGTAGCCCCGCTCCAGCGTCTTGAGCGGGGAGAGCGCGCGCACCCGGGCGAGCGTGTGCCCGAGCACCTCGGAGTCCCGGGAGATCCGCTGCTCCAGCGCACGCCGCATCCGGCCGCTCGCCTCCCTCAGCTCCAGCTCGCGGCGGTCGATCATGTCGTACGGCGCGGCGAGCGACGGCCGGGAGCGGTAGTTCGCCAGCGCGCGCTCCTCGCGGTCCAGCATCCGCTCGACGGCCCCGCGCATCCGCTCGCGCGCGGTGCGCACCCGCTCGTGCTCCTCGCGCACGTCCGGCACGATCCGCTTGGCCGCGTCCGTCGGCGTGGAGGCGCGCACGTCGGCGACCAGGTCCAGCAGCGGCGAGTCCGGCTCGTGCCCGATCGCCGAGACCACCGGGGTGCCGCAGGCCGCGACGGCCAGCAGCAGCTGCTCGTCCGAGAACGGCAGCAGGTCCTCGACCGAGCCGCCGCCGCGCGCGATCACGATCACGTCCACCTCGGGATGCGCGTCCAGCTCCTTGAGCGCGCCGAGCACCTGCGGCACGGCCGTCGCCCCCTGGACGGCCACCTCGCGTACCTCGAAGCGCACCCCGGGCCAGCGCCGCCTGGTGTTCTCAAGCACGTCCTTCTCCGCCGCCGACGCCCGCCCGGTGATCAGCCCGATCAGCTGCGGCAGGAAGGGCAGCGGCTGCTTGCGCGCCGGCGCGAACAGCCCCTGCGCGCCGAGCTTCGCCTTCAGCTGCTCGATCCGCGCCAGCAACTCGCCGACGCCGACCTGCCGCAGCTCCTGCAGCTGCAGCGAGAACTGCCCGCGCCCCCGGTAGAAGACTGGCTTCGCCCGGATCACCACGCGCTGGCCCTCGCTCGGCGCCGGCAGGATCTGCTCGTAGACCGAGCGCATGCAGGTCACCGACATCGACACGTCCTGCGCCGGGTCGCGCAGCGTCAGGAACACCACTCCCGCGCCCGGACGGCGGCTGATCTGGGTGATCTGCCCCTCGACGTGCACGACGCCGAGCCGGTCGATCCACTGCGCGACCAGCGTCGCGACCGTCGAGACCGGCACCGGTGCTTCGAAGGAGCTCTCCAAGGCCATGCGCCCACAGTAGC
>Ga0310811_10009160_pt1 | contig 12770 bp, 11 predicted proteins | sample YCmetagenome_FD_207642 | JGI IMG/M metagenome (GOLD analysis project Ga0310811, IMG submission 207642) | Soil microbial communities from experimental microcosm in Duke University, North Carolina, United States - YC | ecosystem: Engineered > Artificial ecosystem > Soil microcosm > Unclassified ...
ATCGCGCCGAAACGCGACACCTCGTGCAGCGATTGCCACACGATGTTGAAAATCGGATAGCTGATGATGAACAGCGCGAGTACCAGGCTCGGCGCAATCAGCAACCAGGGCGCTTGCAAGCGCGAAGAAGCGGAACGGCTCATGCGTGCTCGATCGTAAGACGCGTCCACATTAGAGCGCGGACGCGACGGGATGGGCCGGATAGTGCAGCAGGTGCATCACGGCCGAAACGCGCGCCGCCTTTGGCGACGGCGGCGCGCGTTCCGTGTTCAGCACATCACATCACTTCAATGTCACGGCTGGATCGCTGCGGATCAGTGACCGAGCGACTTGTTCGCTTGCGTGGCCGCCGCATTCAACGCGTCAGCCGGCTGCGCCTTGCCGAGGTAGACCGATTGCATGCCGTCGGTCACGGCCTTCGCGGTGTCTTCCCAGCCGGTCACGGTCGGCGCGAAGTGGGCCGTCGGCAGCAGCGCGACGAACGCCTTGGTGTCCGGATCGTTGAACGCCGGGTCGGTTGCCTCAGCCTTGGTGGTCGGCAGGAAGCCTTCGGCCGTGGTGAACTCGACGCGCGGTTCCTTCGTGAACAGATAGTCGAGGAACTTCCATGCCGACTTCTTCACCTTCGAGTTCTTGAACATCACGATCGAATCCGTGACCGCATACGTGGCGTGCGTCGTGCCCATCGGAATCGGGTCGATGCCGTACTTCAGGTTCGGCGCTTCCTTCTTGATCTGTTTGGCGAGGAACGGCGCCGAGATCATCATCGCGACGCGGCCCTGCTTGAACAGGTTCTGCACGTCTTCGCGGCTGTAGCCGGTCACGCCCGGCTGCGTCAGACCCTGGTCGATCATCGTCTTGTACAGCGTGGCCGCCTTGATACCCGCCGGCGAATTGAACGCCGCCTTGCCGTCCTTGCCGACCACGTCGCCGCCGTTAGTCCACAGCGCGTAGTAATAGTAGACGTCGGTTTCGATTTCCTTGCCTTGCAGACCGAAGCCGGCAATGCCTTGAGCCTTCAGTTTCTTCGACGCGTCGATCACGTCGTTCCAGGTCTTCGGGCCGTCGGGATAGCCGACCTTCGCGAGCAGGTCCTTGTTGTAGTAGAGCGCGCGCGCGGAAGCAGCGATCGGCAGGCCGTAGGTCTTGCCGTTGATCTGACCTGGAGCCAGGAACGGACCGATGAAGCGGGCCTTGAAATTCGCGTCCATGTAGCCGTCGAGCGGTTCGGCCACGTCGTCCTTCACGAAGTCGAGCAGCCAGCGCGTGCCGACGATCGCGAGGTCGGCGTTGGCGTTGCCGGAGATGTCCGTTTGCAGTTTCTGTTGCAGCGTGTCCCAGTTCACGTCTTCGATCTTGATGGTCGTGCCGGGGTTGGCCTTCTCGAAGTTGCGGGCCATCTTTTCGAAGTACGGCGCGGTCGCGTCGCTGTAGTGGGCGACGGTGACGCGGACCGTGTCGGCGTGAGCCGCGACGGCGATACCTGCAAACGCGAGCGCCACGGCAACTTTGCCGAGCGCGAGGGAAGCACGGGCATGCAACGACATTTCTCTCTCCTGTGTCGAACGGAGTTAGCGCTTTAGCGCTTACTCCGGTCCCATCAACGATGGTGGGGTGGTCTGCTGCCGTCGCCGGCCGCTTTGGGTTAAATTGTTTGAAAAAATCCTACATGACGCAAAATAGCTTGTCACGTAGGGTCTGCGATATTTTTTCTCGGCCGGTTTTGTGCATAAGATGCTGTAAAGCAGGGTTATTCTGCATAACGCGATGTCACGGATACCCAATCTTCGGGATGGCGGAACAACGCGGCGTTGGCAGATTTGTAGGAAATTTACAGGCCGGCACAGGCTGGATCTGGCGTCGGCGGCGAGGCTCAGGAGTGAGGCGGATATGAATCGTGTGGTGTTGGTGACGGGCGCGTGCGGCGGGATCGGCAGCGTGTTGTGCAGGCGCTTCGTGGAGCAGGGCGACACGGTGCTGGCGCTCGACCTCGACGCGGCCGCGCTGCAGGCACTGAGCGCGCAACTAGGCGACGCACATGTCACGCCGGTCGCCGTCGATCTCTGCGATGCCGCCGCGGTGCAGCAAGCGGTGGCCCAGGCGGTCAGCACGCGCGGTCCGGTGGACGTGATGGTCGCGAACGCCGGCGCGGCGTTGGGCACGACCCTCGCCACGACCGACGCCGCGAGCTGGCAGCGCGACGTCCATCTGAATCTGAACGGCACGTACCACACGGTGGAAGCGGTGCGGGCGTCGATGATCGAACGCCAGCGCGGCTCGCTGGTGCTGATCGGCTCGGTGAATGGTCTGGCCGCGCTCGGTCATCCGGCGTATAGCGCGGCGAAGGCCGGGCTGATCAGCTACACGAAGGCGCTCGCGATCGAACTGGGGCGGTACGGCATTCGCGCGAACATCGTTTGTCCGGGCACGGTGAAGACGCAGGCGTGGCAGGCGCGCGTCGACAAGAACCCACAGGTCTTCGAGGACCTGAAGAAGTGGTATCCGTTGCGCGACTTCGCGACGCCCGACGACATCGCCGACGCGGTGCTGTTTCTCGCGTCTCCGATGGCGCGCGTGATCACCGGCGTCGCGCTGCCGGTCGACGGTGGTCTGATGGCCGGCAATCGGTTGATGGCGGAAGAACTGACGCTCGAATCGCTCTGAGCCGCTTCACGCCACGTTCGGGCGCACCGCGAGAAGGCGACCGGGTCAACGCAGCAAGACAATGAGGACAGCATGGCAGCAGTGCAACTGAGCGGCATCTTCAAACGCTATGGCGACACCCAGGTCGTGCACGGCATCGATCTCGACATCGACGACGGCGAGTTCGTCGTGCTGGTCGGGCCGTCGGGCTGCGGCAAGAGTACGCTGATGCGGATGGTGGCGGGACTCGAAGAGATCAGCGGCGGCGATCTGATGATCGGCGGCACGCGGGCGAACAGTCTCACGCCGCAGCAGCGCAATATCTCGATGGTGTTCCAGAGCTATGCGCTTTACCCGCATCTGTCGGTCTATGAAAACATCGCATTTGGGCCGCGAATTCGTAAGGAATCCTCGACGAGTTTCAAGCCGCGCATCGAAGCCGCGGCGAAGATGCTGAACCTCGGCGGCTATCTGGACCGTTTGCCGCGCGCGCTGTCGGGCGGTCAGCGGCAACGCGTGGCGATGGGCCGCGCGGTGGTGCGCGAGCCGTCGCTGTTCCTGTTCGACGAGCCGCTGTCGAATCTCGACGCCAAGCTGCGCGTGCAGATGCGCACGGAAATCAAGGCGCTGCATCAGCGGCTGAAGAACACGGTGATCTACGTCACGCACGATCAGATCGAAGCGATGACGATGGCCGACCGCATCGTGGTGATGAACGCGGGGCGTATCGAACAGATTGGCCGGCCGCTGGAGCTTTACGATCATCCGGCGAATCTGTTCGTCGCGAGCTTCCTCGGCTCGCCGTCGATGAATTTCGTCGAAGGGGTGATCGTGAATCGCGCGCAAGGGCCGGGCCTTGGGTTAAAGCTCGAGGACGGCGCCGAGATCGTGCTGGAGAGCGTGCCGGCGACGGCCAAAATCGGCGCGAAGGTCACGCTCGGCGTGCGGCCGGAGCACATCGAGACCAACACGCAAACGCCGGACGCCGCAATGGATGTCGAAGTGGTCGAGCCGACTGGCGCCGAGACGCACCTGTACGGGAAGATAGGCGGCAACACGTGGTGCGTGACGACTCGGCAGCGCTCGAAAGTCGAGCCCGGTCAGCGCGTCACGCTGCGTTTGCCGGCCGAACATATTCATCTGTTCGATACGGAGAGTGGACGCAGGCTGGCCTGAACCGCGTGTTGCCGCTTGAAGTCGATTCAAGCTGATTGAAGCTGCGAGCGGCGCGGATTCATTTAACCCTCAAGGAACACCGGGTGTCCGCACCGAACTTGATTCCCCTCATCCGCAGCGCGCTTGCCAGTTTGCGGCCCGCCGAACGCAAGGTCGCCGACATGGTGCTGAGCGATGTCGACTTCGCGATGCGTGCGAGCATCACCGAACTCGCGCAGCGCGCGGACGTGTCCGAGCCTTCCGTCACGCGCTTCTGCCGCGCGATCGGCGCGCACGGGCTGCGCGACTTCAAGATGCAACTGGCGCAGAGCGTGGCGGGCGGCGTGCCATATGCGTCCACGGCGGTGGCGCGCGACGACGATGTGCAGACCCTGATGGACAAGGTCGGCGAGGCGGCGATCGACGGCATTACGCATGCGCGCGGCGCGCTGGACCCGGCGGTGGTCGAGAGTGCGATCGCGGCGTTGTCGAGCGCGGGGCGGGTGTTTTTCTTCGGCGTGGGTTCCGGCTCGGGACTGGTCGCGCAAGATGCGGCGTTGCGGTTCCTGCGGATCGACATCGCGTCGAGCGCTTTTACGGATGGTCATTTGCAGCGGCTTTACGCGGGCCTGATGGAGCCGGGCGACGTGGCCTTTGCGATTTCGCATTCGGGACGCAGCGTCGAAGTGAACGAAAGCATCCAGATCGCCAAGGAGCGCGGCGCGACCACGATTGCGTTGACCAATGTCGGCTCGCGGCTCGCGTGGCTCGTCGACATTCCGCTGCTGCTGCGCGTGCCGAGTCCGATCGATGCGAATACGCCGGGCGTGTCGCGGCTCGTGCATCTGTGCATCATGGACGCGCTCGCGATCGGCGTCGCGCTGAAAGCCGGTCCGAAGACGCTTGAAAAGATGCGGCATGCGAAGGCGAGGCTGGCGTCGCACGAGCCGGAGGGGAAGGGCGATTGATTTGCCCGCGTTCTGCCGGGTGCGCTTACGCGATGCTGCCGCCCGTCGCCGCGATCCAGCCAAACCTTCGCGATAACCTCAGCGTCGCCGCGCGCAAAGTCTGCGCCGGTTTGCCCATGGGTTCGCTATCGAAACTGCCACTCGGCCCCATCAACGCAAGCACGAGGCAGATGCTGCCGGTATGGTCGAACACCGGCGCGGCCAACGTGTTGATGCCGGGCACAGGCCGGCTCAATGCCGTATCGATGCCGTCGGTGCGGACTTGCGCGAGTCGCTGCGCGTAAGCCTTGCTGGCGGCCACGAACTCGGGCGCTGAGTCCGTACCGCTTGCCAGGGCCGCCGGTTTGTCTTGCGCAGCAGACCGCACCAACGCCGCCTCCCCAGTCGAAGCGTCCCCCGCCAGCCGCAGATAATCCTGCGCCAGCAGACCCGCTCGTACATCATCGGCGACATGCGCCGCGAACACGCGACCAATCGCCGTATTGACCAGCGACATCACCGAGCCGACCCGCAAGCTCACATGCAGCGGTCGTGCCGATTCCTCCAGACGCACGACGGTCGGCCCGAGCGGCCCGAGCACCGCCATCGCGACGCTCATCCCCGTCGACGCCGCCAGTTCGACCACTTCGGGCTCCGCCTCACGCGTGGGCGACAAGCGCTGCAAACCGATCAAGCCCAGCTCGAGCGCGAGCGGGCCGGCTTCGAAACAACCCGACGCATCGCGATCGAGCAGGCCGATTTTCAGCAGACTCACCAGATGCGGAAACGCCTTGGCCGGCGGCATGCCGGCCAGCGCCGCCAGATCGCGCAAGCTCAACGGCCGCGCTGCTGCGACTAGGGCGGTCAGCAAGTCGCCGGTGCTGTCGAGCGACTGGATGCCGCGCTGCGGTTTCGCATCGGCTGAGGAATGGGAGTGGTCGGGAGAGTCGGTCACGATGGGGAAGAAGCGGTCATGGTAGGCGCGGCCGCGAGTTGCGCGGCGATGTCGTGGGCCGCGGCGAGCAGCGCGCGAGCAACCGGGCCGTCTGCGGCGACATCGATCGCGCCGGTCGAACCGATCACCGTCAACGCGTGCGACAGGCGGCCGTCGCCATCCAGCACCGGCGCGCTCAAACTGCTGATGCCTGGGCTCGGCGCATCCACGCTGGATGCCAGACCACGCACGCGAATTTCGTTCAACGCCGCCTCGAAGGCGGCGCTTTGGTCGGGCGGCGTCATCGCGCGAGAAGCGGTGCCCGATTGATTCGCCCACATCGCGGCCAGCACGTCGGCCGGCAAAAACGCGCAAAACACGCGCCCCGTCGACGTCGCCGGTAGCGACATCACCGTGCCCACATGCAAGTTGACGTGCAGCGGAAACCCGCCGTGCTCATAGCGGACGATGGTCGGCCCCTGCGGCCCGGCAATGCATATCGCGACGCTGAAGCCGATCGCCTCGGCCAGCGCGGCGACGCGCGGCACGGCGGCGCGAAACGCCGGCTGGTTTTCGAGGCGCAGCAAACCGAGCCGCAACGACAGCGGCCCCGGCTCGTAACGGCCGGAGAGTTCGTCGCGCTTGATGAGACCCAGGCGGCTTAAGCTCACCAGATAGGCGTGCGCCTGGCCCGGCGCGATCTGAGCGGCACTGGCGAGATCGGACAAGGCCAGCGGCGCGCGCGCCTGGGCGAGCGCCAGCAACACGCGGCCGCCCACTTCGACACTCTGAATGCCGCGCTGCGGCTTGCCGCCGTCCGCCGTTTCGTCGCCGCGCGCGCCTTTGCCCGTGGCCGGTTTCGCTGCTTTGCTCACACCCGCGCTCGTCCGTAAAAAGGGTCCATGTTAGCCGAACGGCCCCCGAATGGCCCGCGAATCCCCGCTCCATCCTGCTTCCATCTTAGGCGTCGTGAAATTTGCGTATAGCGATACATTTCGCTATTGACAAATAAACGCGCGCGGTCATAAGATGCATTCACCCCGACACACCGGCGCAGTCACAGAGTCAAAAACGGGGCGAGACAATCCTCCAACAGCGTCAGCCCGCGCGGCACTCGCGCAGCCGGCCGTCTCGCCTCATGTCCAACTTTTGAGGGAGACAAGCATGGCAAAGGCATTCGCATCCCAGGCCGATCTGGAAGTCAAGCAAGTCACGTGGACCAAGCTGTCCGACAACGCCTACGCGTACACCGCCGAAGGCGATCCGAACTCGGGCGTGATCATCGGCGACGACGGCGTGCTGATCGTCGACACCACCGCCACGCCGGCCATGGCGCAAGACCTCATCGCGAAGATTCGCAGCGTCACCGACAAGCCGATCAAATACGTCGTGCTGTCGCACTATCACGCGGTGCGCGTGCTCGGCGCGTCGGCGTATTTCGAAGAGGGCGCGCAGCAGGTGATCGCGAGCCGCGGCACGTACGAGATGATCGTCGAGCGCGGCGAGGCCGACATGAAATCGGAAATCGAGCGCTTTCCGCGTCTTTTTGCAGGCGTCGAGACGGTGCCGGGCTTGACGTGGCCGACGCTCGTGTTCGAAAAGGAAATCACGCTGTTCCTCGGCAAGCTCGAAGTGCGCATCGCGCATCTGGGCGCGGGGCATACGAAGGGCGACACGGTGGTATGGCTGCCGTCGCAGAAGGTGCTGTTCTCCGGCGACCTGGTCGAATACGACGCGGCCTGCTATTGCGGCGACGCGCAGCTCGAACAATGGCCGGCTACGCTCGAAGCATTGCGCGCATTGAAGGCAGACAAGCTGGTGCCGGGCCGCGGTCCCGCGTTGACCACGCCGGAAGAGGTCAACAAGGGTCTCGACTACACGAAGGACTTCGTCACCACGCTGCTGGAACAGGGCCGTGAAGCCGTCGCGCAGAAGCTCGATCTGAAGGCCGCGATGGCGCTCACGCGCAAGGCGATGGACCCGAAATTCGGCCACGTGTTCATCTACGAGCATTGCCTGCCGTTCGATGTCTCACGCGCGTTCGACGAAGCGAGCGGCATCACGCATCCGCGCATCTGGACCGCGCAACGCGACAAGGACATGTGGGACGCGCTGCAAGCCTGACAAGAATAGAAACACAGTGGAAACGCAGCGACGCAGAGCAGAGAGATGGACGGAGACACGAGATGAGCATCAACTACCAGACGCTGTCGTTCGAATACCAGCCGTGCCGCGAACAAAGCGCACGACCCGGCGCGGAGCAGGCGGTCTATCCGGTGATCGTGGTCGGCGCGGGACCCGTGGGTCTTGCCACCGCGATCGATGTCGCGCAGCAGGGCGTGCCGGTCGTGCTGGTCGACGATGACTGTTCGTTGTCCACCGGATCCCGGGCGATCTGCTTTTCGAAGCGCTCGCTCGATATCTTCGACCGCCTGGGCTGCGGTCAGAAGATGGTGGACAAGGGCATCAGCTGGAATGTCGGCAAGGTGTTCCTGAAAGACGAGTTGGTGTACAAGTTCAATCTGCAACCGGAAGCGGGGCATCACCGGCCCGCGTTCATCAATCTGCAGCAGTACTACGTCGAAGGCTTTCTGCTCGAACGCGCGCAGGCGATGCCGAATCTCGAGATCCGCTGGAAAAGCAAGGTGGTCGGTGTGCAGCAGAACGGCACGTCGGGCGCTTGCGAGGCTGGCGTCACGCTGACGGTCGAAACGCCCAATGGGCAGTATCCGTTGCGCGGCCGTTACGTGGTCGCCGCCGACGGTTCGCGCAGTCCGATGCGCAAGCTGATGGGACTCGACAGCAAGGGCGTGACCTTCAAGGACCGCTTCCTGATTGCCGACGTGAAAATGGAAGCGGACTTTCCGACCGAGCGCTGGTTCTGGTTCGATCCGCCGTTTCATCCGAATCAATCGGTGTTGCTGCATCGTCAGCCGGACAACGTGTGGCGGATCGACTTCCAGTTGGGATGGGACGCCGATCCCGTGCTGGAGAAAACGCCTGAGCGTGTGATTCCGCGTGTGCGCGCATTGCTCGGCGCGGACGCGAAGTTCGAACTGGAATGGGTCAGCGTCTATACGTTTTCGTGTTTGCGGATGGAGCGCTTCCGGCACGGCAATGTGCTGTTCGCGGGCGACTCCGCGCATGGCGTGTCGCCGTTCGGCGCGCGCGGCGCGAATAGCGGCGTGCAGGACGCCGAAAACCTCGCATGGAAGCTGGCGATGGTGCTCGAAGGCAAGGCGTCAGATGCGTTGCTCGACACGTATGCAAGCGAACGCGAATTCGCTGCCGACGAGAACATCCGCAACTCCACCCGCTCCACCGATTTCATTACGCCGAAGAGTCCCGTGAGCCGGGTCTTCCGCGATGCCGTGCTGAAGCTGTCGCGGCATCATCCGTTCGCGCGTCAGTTGACCAATAGCGGGCGGCTTTCGGTACCGGCGGTGCTGCGCGATTCCCCGCTGAATACAGCGGACCATGACCGCTTCGACGGCGCGATGATGCCGGGGGCGTCGTGCGTCGATGCGCCGGTGCAAGTGGATGGGCAGGCGGGATGGCTGTTGCCGCAGCTCGGCCAGCAATTCACCGGCGTGCTGTTCTGCGGCGAGCAAGGTATCGATCCGGCGACGCGGGCCGCGTTGGATGCGCTGCGCGCGGGGCCGATTCCGTTGAAGCTCGTCGTGGTGACGCGCGGCGATGCGCAGGCCGCGGCGCTGCCGGGCATGCATGTGGTGCACGACGCCGAGGGTTTGGCGAACGCACGCTACGACGCTACACATGGCACGTTCTACCTGGTTCGGCCGGACCAGCATGTGTGCGCGCGTTGGCGGCAAGTCGACATGAGCGCTGTCGAGCATGCGTTGAAGCGCGCGCTGTGCGTCGAAGGCACGGCCTGAACACGCAAGCTCGCGCGGCGCACGCAGAGCACGCGCGGATGAGCGCATGAGCGCACGAGTAAAAAATAGCAGGAGACAGACATGGCACTGAACACGCAACCGAACCTCGACCGTCCCGACGATTTCTACGAGGCGCTGATCGACATGCACCGCGATCTGGACGACGCGCAGAGCCAATCGGCGAATGCGCAACTGATCCTGCTGCTCGCCAACCATATCGGCGATTACGCGACGCTGATCGAAGCCATGCAGCACGCGCGCGAAGGCGTAGCCGATGCTTCGGTCCAGCACAAGGACGAGCATCCGCTGGCGGCCTGAGGCCGCGCAAAGAAGCAAGCAGCGAGCAGCGAGCAGCAACCCGAACACGCGTGGCCACGGCGCCGCGCGCCACTCATCCCGGCAACGCGGCGCATCGGCGCATGCGCGTGCCGTTTCAGCAGAACCCATCCAAGCGGCGCATCAAGACGCCGGACCTATCGGGTCCGTTGGACCCTCACGTTTGGAGAAAACCGATGAGCCAATCTTTCGCCCCCGCGCTGGAGCCGGATGCGTCCGGCACCGCCTATGACGACCTGCTGTATCGCAAGGTTACGCTGCGAATCATTCCGTTTCTGTTTCTGTGCTACGTGGTGTCGTTTCTCGATCGCATCAATATCGGCTTCGCGCAATTGCAGATGAAGCACGACCTCGGTTTCAGCGACGCGATGTATGGTCTCGGCGCGGCGGTCTTCTACATCGGCTACGTGCTGTGCGAAGTGCCGAGCAACCTTCTGCTCGCGCGTTTCGGCGCGCGCCGGACTTTCACGCGGATCATGCTGCTGTGGGGTATCGCCTCGGTCGGCATGATGATGGTGTCCACGCCGACGCACTTCTACGTGATGCGCTTCATGCTCGGCGTGTTCGAAGCGGGCTTCTTTCCCGGCATCGTGTTGTATCTGACCTATTGGTATCCGGCGCGGCGCCGCGCGGCCGTGCTGTCGATCTTCTTTGCGGGGGTCGCGGTGGCGGGCGTGCTCGGCGGCCTGGTGTCCGGCTGGATCATGCGCGACATGGCCGGCGTATTGGGTCTGTTCGGCTGGCAGTGGATGTTCGTGATCGAAGGCGCGCCCGCGATCGTGCTCGGTCTGCTCGCCGCGCTCTATCTGGTGGACGGCCCGCAACACGCCAGCTGGCTCAGCGCGGCGGAGAAGGCGCGGCTAATCGCGCAACGCGACGAGGACCGCCGTCACGGCTCGCACACGAACGCGCATTCGTCGCGCTCGTTGATGGAGGCCTTGCGCAATCCGCGCGTCTATCTGTTCGCGTTCATCTACTTTGCGCTGACCTGCGCGTCGTTGACGCTGAGCTTCTGGATGCCGTTGATGATTCGCGACTTCGGCGTGCACGACGTACTGGCGATCAGCCTGTACACGGTGATCCCGAATGCGGTCGGCGCAGTGGGGCTGATTCTGATTGCGCGTCATTCGGATCGTCGCGGCGAGCGTCGCCGGCATTTTGCCGTTTGCACGATCGGCGGCGGCGTGGCGCTCTCGCTGTTGACGCTGCATCTGAGCAGCTTTCCTGCGATGCTCGCAATTCTCTCGCTCGCCGCGGTGCTGATCTTCGCAGCGCTGCCGATCTTCTGGACGGTGCCGTCCAGCTATCTGTCCGGCACGGCTGCTGCTGCCGGCATCGCGTTGATCAGCAGCATCGGCATTACGAGCGGGATCGTTAGTCCGTGGGTGATCGGCCAGATCAAGACGCACACGGGCAGCATGGACAATGCGCTGTATCTGCTGACCATGTTGCTGTTCGTGAGCGGCGTGGCTTTGCTGGTAGGCGTGCCGAAAGAGCGGAAACCCGGTTGAGGATCGCGGCGCGCCGCGGACGTGATATCGGGTAGCGTTGCGATGACTCATTTGCGCCGGGTATCCGGCGTGCTCCGCGACGATTTTCTTGCAGTAAGCGCGCGGCGGTGAGCGAGTCGGCCTATGCAGTCGGACCGCTAGCCAAGCTGATCAAACGCCAGACCCTTCGGCCACCCGAACGTGTGCACCTGGGTGACCGGTTGCGCGAGCGCGACCGCCGCGCGAATCTTGCCGCCCATCGGCAGATCGAGCAGATGCCATGAGCCGCGCTGCGCGAGATCGAGGGCGCAGCTTGTGGTCTCGCGCGACAGCAGATTGCCGTCTATATCCACGGGCGCGTAACGCAACGCATTGCACAGGCTGTTGTAGCGAGCATGCCGGCGCGTTTTATCCGGCATTTCGTCGAGCGCCGCGCCGGGTGACGGCACGACGACACTCAAGCCAAGCGCCGCCGACGCAATGCCGATCACGATCCAGATACCGCCATACGCGATATCGACGGTGATGCCGCGTCCATCGCGAGGATGGCGGGCGCGCAGTTTCTCGTTGCCGTCGTCGTGCAGATCGACGGCGCGTGGCTCACAGTCGAACAGATGGCCGACGATCCAGCGCACCACTACGCGCGCGCTGATAAAGCGTTTGCGCAGCGCCGCGTTCGGGTGCAGACGCGCGCGCTCACGCTCGGTCTTCGACAGCCAGCTATCGCCTTCCTGCACCGGCACCGGCAGCCATTCGCACCGGAAGCGCCACAAATGCAGTTCGCCGGCACGCGGTGCGGCAAGGTTGCGCGGATAGTGGCGCGTCAGCGGATGCGACCGGAACGCGGGCGCGGCCACCGCGACGCTGGTGTGAGCGGCTCGAACGGGTTGGCTCGCGCGTTCCGCGAGCACGCGGTCAGTTACGCATTCAGTCACGCATTCAGTCACGCGTGAATCGCCGCTGTCTCGCACCGGCTCGGACACAGACGCCGGGGCAGCCAGTTCCAGGTCCAATGGCATGGGATTGTGTCCTCAATGCATATACGTGACGCGGCGTGCCTGCACGTCGAGTTCTACGCCGGCGTCGAGCAGATCGATCGCGAACCAGCGAATCAGTTTCAGCACGCCGCTCACGGCGGGCGCGGGCAGCCATTCGCTCAACATGCGCAACGCGGCCCCGCTATGCGTCTTTTGCAGCAACGCGATGGTTTGCAGGATCACCGCTTCGTCTTTGCCAAGATCGCTGGCGCAGCGGCAGCGCATATCCAGCGGACGATAGGACACGTGCATCAGCGAGCGCATCAGCAGATCGAAATGTTCGATGCCGTCCTGCCGCAAGCCCACGTTGCTCAGAATGTCGCGCCATTGCA
>Ga0310811_10009161_pt1 | contig 12769 bp, 10 predicted proteins | sample YCmetagenome_FD_207642 | JGI IMG/M metagenome (GOLD analysis project Ga0310811, IMG submission 207642) | Soil microbial communities from experimental microcosm in Duke University, North Carolina, United States - YC | ecosystem: Engineered > Artificial ecosystem > Soil microcosm > Unclassified ...
GGTCTATCGCTATCTGGGGCTGAAGTTCCTGTCGCGCACTTGGTTCAATCTGGACGGGACCTGGGCAATCAGCCTCATCTTGGTCGGGGCGATATCCCTGGCCTTCTCGGTTGAGATCCGGGGCTGAGGCGTATTGCGCTCCGCTGGCCCACGCCTGGGGTGACGATGGGCTCTTCCCATTGGCGTCGCCACGCAAAAAGGGCTTGCACCTTGTTCTGCGAAGCCCGGAGATCGTCCCGTCAGGTGATTTTGGGAATAAGGACCCTTAGTCCTTGAAATCATTGGTCGGAGCGGCGGGATTTGAACCCACGACCCCCAGTCCCCCAGAAGCCTGATTTTTGGCGGAAAACCGCCATTTAATCCAGAGGCGGTTTGCATAATTGTCGGAATGAGTCCGATATGAACCGCTGGCGTGATTTGTAATTGCAAACTACCCGGGCGGCGATCGGCCGGCTTCAAACAGGTTTTCGCGACTTCTCGTCCTCAAGGGTTTGAAGGATTTTATCAACCCACGCTTCATACCAAAACCAAGTATGAGCTATTTGAACCCCGAACCCTTTAGCTGGATTGCGAGCGTCAAATCGTCGTGCCAGCCGGCTATGCTCGGTGATGGTGAATGTTGTGAAGCCGGCCTTCTGAATCCGCGTTACAACCGTAGTCGGCAGGAACTTCGGCCGCTCAACTTCCTTCAGGAGAACCTTTTCTATTGCGTCCGCCTCGGGCGACCCCGCTTTAACGAATTCGATCGCGAAATCGGCTTTAGATGCTTTCCCCGACACGATGGGGACAAACGCGACGCGATAGCGAAAATGGGGATCTTTCTGTTCTTCTTCGGTCAAGCCGCTATGAAATGCGTCCATGGCCGTTGCAATGTTATTCGGGAGATTAGCTCCGGCAAGCGCCTTTCGTTGTGCCCCATCGAAGGTCACAAACTGCAGAGCAATAGGAAGGCGCTTCTCAAGACCAAACTGCTTGCCAAACAGTGATTTAATGGCTTCATTAAAATTGATGCAGCAGGCCTGCAATTTTGCGCTCAGCGCGTCGTCAATGCGGCTAGTTGAGCGATGTTCAATCTCATGCCTCATCTCAACCAGGAATCTAAGATTGTTCACCACACCCGACTGTAAGGGGCAACTGCCGGCGGTTAGGCACTGAGTGAGATCCCAATATCTATCCGCACCCGCTGGCGTCGTCTGCACGTCAAACGACTTCTTGTAGCGATAGTCGACTCCTTCTCGCTTGTAATATGCGTGCAGGAGATAGGTCCACGCAATCATCGCCGTTACGATAAAAAGCTCCGACCGGAAGTAGAGGCCTGCACTGTTAAAGATGTGCACGGCTGCAATCATTGCCTCCCGCCCCTTAATCACTAGTTCATCACCTTGTAGGTTCAAACCGGTATCGGGGTCGACATTCGGCCAAGTTTCTAGGAAGATATCCAAATCTTCATCCGACGCAGGTCTGATGGCTCTATGCTTTAGGCCGTCGCGTATCTCTGAAATACGCGCATGGTTGATTGAACGTGTAGGCCGGGAGAAGTAAGCTTGAACGTCCTGAGGGATATAGTCTCGCTCAAGCATCGCCTTGACTAAGGCAACCTCCCATCTCTCCAGAGTATTTCCAGGCCTCTTGGACAACCGTGCGCCTTCTTTCTTCGGTTATGCTGCCTCGGCCGCAAGTTTTTCCCAGGCCAGAATGGCCCCAAGCGCGATCTCCGAGCGACGCGGTAGATATACATCTAGAATTTTCTGGCAGCTATCGATGCTGTGGCCGCTCACGGCAGCGATCTGCGGTGTAGTTGCCCCAGCCTCGGCCATACGCACAATCCCGGTGCGGCGTAGGTCGCGGCGCTCGCGATGACGGTTTTCCAGTTCCGTTTTGATCTGGGCATCGGTCATACCTGCTTCGGCAAGCTGGCCGGCAAGTTGGTCTGTGGCGCGGCTCATAGCCTCGTCCCAGACCCGGGAGAAGTTGCGCTTCTGCCAGAGCCGGCCTTCTGGGCTCGGGATCAATAGGTCATTGATGACATGGGGCTTGCCATTGCCTGCCTTTCCGGGGGGTAGGGTGGCGAGGGTCTTTATCTCGGCGAGCCGCGCCCGCAACAGCGGTTCCAGACGAGAGTGCACGGGCACGTTGACCAGCGCGTCGGTCTTCTGCTGCTTCAAGCCGATCCACAACCGCCCTGCCCGCTCCGTCACCTGTCCCGCGCGCATTGCGAGCACGTCTGCGAGCCTTTGTGCCGTGTGCAGCATCAACCCCATGCCGAGGCGCAGGCGGGGCTCCGCCGCTTCTAGGAAACGGCTGATGTCGGCATCTTCCCATACCTGATGCCGTTTCGGTGGGGTCAGCCTGCCCGGACGGGTGGCGACATTGCGGCGCACCCATTCCATCCGCTCGGCATAGCCCAGCACCAGCCGGAAGAGTGAGAGTGTCTGATTGGCTTTGGAGGGGGTCTCTGCGAGCATAAGTTTGATGCTCTCGATATCTGCGGCCCGGATGCTCTTGATCGGGATCATACCCCAAGTTTCGACCATCCACTTGAAGTAGCCGCGATATAGCGTCTTTGTCGCGGGCTTACGGGAAGCAAACTCGCTAGTTTCTTGGTAACGACCAACTAGCCATCCGAAGGTCATATCAGGGAAAACGGGCGCTGGGGGCGGCTTGGCAGCCTCTGCCTCGGCTGCGATCTTCTCTAACTCGGTCTGAGCCTCTGCTAGAGACGTCCCGAGGCGCCTGCGGGTAGCGCGCTCATAATATATAGCATGGCGCGTGCCGTCTCTCCGGGTCTTCCAGACTACATTAATGCCGCTGCTGAGAGGTCGTGCCATTGTTGAGTTTCGCTTTCAGCATTGCAGCCATATCAAATCCGACCACATCGAAGGTCGGTTCATTCTCAGCCGCTTCGATGCCCTTCAGTCCAGACATTAAGTCTGCCGCTCGGTCCAGAATTAGCCGGTCCCAGGTCAAGCGTCCTCCCGCCCTCCCACGTCGGCATGCGGAGGGCCACATACCGCTTCTCACTTCGTAATCGAAAGTATCTATAGACACGCCAAGATAGGCGGCAGCCTCCGGGCGACCCAACATACGGGGCCAAAACGGTAGATCAGTCAGGCTAGTCAAGGTTCGAAGCCTTATATGTCGCCACATCGACGTGTAGCGGAGTTGATGGTGACGGTCATCCCGCTCGATGACCCTCGCATTTGTGAAGCCTGCAGTCAAACGCTGCAGAGTTCGTGATTCATATCGCTTGGATGGTAATGTGCCGGCGCACAAAGGACCAGGACCGATGCCTACGCGGGATGGTGTCGACGCCTTTCCCACGTAGGATCACTTGAAGCGGCAATCATGTATACACATCACGGCATTGAGATCAACTATATTCCGCACGACCGTGAGATAATTATTTACTGTAACGAAACTCGGGGGTTTATTTACAGTAGAAGGCGGGTTTTTACTGGACAAAAGCCGATCCTGTCCGCCGCCAACTCTTGGATACTTAGGGGAGATGCCGACACGGCAGTGGGTGACGGTTACCCAGTGAGGTCTCGACAACGCACAGTTTGGTTAGTGATCCACGCATCAGGGGCCGCTCCGAGTTGCTATCATGGCACCGCGTGGACGGGATTTGAACTATTGTAGGTGGAGGCGTCTCAGCCTTCCCCTGCTGGTCAAGCGCTGTGTGCGGCTGTCCTATGCCAGCGATCGAACGGTTTCGACACAGCGACGAGTTTCATTGTGCTGACTCTTGTTCGATGCTCCGCGACTGCCATTCACACAACTCCTGAAGTCAGCGAGGCTTAGGATTTTGTATCGCCGAAGCCAGAATGATAGTTTTAGAGAAAGTGAGACATGAAAGCTGCTGTCGAGTTCGGATGGACGCCAGCACAAAATTGTGCCGCCAATTCTACATGACGCTTGCCAAGCGTAACACGGTTTTGGCTCAAGGTTACAGCGCAATTTTCCAGGTGGTGTTGAATGAGACACCTGCGGCGAAGGTTGGCACGTTGCGAAGTAGTGGCAATCGTCCTTATGGTGCCCTAAGCCAGGGCGTGGGATGGAAGCAATGCGGATTCGTAAGATTGAGATTTCTAATTTCCGTTGCATCCAATCCTTCACCTGGCGACCCTCACCTGGCCTGAACTGCCTCATCGGCCCCGGCGACAGTGGCAAGTCTACGGTGCTGGATGCGATCGACCTCTGCCTTGGAGCGCGGCGAGTCGTTCAGTTCAGTGACGCCGATTTCCACAACTTGGACGTCACCAAGCCGATCAGCATTGTCTTGACCATCGGTGAGCTGGATGACTCACTGAAGAATATGGACGCCTATGGAATATTCCTGCGTGGCTTCAATAGCGTAACGGGCGAGATTGAGGATGATCCGGGCAAGGGTTTGGAGACAATCCTCACCCTCAGCCTGACTGTCGGGAATGACCTTGATGCCGTTTGGGCGCTGATCTCAGATGGCGCTGCCGCAGCCGGAACCACCCGGAGTCTTAGTTGGGCTGACCGCCTCAGGCTGGCACCTACCGTCATTGGCACCATTGCCGACCATAATCTAAGTTGGAGGCGTGGATCGGTGCTGAACAAACTCGCGGACGACAAGCCCGACGCGTCGGCGGCACTTGTCCTAGCCGCGAGGCATGCGCGAACAAACTTCGGCGACGAAGCTGCGCCACAGCTTGCTACCACGCTTGGGATCGTCAAGGTAGCCGCCGACGAGTTGGGTATCGAAGTCGGCAGCCAGGTTAGAGCCTTGCTTGATGCACACTCGGTGACTTTCGGCGGCGGTATCTCGCTGCACAACGAGACGGGCATCCCGTTGCATGGGCTTGGTCTTGGGTCCACACGGCTGCTTATAGCCGGCCTACAACGCAAAGCCGCCGCGCAGTCGGCCATAGTGATCGTCGACGAATTGGAACATGGGTTAGAGCCCCACCGGATCATTCGGCTTCTGGGTTCCCTTGCTGCGAAGGAAACACCCCCTCCCCTGCAGGCCTTTATGACGACCCACTCGCCAATTGCGGTTCAAGAGTTATCGGCCGAACAGCTGTATGTGCTGCGGCAAGAATGCGGAGAACATACGGCACACAGGGCAGAATGCGACAGTGAGCTGCAGGGTTTGATGCGGATTTTCCCCGATGCCTTTCTAGCGGCGTCCATCGTTGTGTGTGAGGGCGCAAGCGAGGTCGGATTAGTTCGGGGACTCGATCAATACCGCGCCGCCATGGGAAAGCCATCACTGTTTGCTCGCGGCGTCGCTCTGGTGGATTGTGGGGGTGGCGACCCCGACCGGCCATTCAGGAGAGCGACAGCGTTCCACAGCCTTGGTTATCGAGTTGCAGTCCTGCGCGACGACGACAAGAAGCCGTCGACCACGACGGAGAGCAATTTTCAAAACTTCATCGGGTCAGCGTTCGCGTGGCAAGCAGATCGTTCGGTCGAGGAGGAACTGTTCGCAAGTCTTAGCGATGCCGGGGTCAGAAAGCTCGTTGAATATGCGGTTGCGCTTCATGGCCACGACTTCGTCGACCAAAACATAAAGTCCGCATCCAGCGGGATGTTAGATCTTTCACACGTTGAGGCCGAGTATCTCTTTCCGCCCGTCAAGCCAGAGACGCGAGCGCTGCTGGGCCGGGCCTCCAAGAAAAGAGCACCGAACGGCTGGTATAAATCAGTGACATGGATGGAGGAGGTCGGACGGGAAATTGTGGCGCCCGATTTCAACAACTGCGATCCTAAGTTCCGAGCCATCATCATGGCATTCTTCAAGTGGGCGGCCATCTAACAGTGCCAAACGTCGATCTTCTTTCCATCGAGCGTGGCATCGTCACTGCACCGGCAGGATGTGGGAAGACCCATCTGATCTCGCAGTCACTGATACGGCACACGGCAGAAAAGCCAATCCTGATACTGACCCACACCAATGCGGGCGTTGCGGCCTTGCGTGGTCGGCTCGACAAGGCAGGTGTTTCGGCGAAGGCCTACCGCCTTCTCACCATCGACGGTTGGTCGATGCGCCTAGTAGGCATGTTCCCTATGCGGAGCGAAATAGATCTAGAGATCCTCAAGCTGAGCGATCGTGACCGCGATTACCCTGAAATCCGCAAAGGTGCGCATCGCCTACTTGAAGGCGGACATATCCAGGATATCCTGGCATCGAACTTTTCTCGCTTGATGGTAGACGAATATCAGGATTGTTCTGACGTCCAGCACGGCATCATCTGCCGTGCCGCAGAAGCACTGTCTACATGCGTGCTTGGCGATCCGCTGCAAGCTATCTTCGGCTTCGGCGGCAGCGCGTTGGCCGATTGGGATGCGGAAGTTTGCACATACTTCCCCGTTGCCGGAGAGCTGGATATCCCTTGGCGTTGGAAGAATGCCGGAACCGAGAGTCTCGGCATCTGGCTCCTCGACGTGCGGCGCAAGCTGGTGAACGGGGAAGCTATCGATCTGACCAATCTACCCCCTGAGGTAACATGGGTGCAGCTCGACGGAAGCTCCGCTGACCGAACTCGGCAGATTAGAGCCGGTAGCATCCGCGCACCAGACAAAGACGGCACGGTGCTGATCATAGGTGACAGCACGAACCCCAGAGGACAGCGACAGTTTGCTAGCCAGATACCGGGTGCCGTCACAGTTGAAGCTGTCGATCTCCGTGATCTTGTGGAGTTTGCGCAGACACTCAACTTCGATCGGCCGGACGCCCTCCACAAGGTGGTGACCTTTGCGGGTTCGGTGATGGTGAATGTGGGTGCGACTGACCTGCTCAACCGGGTTGGCGTGTTGAAGCGGGGGACCGGGCGGAAGAAGCCAACAGAGACGGAGCAAGCGGCCCTGCACTTCCTCGCCAATCCATCGCCCATGAACGCATCTGCCCTATTAGTCGCGATCGGCGAAGATTCCGGTGTTCGTCCATACCGGCCAGCGGTCCTGCGAGCCTGTTCGCGAGCCCTGAATTCGTGTGACGGGACAGAGGGAAACAGCTTCTATGAGACTGTCATTCGGGCACGGGAACACAACCGCTTGCTTGGACGTCCGTTGGACCGGCGGGTAGTTGGCAGCACGCTGCTGCTGAAAGGATTGGAAGCGGACGTGGCGGTCATCCTGTCTGCCGATGACATGGATGCCCGACACCTATATGTGGCGATGACCCGTGGGGCAAAGCGGCTAGTGATTTGCTCTAGGAGGCCCATGTTGAATGGCTGAACGATGCCGCCATCCTCTGTCCCGAGGTCCACAACCCGATCGCGATCATCTCACCGATCAATCTCTCGAACGGGCTAGCAGTTCCGGCTGCGAGGCGGCATAACGGGTTCTTCTTTTGTTCACGTTATTCACAGGTTTGCCCACAGGCTCTCGATGCCACATCCGCCGCCTTTCAACGCCAACGACCGCCTCTCAGATTGGCCCCTCTGTCTGATCGAAGCAGCATGCTCAGAGTGTGGGAGACGCACCGTTATCCCCATCTCGCTGCTGTTCAGGACGCAGCCGGACGCCCGCATCATGGACGTGGCGAGGCGCCTCCGGTGCGGCACATGTGGCATCCACGCGGCTCCCGTTTACCTATGTGAGGGATTCCATCGGCAGGGTGGACACGGTGGTCCCCAGCCGGGTTGGAGCCTCGAACTGGTGCCGGCCGGGCAGTAGGCGCGGACACAACCGTGCCGGCATCGATCCCCCCTTGTGGCCCCGAGCGGGTCGCGAAGGCCCCCAGGGCTCGCGGGAGGCGGGTATCCGGCCACCGTGCCGGGCGTGTATATCTTGTCTCGGTGCGAGCCTACCAGAGGCTTAGCAGCGCCGTATCCCGCCAGTCGGGGCCAAGAGTGGATTGCTGATGAATACTACCTTCGCGACTGCCCACAACCATGCGTCCCGCATCCATGTCTGCCAGTGGTCCATGAAGGGTGAACATGAGAACTGTTCCGAATCGCAGCGGTAGCCGCAACATGGCTAAAGCAGATCGCGACTCCGACATCCAGTATGGCGCGTTGCCATATCGCGTAGGGCCTCATGGCATCGAAATCATGCTCATCACGAGCCGTGAGACGCATCGTTGGGTTATCCCGAAGGGTTGGCCGATGGGTGGCAAGAAGCCCCACCGCGTCGCCGAAATCGAGGCCTTCCAAGAGGCCGGAGTGAAGGGAGTCATCGCGAAGAAGCCGATCGGCACCTATCCCTATCCGAAGGTTCTCCCGCACGGCGAAGAGAGACTCTGCTTCATCGAGGTCTACCCCCTGCGGGTGACGCTCGAAACCCGGAAGTGGCGCGAGAGGGCAGAGCGACAACGTGCTTGGTTTCGCGCCGAGGAAGCAGCAGGGCTAGTCGATGAGGGTGGATTAGCACTGATCATCGATGACTGGCGCTAACGACATCTTCGGGTAGCGGGGCACTCGTGAGCCGCTGATGCGCCACGGTGGACTGTCACCAGGGCGGAGTCTTGAACTGGTGCCCAGCTCATCGGAACCCTCTTAGGCCCTTTGGCTTGACGCCGGGGGCGCGGGTGATGCCTACATGCTCTCGGATTCTGGCCTCTGAACTTCGTTAAAAAAGAGAGCCCGCGCTTCCATGCAGGCCTCGTCCCACGCTCTCATAAGCTTTCGCAATTGCGCGTAGGCCTCGGATTCGGTTAGCGCGATGGTGCGATCAGTCTGCTGATTGCGCCTACGAGCCTCGGCAGCATCACGCTCGCGTTTGAGATCTGCCACCTTCTCAAGCTGCTTCTCTAGGGGCTGAGAGGCTATCGCTAGTCGTGCCTTCTGGGTGTCCAGGCCGGCTTCGTCGGCAGCCATCTTGGCTTCCTCAGAAATGCTGGCGATCTTGATGGAGCGTTGGGCTTCTTTGCGCTCTATCCCTAATTCTCTTGCAGCAGCGTTGATACCGCCTTGAGGCCGATGCCCAACAGGACCTTTCGGCCCATCTTGGGCCGATTGCTTCTTCTCCGTCAGCCGAACCCACTCAGCGATGTGATCGGCGCGTTCCTGCACCGACAACTCGGCCCGATGAAGATTCTCGGCAATCTCCCATAGCCGACACTCGTCCTCGGTGGAACCGTGGAGAATGATCACGTCGATATCTTTCATGCCAACGATTTTGGCCGCTTCAAGCCGATGACGCCCCGCGACGAGTATGGGAACGTCGATAACAGCCTCTCCATCCAAGATCATCTCCGGCTCGATCCGAATTGAAATGGGTGTGCGAATCCCGAGAAGCTTGGCCGATTCCGCTAGCGCAGCGGCCCGAGACGGATCGAATGCACGGAACCGGTCTGGTATCTGAATGTCATCGATTGGGAATGATTCAACCTTCATTTCTGCAACCTCGGGAAGGGTTGGGATAGTTCATGGCTTTGTGCCCAGCGCAATTGATCATCGGATATCCATTAATGAGGAGAACATAAATGCTTGTGTTTGGAGCAAGCGTCCGCTGTGGCCCTTGGACGGGTCCCCGGCCAAACGATGCCGGCAATGCCATACAGCCCCGGGAAATGGGGATGAGGGACATAAGGGGGTTGTTTCAGCCCCTTCTATATAAATTACATAGTTGATACGATATCGTACTAAGGTATTTTCGCGCGTATAGACTAAAACACCTCCCTTATCCCCCTTACCCCCCTTCCTTTATGGTCTCGATCAACCACCGGGCGGTGCCACCAGAGGCCAGATGCGCGCTCTTTACGATCCGCTGTTTGCCGACGACCCGGCCCGCATTGCTGCGCAGCCACACGCCGAGCCTGTTGGGGTCAACCGCCCCAGCCTTGCCGGCGACCTGCACGAGAGCCTGTCGCCACTCCGAGTGCGTGTAGATGCTGTTGCCGCTGCTGTCAGCGATCGGCTGCGTAGCGTTCGCAGTTGCGATCATCTGTGCGGTTGTGGCACCGATCTCGTCCCGCATCTCGGCGGGCCAACTCGCAATAACTTGTCGCATTTCCCCGAGCACGGGATCATCGGCCCGCACCTGATCCATGCTCAGCACTGGGTCTTCGCAACCAAGCCAGACCAATGCTGATCGCACGTTGTCGCTCCAGTCTCCAAAACTGGCTAGGCGCGGTGAAAGGCAACCCGGCCGTCCGGCAGTGATATAGGCGCGCACGATGATCAAGCACGCCGAGACGTAAGCGGACCGATTGCCAAGCACGATATCAACCGGCTGATTCTTGAAGACCCTCAGATCGGGCCGCTCCATCTTCGGGTCTAAGTTACCGATGAGTCCTCGGCGCACCATGTCGCCCACCAGGGTGAGCCCATTTCCGTTCGCCAGGATGGTGGATTGAACCGATACCACCTTCATGTCCGATCTGCCGAGAGGTCGCAGGCGCACCGAAGGGGTCGTTAGGGCTTGGCAGAGCAGATCGCTACCGATGGGGCCGTTGCAGTTGTCCAAGCTGAAGAGCGGGTGCCCCTCAAGAAGCATTCCTGTCAACTGTTTGTCGAACTCGATCAATTCCGGCACGCTGTTCGCAGGACAAAGACCGCCCATCAGAATAGCTGCAACGATCTCGGCCAGATATGTCTTGCCGCTTCCGGGTGCATTGGCCTTGAACGCGTGCAACGGTGTGGATTTGATGGCACCGCGACAGACGGAACTGAGCATCGCCGAGAGCACAACCGCTCGGTCAACCGATAATTTGCCTTCAGATGCAAAGGGGAACTCGTCCAGAAGCGCGTTCAGTCGATCGAGGGCCTGATAGGCGTCGGCTTTATTCGGTGCCCCCACGATGGACGACAGGACAATATCGCGGGCTGTATTGTAGAGGCCGGTCTCTTGGTCGAAGCCCGGCGCGGAGAGCACAGAACCGTCAGGCCGCAGTGTCGGTGCGGATATGAGACCCATGATCGCCGGGAAGCGCCATTGCCCTCGGCGGGATAGAAGGATGTCGGAGACCTGGCTAGGCGGATTGATCACCTTCATGGCCTTAGTGCGGCCATCATATTTCATCCAATCGGCGCTCTGGCTGAGCAAATCGATCACTGCGTCCGCACCAAGCACCTCGAAAACGGTTGTTGAAGTGGTTCTGCCACCGGCTGTGCGAACCTCACGGACACCGGGACGCACCAGATCGCCACCGCGCTGGTAGATCTGCAGTCCGGATGTCAAAAGGGCATCCTCGGCCTTAGTAACGACGTCGGCGAGGTGCCCCACCTTGAACTCTATACGGGGCTTTTCGCCACCTACGGGGATCTCCTCCGTAGGCTCAAAGCTCTGTTGCGCCTCCATCTCAGCGAGCCCTGTAACCCCGTGACGCTCCGCGATTGCGCGTAGCGTGTGCCAACCTGCGCCTATGTCCGGTCTCTGCGACCAATCAGTGTCCCATTTCTCCATCTCCGTCTGGACGGTCGTGCCCTGGCCCTTGGGGTCTTCCCACCGAGCACCCCACATGATCGCTGCCTCGCGAATCTCCACAAGTTCCTCATCGGTCGCTGCATCCCTCGCCCGCAATGCGCGGGCGCAGGACGCAGCAGCGTGCATCACCGCTACATAATCGTCACGGTCGACTGTGCCGTCATGGCGAAGCTGTGCGAGCGCGTGGAGCACTATCTCGGCGCTAGGGGGAGCCTGATCCTCCGCACGCGCCGAGGGCGACAGGTCATTCTCGACTAGACCCGTGGTTCTGGGGACTGTGCCCACGATACCCGTCTTCGCGAGATCGGACAGGATGAAATTCAGAAGGTCATTCAATGCGGTCCGAGTGGGAAGCAACGGCATGGCGTCATCAAGCTGCGGCACCGGGAAGTGCTCGGTCGGTGCGTCGCTCCGCGCCCATGTGATCGGCCGCATGGTGAACGGGTGGACACCCGCAACCACGATCTGTTGACCCTGAGAAAGAAGCTCGATCTTCCCGAGGTCGCCGAGCACCGGGTGACTGAGGTGCACCACGGCCTTGCGACCAGCGATTTGCCCCGGATCGATGCGGAAGAGCATGGCGCCTCGCCCCGGCCGCGTCGTCCGCACCCAGATGGGTGCACCTAGGCTCTTTGCGACGGTTTTGACGATCCGATCGCGGATCGTGATAGCGTGCTTCGTTTCCGGGTCGTCCAGGCTGTCGCCAGCAGCCATGTCGAGATCGAGACAGGCGAGCTGCATGCCGCCTTCGGGCTGGCCAAGGATAAGCCCTGCATTGGCGCCAGCTTCATCAGCCATCGTCTGCATGGACGCAGATACGCCGTGACCCCACTCGTTGACGTAGGACCAATAGCCGGGCTCACCGGTAGGTGCCGCAGGCACCTTACCCGCACCTTCTGAACGAATGCCGAGTGCCCCAGGAGGTGCAACAGGAATAACAAGACGTGCCGGGAACCCAGCTTCAAGCATGACCGCGATGCTGCTGAGCATCGATGAAGTATTGGACGTGATTTCTACGGCAGATTGCGAACTAACACTTGCGCCAGACGGCACATCTGTGATAGGAATAAAGTCAGTCGAAGGCATTTAGGCGTGAGCGATCATCGTTGGAATGTTTGAGTTAGAAATGCCGGTCATCGTCTGTCCAAGGCGTTTCGGTTGATGTTGTTGTTGGGTTGATGAAGCGGCGGTGACCTTGAGGCGGGTCATCGCCGTTTCTTTTTCGTGACCGATGGCATCATGGTGTTTGATCTGCCGCATCCGGAGCACGTGCCCGAAGCGCTGCCGCAACCAAGATTCGAACTGCTGCCGTCTCGGTGAGGCCGCGTTCAGTCCGATACGCACGAAGCTGTTCCGCAAGTCGAGGTTGCGAAGTCAGGTCCAGGCTCATCCTGCCGTATTTCTCGCTACGGTCTACCGACGCGCTCAT
>Ga0310811_10009162_pt1 | contig 12769 bp, 13 predicted proteins | sample YCmetagenome_FD_207642 | JGI IMG/M metagenome (GOLD analysis project Ga0310811, IMG submission 207642) | Soil microbial communities from experimental microcosm in Duke University, North Carolina, United States - YC | ecosystem: Engineered > Artificial ecosystem > Soil microcosm > Unclassified ...
TTTCCTGAAGACTCTGATATTCTTCATTGCGTGATCAGCTGCAACAACCGTGGAAGCCGCTGCTTCGGGTACTCAACAGCTCCTTTCATTCTTTCGGAGGCCATGTGCATCAAGGGTGATAGGGAGATGCACGTGACGCATCATCTGCACAGCAGTACCTTGAAGCTGTGGAGGGAACAATAGATAACGATAGCGCACAGGAGATGCACCTTGGCCGATAACTTTAACAAACACTTGCACAATTCTCTCAACACTAGGCTACCAGCCCCCACCCCTCTTGTTCTTGCGTAGAGTGAGCCAGGGTCAAATTATGCGGAGTGGAGCTTTATCGTGCGTGATGCGCTGTTTGTTTTGAGTAGGAAAAGCTGAAGTGAAGAAAAGATAGGACAACTCACCGACCGGTATCTCCTGCATATATCGTCTCAAAGTTGTCCTGTGAGGATTGGATTCTCCTAGATCGGACCCCTCGTATGTAATCCCTCCATGCGCTTCTACTGACATAAACTCGGTTGAAAACAGATAAGCCTGTAAACTCACCCACAATCTATATTCCCGCAAGACAACCCATAATAGTCTAAATATCCAGCGAGTTGCTCTCGCTCATAGATCACGATTTCCTTGAACGAGATCCCCAAAGCGCCCGCCATGTCTTCTCCTGCTCCTAAGACGAAGAAAACGTCAGCAGTATCACCCTGCAAGACTATGCGAGGTCATACCTCGTCCGTACTCGGTGTTGCGCACCTTCCGGGAGGGCAGCATATCATCACATGTTCATATGACGGGTCACTTCGACTTTGGGACCTAGAGAGCAGTACACAGATAGGTGACGAGTGGCGAGACGAATGGGATGAAATGGAAGTATTGACGATGGCATTGTCTCCAAATGGAAAGACTCTTGCAAGCGGAAGCTATGGCGGGACAGTGAGGGTGTGGGACATTAAGACAGGAAAGGTCATCGCCAGATGGGAAGTAGACACTAAATGGGCGACGTCGGTATACTGGAGTCCAGACGGTGAGCGAGTGGCGAGCGGATTCTCTGATGGGACGGTATGGGTGTGGGATGTCAAGACCGGAGAACCTGTCAAAGGTTTGAATCCAATCAAGACGGTATTCGAGCATGTGTTCGCGGCGAGTTACTCACCCAAGGCAACAATGATCGCAACAGGAGGACGCGACAAAAATGGAATCGAGATTTGGGTCGCAAAGACGGGCAAGCTGCTCTCAACAATCAAAGTCAATTGGGCAGTTTGGTGCTTAACCTGGACATCGGATCAAAAGAAGCTTATCGCCGGGATATCAAATGGCTTGATTAGGATATTCGACACTGCCACATGGCAGCAGATCGCCGTTCTTGATGAACATAAAGATGGTGTCTACTCCCTCACTTTATTTCCGAATGATCGTCTCCTTGCGAGTTCATCACGGGACCAAACAGTGCGGCTCTGGGATCTTGACACAAACCTCCAAGTCGCTTCACCCTTCCAACATGAAAATGACGTCAGCTATGCAGCCTTTTCCACCAATGGAAAGCTGCTATCCACAGCTTGTTATGATGGAAACGCTTACGTGTGGGACGTTCAAGCCATCCTCAAAACAGCTGGCATAGAAGACCTCCTATCCATACCTCATGTAAGTATCAACTCGACTCCCACCCGCTATCTCATCCCCAATGTCAGAGCCAGGCCCAAAAATCTGAACTCAACAAGAAGGTACGTATCATCTGATGGCTCTTCAAGAATGAAACATGCTTATGTCCCACTCGCACAAGACATTATCAGGCGTATGTTTTACCTTTTTCTGACTTTGATGCTGATTGTGACATTGACATATAAGGTTAATGCTACGCGACGTCCACCCATTCGTCCAGCCCCCCGTCAAGTGCCAGCAGGCTTTTTCGATAATGTGCAAGGCAGTGATCCTGTGCGCTACCGCCCTCTCAATTTGTCCTGCTCTCTGACTTCTATGTTGTTAGTCATCCACTGCCAGCCGCCGCCGCCGCCGTACTCTCGCACTATCCTGGGGATCACGCCCACGTGCGCTCCTCGCTCGCCTTCCCCAACTCTTCCGCCGTTCCCAACCCAATGCTGATGAGTCAATCGAATTTCAGCAACGCTCGGAGCCCAGTAATTCCCCTCGTCGCAGTCCTCCTGTTGTCGAAGTTCCTGCACTAGATGACAAGAAGGTATGTCTTTTCTTTGTATGTGCTCTCGACGCCTGGTATCTCCAACTTTCTTTACAGGCATTATATGCTGCTCGGCCACAGGAACAAGTTATCGACAAGGCGAAACGCATCAAGAATCCCAAGTGGTGGGTTCGTGTTGTGTTATTCATTTGCTGTGTATCTCCGTCCACCGATGACGGCCGTTGATGGTATTAGAACACGCATAATCACATTCATATTTTTGTGTTTTTCGCTATCATGAATAATAATCACCAGCGCCTTCCAAAGTTCTAATTTATCTGTAATGTGTGTGATAGGTCACTTTGCACACCAGTTGGTGAAGACTGTCTAGCCTAGACGTGCTCAGAGTATGCCCAGATTCTCGAGCACTAGACTCAGTTATATGTAGATGCTTTTCCACTCGCCCATTCAACCAACCTTGGTCCTTCGAACGAACACCCTGCAAGGCACTAATCCTCCTGAAGATTTAAATTCTTTTCGACATGAGGGGTTAGCTCGTTTTGGACTCATCCCAACTTCTATGCATTTCTTGATCGCTTTTCCTCGCCCCTTCGCCGCTCTCCACCTAATGGAGCGGTCAAAAATTCGGAGTCACGTCCACGTACGCTCCTTAGTTGCTTTTGGATGCGTGTCTGATTTCTGAGGCTTGATAACCATGAAGGCATGGGATTTTTTCCGCCACGGGAAACAGCTAGTGACAACGCGAAACGCATCAAGAACCCTACGTGGAGGGTTCGTATCGTGTTGTTGCTCTGTTGTGTTTCTCCCAGCATCGACGACAATCATGGTGGCACATAGTCATTCTAGTTCTTTTTATTTCGTAGATGTTCTTTCTCATTGTGCATTTGTGTCCGATCCTGACTTTTACATCCCTCGAGACTAAGATTTACGCAATTATCATGAAACATATTTTCAGTAAAACACTGCAGAACATATGATAGGCTGAGCTGATAAAACGAAATATGCTTCCTATATTGGATGTTCGCTAGATACCATTCAGATTACCATGTCTGCGGAAGTCCTCAAGGCCTCTACGCGTGTGCTGGGGTTAAGACGCGAACGTTGCTGTGCTTCGGCAATGTTCAAGTCAAGATGCGGTCAGGAAGAAATATTAGATTTGGCTCTGAAGGTGTGACTGTTGAGTAGCGCCTAGATCCAGCTTCGTGTTCTTGATGATAGCTGTCAAAGGTGCATCAGGCACAGTGGATGCATCACCACCGATCATGTCTCCCTCTGTCCATTCCACAGAAGCAAGCATCTTGAACCCGACATTCGATTGTCCGATCTTTGGAGCAGCCTGCGAACAAGAATGTAAGATCCGCATTTGTGTCAAGTGGACGAATCACATACCTTGCCAACTTCATCCCCATCTTTGTGTCGAGGCATCATATCAAACCGGCCTCCGTGTTTCTTCATGACTCTCTTGACTTTGCGCTCATCAACAGCACGCATATCTGTGGACTTGATGAGAGTAGTATATCTCCCCTTTCCCTTGCCTTTACTCTGACTCTGGAGGTTAAACGAGTTAGCAAGCTCGCGAACTTCCTTCCTCCTCTATTTTTACAGTGGCTTGTCAGCTCATGGCATGAGAAGAGGGTTTTTTTGTTATCGATTCTTCAGATGTCGAAGGAACATCCTCTGACACTGAGGGTTTGTTCTTTGAATTTTTGCCCTGTGAAGGTCCTTGACTACTCGCACGAATCTTATGTTTTAGCTTTTGGCCACCCTCTGCGACGGCCTGTGCTGCCTTTTCAATCAGTTTGGTAACACGCTTGCTGAACATTGTGGTGGATGGGGATATGGTGGGCTTCTCGAAGTCTGGTCAGTGAGAGTTAGGTTTGTAGTGATTGAGATAAGATTATTTTGATGCTATATAGTTTAAATATGTGTGCCATGTGCGAAATTACCATTTTTTGTGTGACGGGTATAGTTACTGGACAGAGGTGGCGGGTACCCAGTGTACATACCGTAACTCGCACCCTTACTCGTGACCCGGACGGGTTACCCTACGGTGAGAAAAGCATCTTGGATCGTCATAACGACCCCTGCGAAGATTAGAAGAGCACAGGAGCACAATTCCTGCATACAATCCCAACATTGTCAGGATTGAACAATACTTTATTCACATCTATGGACATCGAATGAGTTGATGTAGACAACAGTGCTAACTTACCAGCAACGGGACAAATACAATCAATGGCCTGAGCACAACACAGAGAAGTGTCCTCCGAGTAGGGTCTGACATAGACAGCCTGGTAAGATGAATCGGGCCATCAAGGGTCAAATAGAGATAGAGAAATGCATGTGACGCTTCGTCTGCACAGTACTGTGAAGCTATGGAGGGAACAATAAATTAACGCATAGGACATGCACCTTGGCCGATAACTTTAACAAACACTTGCACAATTCTCTCAACACTAAGCTACCAGCCCCCACCCCTCTTGTTCTTGTGTGGAGTGAATCTGTGTCAGATGCATCAGAGAATCTGTGAAAAGAAGATATCGTCATATATCATTGGATATCGTAATATATAGGAAAGGTTTTCGTCACATTGGAATATAAAGCAATATATGACTATGTAAAGGCACCATAATCAACATAATCGCCAGCAAGAACTCACCGGTTTACTGATGATTATGCGGAGTGGAGCTATATCGTAAGTGATGCTCTGGTTGTTTTGAGAAGGAAAAGCTGAAGTGAAGAAAAGATAGGACCACTCACCGACCGATATTGAAGGATATTTCCTGCATATATCGTCTCAAAGCTGTCCTGTGAGGATTGGATTCCCCTAGATTGGACCCCTCGTGTGTAATCCCTCCATGCGCTTCTATTGACATAAACTCAGGTGAAAACAGGTAGGCCAGTACGACCAATACCCACAAACAACCCGCTCTAATCCAAATATCCAACAGGCTGCTCTCGCATATAGACCAAGATTCCCTTGATTGATCCCTGAACACCCACCACATCCTCTCCTGCTGCTGAGATGACAAACATGTCAGTAGTAACACCCCACAAGACGATGCGAGGTCATACCGGGTGCGTATTCGGCGTTGTGCACCTACCGGGAGGGCAGCGCATCATCACATGTTCATTAGACGGGTCACTTCGACTATGGGACCTAGAGAGCAGTGCACAGATAGGTGATGAGTGGAGAGAAGAAGGGGATGAAATGGGAGTAAGAACGATGGCATTGTCTCCAAATGGCAAGATTCTTGCAAGTGGAAGCTATGACGGGACGGTGAGGGTGTGGGACATTGAAACAGGAAAGGTCACCGCCAAATGAGAAGTACACACTGAAAGGGCAGAGCTAGTATGCTGGAGTCCAGATGGTGAGCGAGTGGCGAGCGGATTCCTTGATGGGACGGTCAGGGTGTGGGATGTCAAGACCGGAGAACCTATCAAAGGTTTGAATCCAATCAAGACGGGATATGAGTCGGTGTTCACGGTGAGTTACTCACCTGAGGCAACAATGATCGCAATAGGAGGATCCGAAAAAGATGGAATCGAGATCTGGGATGCAAAGACGGGCAAGCTGCTCTCAACAATCGAAGACTATTATGAGGGTGTTTGGAGCTTAGTTTGGACATCGGATGAAAAGAAGCTTATCGCCGAGATGGGGGATGGCTTGATTAGGATATTCGACATTGCCACATGGCAAGAGATCGCCGTTCTGGATGAACATGAAGATGCTGTCTACTCCCTCACTTTATTTTCGAATGACCATCTCCTTGCGAGTACATCTTGGGACCAAACAGCGCGGCTCTGGAATCTTGGCACAAACCTCCAAGTCGGTTCACCTCTCCAACACCAACATGAGGTGGATTGCGCAGCCTTTTCCGCCGATGGAAAACTGCTATCCACAGGTTGTAATGATGAAAACGCTTACGTGTGGGACGTTCAAGCCATCCTCAAAGCAGCTGGCCTAGAAAATCTCCTATCCATACCTCATGTAAGTATTGACTTTACTCCTACTCGCTATCTCATCCCCAATGGCTGAGCCAGGTACAAAAATCTGAACTCAACAAGGTATGTGTCATCTGATGGCTCTTCAAGAATGAAACACGCTCATATCCCACTCGCACAAGGTGTCATCAGGCGTACGTTGTACCTTTTTCTGACCATGTTGCTGATTGTGACATCGACATGCAAGGTTAATGCTACGCGTCGTCCACCCATCCATCCTGCCCCCCGCCAAGTGCCAGCAGGCTTTTTCGATAACGTGCAAGGCCATGATCCTGTGCGCTGCCGCCCTCTCAATGGGTCCCGCTTTCTCTAACTTTTATGTTGTTAGTCATCCGCTTCCAGCTGTCTCCATCCTGATCCCTCTATACGTCGACGTCATACTTTTGCACTATCCTGGGGGTCGCGTCCACATGCGCTCCTCGCTCGCCTCCCTCAACTCTTCCGCCGTTCCAAAACCAACGCTGATAAACCAATTGAATCTCAGCAACGTCCAGGGTCCACTACCTCCTCTCGTCACAATCCTCCTATTGTTGAAGTTCCTGCACTAGATGACAAGAAGGTACGTCATTTTTGGATGTGCTCTCAACGCCTGGTGTCTCCAACTTTCTTCACAGGCACTGTATACTGCTCAGCCGCTGGAACGAGTTATCGACAAGGCGAAACACATCAAAAATCCCAAGTGGTGGGCCCGTGTTGTGTTATTCATCTGCTGTGTATCTCCATCCACCGATGACGGCCATTGATGGTATTAGAACACGCACAATCACATTTACTTTGATACCCCCTTTTTGTTATTTTGCAGAGTTTTCCGCTATCATGAATAACAATTGTTGACGCCTCGCATTATATTTTGTCTGCGAAATGACCGGTCGATTTGCACATCAGTTGGTTAGGGCTGTCTAATGCAGAGCTTAGTGTGACGTCAACTTGCATATAAATATGTCAAGTAGGCTTTGTTTCATACATGCCCAACTTATTCTCCAGATTCTCGAGCGCTAGATTCAGATATAATTCTCGGAAGAATGCGAGACGATCCACTCTCCCATTTACTCGACCTTGGTCCCACACCCATACACCCTGCAAGGCACTAAGCCTCCTGCGGATTTCTTTGCTTTTCAACATGAGGAGTTGCTCATTTTCAATCCAATCAACATTATATTAAGTATTCTTTTTTGGATGCGAACAACTTCGCTTTGCTCTTCAGGGTGTTGATGGGATTGTGCATACAACATCACTCTGTTCCTATCCAGTCATCATGGAACCATCAACAAGAAATATTCTTTATGAATGCAGTATGTTCCTGTGGCATTGTTCACTCCCGTGTTCTGCTCACACGTTCCACTTTACACACTTTGTATTACCCTAGTTCATGCCGCTTTCACAGTCATACATATACACTCGACCTAGCAAGGCCACTCATCTGACCACCTGAATCGCCGATCTGCATGATTACAAACGCCCTGTCACTTCCATCACTTTATTTTGAAATGACCGCCTCCTTGCGAGTACATCATGGGACAAAACAGCGCAGCTCTGGGATCTTGACACAAACCTCCAAGTCGGTTCACCTCTCCAACACGAAAACCGTATCAGCGTCTGTGGCCTTTTCCACTGAGGAAAGCTGCCATCCACAGGTCCAAATGCCCACACCTTTTGAGGTGGAAATAAGAACGAGCTATCAAGTGTTGGGGAGTATTGGTTGAGCATGAGGCAAGCGGGAGAAAGAGACATTATCGGGATCTAATCTTGCCACATGACCGCTGCATCGGGTATTGAACAGCTCCTCTCGTTCTTTGGTAAAATTCATCGGTGCCATGAATGATACTGTGATTATATGAAGAGAGCGAAGATGGTTCGATTCGATTCAAACGCTCAAGATCCAAATAGGGACAGGGAGATGCACGTGGCGTAGTCGTGGGCGGAGGAATTATGTCTGTGAGCTGCTGAGGACGCCTTGGACCGAGATTAGCGCAACTTCCTCTACTCCAAAACAAACGTCCACTGTCTCAGCCACCAGGCCGTCCCTCTCATTATTACATGAAGCGAATCTGTGCCTAGTTGCCCGCTGTGAGTAGCATCCTAAGTGGAAAAGGTGAAGGGAAGGACTTTATTTACTAGGCATCTTCAAGGATCTTTGTGGAGATTTTCAAGACCAACTACGAAATTGTCTTGCATACATCATCCCGAAATTTTACTGCGTCTCTATCGTTTTTGTAGGCAAGGCCGCATGCACATACATTGACATGAATTCAGTTAAAAACAGATAAGCCTTTGAACTCACCCTCAATCTATATCCCCACAAGATAATCTGCTCTAGTCCAAGGATTCAACAAGCCGCTCTCGCACATATAGGACACGATTCCCTTGATTGAGATCCCCGAGCGCCCCCCGTGTCTTCTCCTGCTCCTAAGATGAAGAGAAGGTCAGCAGTAAGACCCCGCAAGACGATGCGAGGCCATACCGGGTATGTACGCGGCGTTGCGCATCTGCCGGGAGGGCAGCGCATCATCACATGTTCATATGACGGGTCACTTCGACTATGGGACCTAGAGAGCAGTGCGCAGATAGGTGATGAGTGGAGAGAAGAAGGGGATGAAATGGCAGTGATGACGATGGCATTATCTCCAAATGGCAAGACTCTTGCAAGCGGAAGCTATGGCGGGACAGTGAGGGTGTGGGACATTGAGACACGAAAGGTCATCGCCAAATGGGAAGTACACCCTGAAGGGGCGGTGTTGGTATGCTGGAGTCCAGATGGTGAGCGAGTGGCGAGTGGATTCTCTGATGGGACGGTATGGGTGTGGGATGTCAAGAGCGGAGAACCTGTTGAAAGTTTGAATCCAATCAAGACGGGATATGGGCACCTGTCAGCGGTGAGTTACTCACCCGAGGCAACAATGATCGCAACAGCAGGACACGACAAAAATGGAATCGGGATCTGGGACGCAAAGACGGGCAAGCCGCTCTCGACAGTCAAAGTCGATCAGCCAGTTTGGGATCTAACCTGGACATCGGATGAAAAGAAGCTTATCGCCGGGATGTGGGATCGCTTGATTAGGATATTCGACACTGCCACATGGCAAGAGATCGCCATTCTACAGGGTCACACAAATGCTGTCAACTCCCTCACTTTATTTCCAAATGATCATCTCCTTGCGAGTACATCATTGGACGGAACAGCACGTCTCTGGAATCTTGACACAAACCTCCAAGTTGGTTCACCTCTCAAGCACGAACATGAGGTCAATTGCGCAGCCTTTTCCGCCGATGGAAAGCTGCTATCCACAGCTTGTCATGATAAAAACGCTTATGTGTGGAACGTTCAAGCCATTCTCAAAGCAGCTGGCCTAGAAGATCTCCTGTCCATACCTGATGTGAGTATCAACTTGACTCCCACTCACTATCTCATCCCCAATGGCTGAGTTAGGCACAAAAATCTGAACTCAAGAAGAAGGTATGTATCATCTTGTGGCCTTTCAAGCATGAAACACGCTTATGTCCCCACTTGCACAAGTCGTTATCAGGTGTACGTTGCATCGTTTTTTCACCTTGAGATTGATTGTGACATCGACATCCAAGGTTAATGCTACGCGACATCCGTCCATCTCTCCAGCCCCCCGTCAAGTACCAGCAGGCTTTTTCAATGACGTACAAGGCAGTGATCCTGTGCGTTACCGCCTTCTCAGTTTGTTCCGCTTTCTCTGACTTCTATGTTGCTAGTCATACGCTACCAACCGCCGCCGCCGCCGCCGCACTCTCGCACTACCCTGGGGATTACGCCCACGTGCGCTCCTTACTCACCTTCCCCAACTCTTCCGCCGTTCTCAGCCCAATGCTGATGAATCAATCGAATCTCAGCAACACTCAGGGCCAAGTAATTCCTCTCGTCGCAGTCCTCTAGTTGTTGAAGTTCCTGCGCTAGATGACAAGAAGGTATGTCTTTTCTTTGGATGTGCTCTCAATGCCTGGTGTCTCCAACTTTCTTTACAGGCACTGTATACTGCTCGGCCGCAGGAACGAGTCATCGACAAGGCGGAACGCATCAAGAATCCCGCATGGTGGACTCATGTTGTGTTGTTCCTTGGCTGTGCATTTCCGTCCATTACCAACGGTCATTGATGGTGTCAGAACATGCACAATCACATTCATCTTCATATCCTCCTTTGTTATCTCCCAGTGTTTTTCGCTATCATGAATAACCATCATCAACGCCTCGCAAAGCTCTAATTTATCAGTAAAGTGATAGGTCGCTTTGCACATCATTTGGTGAAGACTGTCTAGCCTATACACATGTGCTGGAGTTAAAACGCGAACTTTGCTGACTTGTGAAAGTGAGAGGTTGCACATCATTGCATTCAAATTTCCAGCATTAACAGACTTGCTTGCTCCATCAATGTTCAAGTCAAGATGCGGTCGGGAAAATATTAGTTTTGGCTCTGAAGGTGTGACTATCGAGTAGCGCCTAGACCCAGCTTCGTATTCTTGATGATAGCTGTCAAAGGCGCATCAAGCCCAGTGGACGCATCACCACCGATCCTGTCTCCCTCTGCCCATCCCATAGAAGCAAGCATCTTGAACCCGACATTCGATTGTCCGATCTTTGGAGCAGCCTGCGAAAGAGAATGTAAGAGCCACATCTGTGTCAAGTGGATGAATCACATACCTTGCCAACTTCATCCCCATCTTTGTGTCGAGGCATCGTATCAAACCGGCCTCCGTGTTTCTTCATGACTCTCTTAACTTTGCGCTCATCAACAGCACGCATATTTGTGGACTTGATGAGAGTAGTATATCTCCCCTTTCCCTTGCCTTTACTCTGACTCTTGAGGTTAAACGAGTTAGCAAGCTCGTGAACTTCCTTCCTCGATGCCTTGTTCATCGGGGGAAGTGCCATGTTGATCTTTCCGCTGGTATCACTAATGAAGCGGCGAATCTCCTTCTCCAGTGTCACCATATCCACGATGGCATGCTGGATTCCAGCGAGCTCCTCTGGATCCAGCCGTGCAGCTGCCCGCATTGCCTTGCGCCCCTTCTTGCCGCCTTTCTTTGGTGACATGGCATCGAGAGCATCGAGAAGGCGGGCCTCCTTGCGAGCTCGTTTGCGTTCAGCTTTTTTGGCGCGATCTTTCTTCCACAACTCTTGGAGCTCGGCGGGCAATTCCTTCATCTTGTCTTTCTTGCCCTCTAAAAATCAATCAGATAACTTATTAACATGACATGGCAAGAGCACCAACTCGCTGGTTGATAGCTGAAGGATCCATCCAATTCTTCGTAGTCGTCGAGGTGGTCGAATTGACCGTTTTGTACTGCACGGAATATTTTATTGCGTATTTTGCGGTCTTTACCAGTTGTACCGCTATGCATTTCAAGCATGTCCTGTAGGTAGAAGTTAGCCCTCGTAGAGCGCAAGGAGGGAAATCAAGATACCTCTATTCGTGCGATGTAATCATCGTCAGAATCACCTCGGTTCCATGGCGGGAAAAGAGCATCAGACTCCTCTCCCTCTGAATCACTTCCAGCTGCAGCTGCCGCTGGCCTCGTCGAGCGCGATTTCTCACGAACTCGACGGAGTCTACTCTCAAAGTTAGCTCTTGGACTGAGCTCATCGTCGTCATCTGATGAATCTTCTGCTTCGTCAGAATGATCTGAGCGTGAAGGCTCATGAGGCATTCCACTCTCTGATTCTGCAATAAGCATTTCTTCCTCAACCTCAAACACTGCGTTTTCTTCCTTGTCTTCTTCATCGCTTGTATCGTTATAGCTCCCGTGGGAGTCACTTCCATCTTCATCTTCATCTTCCTCGTCCTCGATCCGCATCTGCTCTTCGTCCTGGATTTCATCTATCGTGCGATGCTGCGATCCCTCTGCGCTCATGCTCTGAACGAAGCCTTTCATAGCCTCCAAGTCTGGTTCAAGATCCGGGTCTAGATCCATCCCCCCTAGTCCAATAGATACTTCGTCAACACCATCGTTTACTAGGGCGCCATCTTCGTCGTCATCCCCAAAATCAACATCAGAATCGTCCTTCCGCCGAGACTCCCATCGAGCACTCTTGCGCTCCCGTTCATCATCATCTCTCAATCTCGCTTCAGAAAGTATTGCGCCAAAGGACCCAAACATCGCCCGACGTTGGGCACGCTTACGAGCTACTCGGGCATCTTGCTTCCTTGCTTGTATTCTCGCTTTTGACCGATCGCCAGGAGTGAAGATTGGTCTCTGACGAGACTGTTTCTTCGTGCTGGGAGTAGCGAAATCGAACGAAATGGAGGAGAACTGGGGAGCTTCATTCTGATCTGGGAGACTCTTATTATCGGTTGTGTTTTCATGCGCCACAGGCGCTGTGTAGGTTTGCATGGGATTGGGAGTACCTGTCAGTACGGACCTCGAGGGTAACCGTACTCGAGGAGCATTGAGGATGGGCGAAATTTGCGTTGATCGCGGGTGGGGCGCAACATATACAATAAGTTCGTCCTCTTCCCCAAGAGCGGCACCACCCAAGGGGGTGCGATCAAAAAGAACGACATCGCTGGGGGAGCGATGCGCAAATGGTTTAGTAGGTTCTGTATCCACGAAGAAAGTGGGGGTATCGTTTTCAGGAAGACATGCGGGGGAAACAACGAT
>Ga0310811_10009163_pt1 | contig 12769 bp, 11 predicted proteins | sample YCmetagenome_FD_207642 | JGI IMG/M metagenome (GOLD analysis project Ga0310811, IMG submission 207642) | Soil microbial communities from experimental microcosm in Duke University, North Carolina, United States - YC | ecosystem: Engineered > Artificial ecosystem > Soil microcosm > Unclassified ...
CCGCGCCCATGCCGCCTTCGGGAAAGCCCCAGCTGCCGAGGCGGCCGTCGCCTACGTCACCGATCGAGTGATGCGCCATCACGTAGGCCGTCCCTGGCTCGTAGGGGCCCGCCCAGGTACCGATCACGCCGTTGACCGCGAGGGCGCCCTTGAGCTGCGAGCTCTCGAACCAGTCGTCGAGCAGGTCGGCGATCGACATCGTCATCAGCCGCGTGACGTCGGCGATCGTCCGCACGCTCAGGCCACGGTGCCGCCACGCGAGCTTCAGGGTCTCCTTCAGGTCTTTCGGCTTACGGGAACCGAGGTTCGGCGGAACGGTCAGCAGGAGCGGGCCGAGCACGTCGGCCAGGCCGCCGAGCCAGGCGTTCCACTGGGGGTAGGCGTCGGCGTCCTTCTTCGACCATTTCGCGATCTCGTCGTAGGCGCGCTGCGAGTCCTCCTCGTACAAGGTGAGCGACCCGCCTTCCGGATAGGCCTGGTAGTACGGGCCCATCGGGAAGACCTTGTAGCCGTGCTTCGCGAGCTGCAGGTCATGCAGGATGCTCGGCGGGAGCAAGGACATCACGTAAGACAGGCGGGTGACCTTGAACTTCGGTGCGTCCGGCCAGGGTGCCTCCGTGGTCGCGGCGCCGCCGGTCGTGCTTCGTTGTTCGAGTACCAGCGTCCGCGCGCCGCTCCGGGCCAGGTAGGCGGCCGCCACCAGGCCGTTGTGCCCGCCGCCGATGACGATCGCGTCGTAGCTCTCGCGTGCCATGTCTCTGGTCGCCCTCCACATAAAGGATGTTTGACTGAACATTCAGTCTAGATTCCTGGTACGATCGGAGACAAGGCCACCGGGCGACGGGGCACGGGGCGGCGACCCAGGGCGGGGCTGCGAGGACAGATGTCTCAGGGATCATCGGACGGGCAGGGCACCTCAGCGCGGCGCGAGCAGTTGCTGCGCTCCGCTCTCGAGGTCATCGTGGCGCGCGGCTACGCGGACACGCGGATCGCCGACGTCGCCGAACACGCCGGAACGTCGCCCGCGCTCGTCATCTACTACTTCAAGACCCGTGATCAGCTGCTGACCGAGGCGCTGCGCTACTCCGAGGACGGGTGGTACGCCGCGGGCACCACCCGGCTCGCCGCGATCGACTCCGCGGCCGGGCAGCTCACCGAGCTGATCGCCATGACCTGCCTGCCGGGCACCGACCCAGCGCAGCGCTCGGAATGGCTGCTCTGGCTCGACCTGTGGGCGCTGTCGCCGCGCAATTCAGGAGTGGCCTCCGTGCGGCGGAAGTTCGACGAGCGATGGCGTTCCGCCATCTCGTCGACGGTGCTCGCCGGGCAGGAAAACGGCGAATTCTCCGCCGCTGTTGACGCTGACGAGTTCGCGGTGACACTATCGGCGCTACTCGATGGTATGGCCGTACAAATTGCCTTGGAAGACCCGGACGTGCCGCCTTCTCGGGCTTATGATCTCGCCATGCGGTACGCGTCCAGCCAGCTTGGGTTCACCTGGCAGCACCCGCAATCGAGCGCAGAAAAAAATTAAGCGCGAGCCAAAGGGCGCCCTGCGCCCGGAGGCGAGCGCGGGCAAGCACTGGACGGAGTTGACTTCGATGGCGGCAGGCATTGAACTCGCCGGGCTCACCAAGCGGTTCGGACACGGAGTTACGGCGCATGCCGCCGTCGACAATATCGACCTGTCGGTTTCCGGCGGCGAGTTCTTTTCGCTGCTGGGACCCTCTGGCTGCGGGAAAACCACGACGCTGCGGCTGATCGCCGGCTTCGAGGAACCGACCGCCGGGCGGATTCTGCTCGACGGGGCCGACGTCTCCGATATGCCGCCGCACAAGCGGAATGTCAACACGGTCTTTCAGTCGTACGCGCTTTTCCCGTTCCTTTCGGTGTTCGACAACGTGGCGTTCGGCTTGAAGCACGCTTCGGTGTCAAAGGCCGAACTGCGGCAGCGGGTAGGCGACGCGCTTTCCCTGGTTTCCATGACGGCCTATTCCGCGCGGCGGCCCGCGCAGTTGTCAGGCGGCCAGCAGCAGCGGGTCGCCCTGGCCCGTGCCCTCGTGCTGAACCCGTCGGTGCTGCTGCTCGACGAGCCCCTCGGGGCCCTGGACGCCAAGCTGCGACGGTCGCTGAAGGTGGAACTCAAGGCGCTGCAGGAGCGCGTCGGGATCACGTTCATCTACGTGACCCATGACCAGGAAGAGGCGCTGACGATGTCCGACCGGCTGGCGGTCATGAACGCCGGCCGGATCGCGCAGATCGGCACGCCGCAGGAAGTGTACGAGTCGCCGGCCGACGCCTACGTGGCCGACTTCCTCGGGGCGGCGAACCTCCTCGCGGTCACCGTGGCCGAACGGGTGCTTGACGGTGCATCGACGATCACCGTGGGCGAGATTTCGCTGACGACGGCCAACCCGGTTCCCGCCGCCTCGGGCACTGCTTCGGGAAGCACTGCCGCCCAGGCGGTGATCCGCCCCGAGCGGGTGCGCGTCGAGCCGCACGGGTCGACCGGGGTGAACCGGGTCCCGGCGATGGTGGAGCGCCTGGTCTACCTGGGCGCGGCCACCCAGGTCATGCTGCGGCTCGCCACGGGCGAGTCACTGCAGGCGGTGGTCCCGAACGAGGACGCCTCGTCGTGGTCACAGGGCACGCCCGTGCACGCCTACCTCCCGCCGGACGCGCTGCGCGTCCTCGCCGGGGACAGCGTGCCCGCGGCGGCCGCCGAGGCCCCGCTGGCCAGCTAGGCGGGTTTCTCTGGCGGCCAGTAGTCCGGCGGGGGCTGCAGGACGCAGAACTCGTTGCCGTCCGGGTCTTCGAGGATGTGCCACGTCCAGCCGCCTTCCTCGGTAGGCACGATGGTCTGGATGGTCGCGCCGAGTTCTATTGTCCGGCCAACCTCCACGTCCAGGTCGCGAGTGCGCAGGTCCAGGTGGAGGCGGTTCTTGCCGCGCTTCTCATCCTGGGTGCGCTGCAGCAGGATCTCCACGCCGAAGCCGTCGGCGGGCAGCAGGCTGCGGTAGGTGCCGCTGTCGCCGCCCGCGTCGGTATAGCCGAGCACGGCGCTCCAGAACGCGGCGGCACGGTCGAGGTCCGCGCAGTCGATCACAACGACAAGCTCGCCACAGGCGTAGGGATTGGGCTGCCAGGTCACTCGCGGCACTTACCCATCGCTAACACACACCTAACAGAGCAGGCGGAATCAGCGCTTGCTGCCCTGAGTTGCCAGTGAGCATGACGACTTTGGGGCTTATCGGAAGCGGAATGATCGGCGGCACCGTGGCCCGGCTCGCGGTGCAGGCCGGGCACGACGTGGTGCTGAGTAACTCCCGGGGGCCAGAGACCCTCGCTGAGCTCGTGGCGGAACTCGGGCCGCGAGCGCGGGCGGCGTCCGGGGCGGAGGCCGCGACGGCGGGAGACCTCGTGCTCGTGTCAGTTCCCCTACGTGCTTATCCGTCCCTGCCGTCATCCTCGCTCACCGGGAAGACGGTGCTCGACACCGGCAACTACTACGCGGAGCGCGACGGGCGGATCGCGGCGCTCGACTTGGGGGAACTCACCGGCAGCGAGTACCTCGCCCAGTTCCTTCCCGGTGCGAGCGTCGTGAAGGTGTTCAACAACATCTTCTACAAGCACCTGCAGAACCTGGCCCGGCCCACCGGCGCATCCGACCGGACGTACCTGCCGATCGCCGGGAACGACACGGCGAAGGCGGCTGTTACGGCGTTCCTCGACTCGATCGGGTACGGGGCGGTCGACTCCGGTCCGCTCGCTGAGGGCTGGCGGCAGCAGCCGGGCACCCCGGTGTACGGCACGCCTTACGGCGAGTTCGAGAACGAGAAGGGCACCCCGGCGGATGCTGCTGTTATCCGCGCCGCGCTCGCCGCCGCCACCCGGATGTAAGGCCGGCACACGCTAGCCCTCGCCGGTTATCGCGGCCAGGGCGGCAACGCCGCCGCCGCGTTCACCCCTGGTGAGCAGGCGGTAGCCCACGTAGCCGATGATGACGATGATCAGGGACATCGCCAGCATGATGGAGCCGAGGGCGTTCAGGGCCGGGCCGCCGTTGCCGCCGTGCTGGGTCGAGTAGATGATCACGGACATCGGGGTGTTGCCTGCGCTTGAGGAGAGCAGGTCGACGATCACGAAGTCGTCGATCACGCCGGAGAACACCAGCACGGCGCTGGCGAAGATGGCCGGCGCGAGCAGCGGGACCATGACGCGGCGCATCACCTGGAACGAGTTAGCGCCCAAGTCGGCGGCGGCCTCCTCGTACTGGCGGCCGATCGTCACCAGGCGGGCCTGGACGACGATCGCGGGCCAGCTGACGTTCCAGGTGACCAGCCCGAGCACTTCCGCGGTCGTGCCCAGGTGGACGGTGCTGAACAGGGTCGTGAAGACGAAGAACATCGACACGCCGAAGATCAGCTCGGGGATCACGTAGGACAGGATCATCACGAAGTTGAACGTCGACGGGATCGGGCCGCGCCAGCGGTTGATGCCGAGGGCGAAGGCAACGCCGAGCGGCACCGCGATGAGCGTGGTGAGGACCGACAGGCGCACGGTCTGGATGACCGCGGCGTGCAGCTGCGGGTTGTGCAGCACCGAGTTGACGTGGTCGCTGAAGTACCAGCGCCAGGAGAAGCCCTGCCAGGACGACTGGGACCGCCCGTTGTTGAACGAGAACAGCACGGCGATGACGATCGGCACCAGGGACCACACCAGGTAGAGCCAGGTGAACCCCTCAAGGAACCACGCGTGCCGCCAGGGATTCCGCCAGAACGGCAGCCGCCGCCGTTCTCGTGAGATATCCGGCGCGGGGGATGCCGCGGGGGCAGCCGGGGGCGGCTCGCCGGGGGCCTTAGTCGCAGTCATTAGACGGCCGCCTCCCTGTTGGTGGCGATGACGTAGTAGATCATCGGGACGAGCAGGACCAGCAGGAGCAGCAGCGAGAGGACCGCGCCCTGGCCTTCCAGGCCAGGGGTGCCCAGCTGGCCCTGGATGAGGTTGCCGATCATCGACGTGGACGCCGCGCCAGAGAGCAGCTGGTTGGTGTAGTAGTCGCCCAGCATCGGGAGCACGGTGATCAGCAGGCCGGTCATGATCGGCTGCCGCGACAGCGGGAGCGTCACGTGGAGGAACGTGCGAGCGCGGCCGAGGCCCAGGTCGCGGCCCGCTTCGAGCAGCGACGGGTCGATCCGGTCAAGCCCGGCGTACAGGACCATGATCAGGTACGGGATGTAGCCGTAGACGAGGCCGAGCACCACGGTGACCGCGTTGCCGCCCAGCCAGTTGACCGGGGAGATGCCCACCCAGCCGAGTACCTTGTTCACGTACCCGTGCGTGGCGAGCAGGTCGATCCAGGCGAGCATCCGCATCATGTAGCTGATCCAGAACGGCGCGATCAGCAGCACGAGGAACAGGGCCTTGCGGCGGCCGGCGAACCGGGCGACGAAGTAAGCCGCCGGGTAGCCGATGAGCAGGCAGAGCGCCGAGGCGATGGCGGTGTAGACGATCGTGCGGGCCGCGATCGGGCCGGCGAACGACGAGCTGCCGAAGATGTCCCGCCAGACGTTGATGACCCCGGACGAGCTCCAGTCGAACGGATTCCAGACCGCGACGGGGGCCTCGATGAGCTGGTCGAGCTTGCCCATCGCGATCGACAGAACCGCGTAGAACGGCACGATGAACAAGATCGCCAGCCACAGGATCCCTGGCGCGGCCAGTGCGACCCAGAAGACGTTCTTTCTCCCGCGCATTTGCCGCCCCCTAGATCCCGTTGCTCACGACGAGCCAGGCCTGCTGCCAGAGGGCGTCCGCGTCCACCGGGAGCTGCAGCTCGAACAGGCCGGTCTTGAAGTTCGACGGCAGCACCACGGTGGACGTGAGCGACGGCGGCAGGATCTGCTCCTTGACGAGGACCTGCGGTGTCACCCCGTTGAGCGGCTGCATGTACCCGTTCCACGAGATGTTGTTGAGCACATTCGGCAGGTCCAGCAGGTAGTTGAGGAACAGGTGGGCGAGCACCGGGTTGCCCGCCCCTTTCAGCACCGTGATCGTGTCGTTGTTCACCGGGCCGCGCCCGCTGGGCGGGAACCAGTAGCCGATCACGTCGACGTTGACGCCCTTGGGCATGTAGGACGGCGCGGCGGCCATGTCACCCGACCAGGCGGTGGTGATCCACGTCTCGCCAGCCGGGACGTCGGAGTAGTCGGTCTGCGAAATCCGCAGGTTCACCAGCGCGGTGAGGTCTTGCAGGGACTGCCTGGCCAGCGCGATCTGCTTGAAGTCAGTGGTGTTGAGGTCGAAGATGCCGTTCTTCATCAGGCCGAGGCAGATGCCCTCGCGGTAGTCGTCGAGGATCGCGACCCGGCCCCCGTACTTGGGCTGCCAGGGCATCGCCCACGGGTTCTTCATCGCGTAGGGGTTCTCGTGTACGAGGTCCTTACGCCAGGTGATGCCGGTCGTGTAGATCGTGTAGGGGACCGTGTACTGCCAGTCCTGGTCGTAGAAGGGGTCGGTGTAGTCCGGCCAGGCCTGGCTGATGTTCGGGATATAGGAGTGGTTCAGCGGCTGGACGAGCTTGCCCTCGACGAGCTGGCCGAGCACGTCGGGGGTGGCGCCGACGAGCACGTCGAAAGTCAGGCCGCTGCGCAGCTTGGCCAGCGCTTCGTTCATCGTGTTGAACGTGGTGAGCTGCACCTTGCACTTGTACTTCTTGGCGAAGCTGTTCACCACGTCCTGGTTGATGTACGCCTCCCAGATGTAAATCTGGAGCGTCGCGTCCTTCTCCGGCGTGAGCCCGGACTTGATCGCGGTGTTGTTCGCGAAGACCGGCCACTTCACCGGGTTATTGGGCCGCGGCAGCGGCAGCGTGCCCGAGCCGGTCAGGTCGGAGGCGCAGCCCGTCAGCACCCCGCTCGCGCCGAGCGCCGCGAGTGCGGACAAGCCCATGCCGCCTTGCAGGAAGCGGCGGCGCGGCAGGCCATGTCCCTGCCAGCCTTCACGCGGGTGTACCAACGGCGGACTCCCCTTGTGTTAACCAGCCTTTTGCTTGACTGAATATTCGGTCAATTGAACTCTCCGTGCAACGCACCCGCAAGATTTTCGTCGGTAAAGAATGGATTGCGGGGGTTACGAGGCGATTGCGGCGGCGAAGGTGCGGAAGTTGGCGACGAGGCGGTCGATATCCGGCTCCTCGTGCTGGACGGAGATCAGCCACTGCTCGATCTTGCCCCAGGGCGGGAGGAACACCCCGCCGTTGTGCTGGAACAGCCAGTGGGCGTGGCTGAGCGAGTCGTCGACGGCGAGGAAGCCTCGGTAATCCCTGACGTCCGCCGCGGAGAAGACGACGCAGCCTTTGGCGCCCGAGGTCACCACGAAACCGTTCATCTGGAAATCTTTGAGCACCGTACTGATACCGGCCGCCGCGCGCTGACGCAAGCCCTCGATCCGCCGGTACGCGCGGTCCGTGACGACCTCGGTGAGCATGGCGCGGGCCGCGGCCATCGCGAGCGGGTTGCCGTTGAACGTGCCAACCATCTCGTAGCTGCCGCTCGCCACGTAGTCCATCAGCGGGAGCGTGCCGCCGATCGCGGCGACCGCCACTCCCCCGCCGAGTGACTTGGCGAGGCAGACGAGGTCGGGGATGACGCCCGACTGCCTGGTCACGCCGCCGGGGCCGACGGTGAGGCCGGTCTTGACCTCGTCGAAGGTCAGGAGCGCGCCGTGGTCGTGCAGCAGTTCTTTCAGCCTGCCGAGGTAGCCGGGCACGGGCGGGATGATGCCGGCATTCATCATGATCGGCTCGACGATCATGCCGGCGACCTGGCCCGGGTGCTCGTCGAGCAGCCTGGCAACGCTGGCGAGGTCGTTGAACTGGGCGATCAGCGTGAGGTCAGTGATGGCCGCGGGGATGCCGGCCGAGGAGGGGACGCTGGCCGGATGCTCTTTCGGGCCGGCTTCGGCCTCGTCTGGCATGACCGAGACCTGGACCGAGTCGTGATGGCCGTGGTAGCCGCCCTCGACCTTGATGATCAGGTCCCGGCCGGTGTAGGAGCGCATGAGGTGGACGGCGTCCATGGTGGCCTCGGTGCCCGAGTTCGCGAAGCGCCAGCGGGGCAGCCCCCAGCGCCGCGCCAGCTCGCCGGCGACCACGATCGCGTTCTCGGTCGGCTGCGCGAAGTGGGTGCCGCGCTCTACCTGGGCCTGGACCGCGCGGACGATGGCCGGGTGAGCGTGCCCGGCGAGGCCCGCGCCGTAACCGCCGTGCAGGTCCACGTACTCGTTTCCGTCGGCGTCGTAGACCTTGCCGCCGCTGCCGTGGCTGAGCCAGACCGGCTGCGGCTGCGTGATCTGCCAGCTCGACGTGACGCCGCCGGCGAGGACCCCTTTGGCGCGGTCCGCTAGTGCGGCGGACTTCGGCTGGCGCTTGACGAAGATGGCTTCTTGTTCGGCGATGATGTCGGCGAGCTTGCTGTTTGCTCGGGTAAGCACGGTGCGTCTCTTCCGTCTGCCGTTTGACTGAACATTCAGTTCAGAACTTGACTGAACGTTCAGTCTAGGCCTGGCTTGCCAGCCAGGCAATACCCCCCGGCCTCCGTACCTCCTAGCACCTGTGCCCTCCGTACCTTCCGGCGGAGTGAGCGGACAGACACCGGCTCAACCCCCGCTGTACACCTGCGTGCCGCACAGAGGCGAGTAGCGTGAAGATGTGAGCATCTATGACATCCCGGTGAAGACCCTTTCCGGGGAAGACTCGTCGCTCGGCGCCCTCGCGGGCAAGACACTCCTTGTCGTCAACGTCGCTTCCAAGTGCGGGCTGACCCCGCAGTACACCGCCCTTGAGGAACTGCACGCACGGCTCGCCCCGCGCGGTTTCTCTGTGGTCGGCTTCCCCTGCAACCAGTTCGGCGGGCAGGAGCCGGGGACGGCCGAGGAAATCGAGCAGTTCTGCTCGACGACCTACGGCGTCACGTTCCCGATGTTCGAGAAGATCGAGGTCAACGGCCCAGACCGGCACGCGGTCTACGACACTTTGACGGCGACGCCCGACGCCTCCGGCGAAGCGGGCGATATCCAGTGGAACTTCGAGAAGTTCGTCCTCGGGCCCGACGGCTCGGTCGTGGCCCGGTTCCGGCCGCGCACGGTGCCCGACGACCCGGAGGTCCTCGCGGTCATCGAGGCTAACCTGCCGGGCTGACCTCGCGATCTGACCTCGCGGCGGGCGAACCGCCCGCCGCACGTTCCCCAACCGCCGGCCCCTGGCATCCCGCGATGCCAGGGGCTGTCCATGTCTAGGTGCTGGCAGCAGATTTGGGGCTGGCACATCTTGCAGGGGGCGGTTAGCGGGTCTAACGTCCGCCGCATGACGACGTTTGTTCTGGTACACGGGGCATGGGGCGGCTCCTACGGGTTCAAGTACGTGCGCGGGCCGCTGCGCGAGGCGGGGCATGAGGTGTTCACTCCCTCGCTGACCGGGATCGGCGAGCGGGTGCACCTCGCATCGCCGCAGGTCGACCTCACCACGCACGTGACCGACGTGGTGAATACGATCCTGTACGAGGACCTGACCGACATCGTGCTGCTCGGCTACTCCTACGGCGGCATGGTGGTCACCGGCGCGCTTGAGTATGTCGCGGACCGCGTCGCGCACCTTGTCTACCTGGACGCGTTCAAGCCGGAGAACGGGCAGGCGCTGCGCGACATGTCGGGTGCGCCGTACGGTGCGACGGCGGTCGGACCCGGTGGCAGCTGGCTGGTTGAGCCGCTGTACCGGCCGCTTGACGACGAGGCGCAGGTCGACTGGTTCCAGGCGCGGCGGTCCTGGCACCCGGTCGGCTGCTTCACTGAGCCGGTGCGGCTGGCCAAGCCGCTTGAGGACTTCCCGTTCACCCGCACTTACGTCAAGGCCGTGCAGGAGCCGCGTGCGGCGGCGGGGACCGGGAACAGCGCGTTCTGGCGGGCGGCGGAGTATGCCCAGAACAACCCCGCCTGGCGGTACCGCGAGATCGACACCGACCACATGATCCCGATCAACAAGCCCAAGGAGATGGTCGAGCTGCTCTTGGAGCTGGTCTAGCGCTCAGCTCCCTGGTAGTCCTACTCGGCGATCACCTCGACGTCGCCGGGGCGGACCGTCACGGTGTGCTTCGCCAGCTGGACGGTCGCGTCCTTTTCCCCGTGGTTGATGAGCGCGGTGAAGCGGCGCTGGCCGTCGCCGCGGCGGACGATCTCCACGCCAGGCGGCCACGCGCCTGTCTCCGCCTCGCGGCCCGGCGCGGCGAAGCCGGCGCAGGCGCAGGCGGCGGAAAGGACCGCGGCCGTAGCCGCGGCGTCGGTACGGGCGGAGACGTACCAGGCGTGCCCTTCCCCCAGGTCGTAGCGGGTGACCGCGGGGCCGCCCGCCGCCGGGCCGTCGGCGTACCAGGCGACCGGCTTGGCGCCTGCCAGGACTACCGCCTCGGTCCAGGCGTCCGCCGTGCCGGCCGGCTCGGCGGCCGGCGCGATCCGCGCGGCGGTGCTGACCGGGCTTGGCGCGGTCACGTCGGCGGGCAGGCCGGGTTCCTCCCAGGTGAGGGTGACGTGGTCGCCCGCGCGCAAGGGACGCCATTCCTCGACAGTGAGGCCGAGCACGTCCCGCAGCGCCCCCGGGTAGGGGCCAGGGTAGACCCGGTCGTCCGCGTCCACGATGCCGGAAAAGCAGGAGACGACGAGGGTGCCGCCGCCCTCGACGTAGCGGCGCAGGTTGGCGGCGGCCCGCTCCGTGGTCAGGTACAGCGCCGGGACGATGACCAGGCGGTAGCGGCTCAGGTCAGCCTCGGGGTGGGCGAAGTCGGCGGTCAGGCCGCCCCGGAAGGTCGCCTCGTACCAGGCCCGGACGCGTTCGAGGTAGGTCAGGTCGACGCTTGGCCGCCACTCCAGCTCCTGCGCCCACCAGGACTCCCAGTCCCACAGCAGTGCCAGGTCCGGCTCAACGACGGTGCCGCGCAGGTCGGCCAAGGCGGCCAGCTCGGCACCGAGCCCGACAACGTCGCGCCAGACGCGGGTGCCCGTGCCGCCCTGCGGCAGCATCGCCGAATGGTGCTTCTCCGCGCCGAACCGGCCGGCCCGCCACTGGAAGAACAGAAGGCCGTCCGCGCCCCGCGCCAGGTGAGCGAGGGAGTTGCGGCGCATCTCGCCCGGCTGCTTGGCGAGGTTTCGCGGCTGCCAGGACACCGCGCTCGTCGAGTGCTCCATCAGCAGCCATGGCCCGCCGCCGGCCAGGGACCTGGTCAGGTCGGCCGACATGGCCAGGCCGAGGTAACCTTCGGGGTCCTCGGCGGTCAGGTAGTTGTCGTTGGAGATCACGTCGACTTCGGGTGCCCACCGCCAGTAGTCGACGCTCTTGCAGTTGTTGGCCATGAAGTTGGTGGTGACCGGAATGCCCGGCGACAGCTCGTGCAGGATGTCCCGCTCGCGGCGGAAGCAGTCGAGTAGCGCCTCCGAGCTGAACCGCGCGAAGTCAAGCCGCTGCGCTGGGTTCACCACGGTGGTGGAGGTCCGCGGCACGTCGATCTCGGCCCAGTCGCCGTAGCGTTGCGACCAGAAGGTGGCGCCCCAGTGGTCGTTGAGGGTCTCCAGGTCGCCATACCGGTCGCGCAGCCACGACCGGAATGCCGCCGCCGAGGTCCCGCAGTAGCACTCACCGAGCGGGGCGCCGTACTCGTTGTTGACGTGCCAGAGCACGACGGCGGGATGCGACGCGTAGCGCCGGGCGAGTTGCCGGGTGATCCCGGCCGCGGCCGCGGCGTACGCCGGCGACGACGGGCAGTAGGCCTGCCTGGAGCCGCCGCCGAGGACAAGCCCGTCGCGGGTCACCGGGCGGGCATCCGGGTGCTGGTGCAGGAACCAGGGCGGCGGGGCGGCGGTCGGGGTACCAAGGTCGACCGCGATCCCCGCGTCGTGCAGCAGGCCCAGCACCTTGTCCAGCCAGCCGAACTCGTACTCGCCTGGCCTGGGTTCCAGCATGCCCCAGGAGAAGATCCCGACTGAGACCAGCGTGACCCCGGCCTCATGCATGAGCGCCACGTCCTGCTCCCACACGTCCTCGGGCCACTGCTCTGGGTTGTACTCCCCGCCGTAGGCGATTCCATCGAGCCGTGGCCAGCGTGCGTGCATGGAAAACTCCGTGTCTCTGAAGCCAGGAAACTGGGATCGCTCACAGGCGAATATCAGCATGAAAGCAGCGGAAAGGGACTCTTGACAAGCATTGACGCAAGGTTAACTCTGGGAGCGTTCACAGACAAAAGACGCCAGCCGTTAACGTACCTTGGCGGCCAGCGCCCAGCGATCATCACCTGCGATCTCTCACTGCGGAGGGACCATGAGCCACACCTTCACCCGACGGCGCAGACGCGCCGTCGCGATCGCCGGCCCCGTGTTTGCTAGCACTGTGCTCGCCGCGCTGGTCGCAACCGGCTGCTCGAGCTCGGGCAGTTCCTCGTCCGCCCCGCCTGCCGCCACTACATCGTCAGCCACCTCGTCCGCCACAGTGACGGCTTCGAGTCAGGCGGCATCGGGTCAGCAAGTCAAGCTGACCTTCTGGACCTGGGTCCCCAACATGGACAAGGTCGTCGCCATCTGGAACAAGGCGCACCCGGACATCCAGGTGCAGGTGCAAGCGCAGGCAGGCGGCGACGCCCTGCTCACCAAGCTGCTCACCGCGGCGAAGGCGGGCAACCCGCCGGACCTCGCCCAGGTCGAGTACCAGGTGCTGCCGACGCTCGTGTCG
>Ga0310811_10009164_pt1 | contig 12768 bp, 9 predicted proteins | sample YCmetagenome_FD_207642 | JGI IMG/M metagenome (GOLD analysis project Ga0310811, IMG submission 207642) | Soil microbial communities from experimental microcosm in Duke University, North Carolina, United States - YC | ecosystem: Engineered > Artificial ecosystem > Soil microcosm > Unclassified ...
CCGTGCTGTTGACGGCGGTTCCCGCGACATTGAGGAAAACGGTCAAAGGCGTGGTGGTGTCGCCCGTGCGGCTGACCGTGAAGCTGCCAGCAACCGGCCCCCAACGCGAACCGTTGGCATCCGTTGCCCAGAGGTTCACCGTCGGCAAATTGGTCTGGATGCCCGGAAGAATTTCTACAGCATTGATAAAACCACGCAGTTCATTGGCGAGCACACCGGCAGCGGCCAGATAAAGCGACTGGCCGGCACCCAGATTGACGACCATCCGGTTGCAATTGTCCCCCGTTACAAATCCACTAATCGTGGCCGGGCTGTTATTCTGTTGATACACCGAAGGAGAATTGTTGAAAGCATACGTGGTGGCCGGGACGCCATTAGTAAAAAAGAATTGTTCCGGAACAGTGGTTGTGGTGCTGGTATTACGCCCGGCGACATAAACAGTGTAAGTGCCCGCCGGCAGGCCGTCCACGCGGATACCGACCGCCAGCGCATTTCCGCCGCCACTACCGCCATAAAAGGCATCCTTCACCGGGCTGTTGCCCGCGTAGATGCCCGTGTTCTGCGCGCCACCCAAGGCGTTGTTGCTGATGAAATCATTCAGGCTGAAATCAATGATGCCGCTCCCGGCGGTGCTGCGTCCCATTTCCAAGGAGACTCCTGTGGCTGAAGTTCCATCACTGTAAACCAGACCGCCGGCCGTGTCCGCCATCAGGCCGGTATTCCAATTGGTTTGCAAAATGGATAATCCGCCGACGGCATGGGCAGGACTGCTGATTTTATCGGCGAAGGTGGAAACCGCCGTGGGACCAAAATCCAGCAGCAGCGACCTGATATTATTGCTGCTGACAGAGGCGCTGCCGGTCATTTGCAAAATCTGGCCGTCAGCGGCCAATTGCGCCTGCAATTTGGCGATGTTGAGATTCTGGACGGAGGTTCCTTCATCAATCGCAAAACAAGCTGCGGTTCCGGCCGACTGCCCCAGGATCATGAATACCGGCTCCATCCGGATTGAACTGAACGCCGTATGCGACGACGACAGCGACCACGGCACGATCAGATTTGAACATTCCGCCGCCTTTGGCACCAGCGAACGATATGAAATGGGATACGGCACGGTGATGTCGCCCCGGGCATTGCCCTCATTACGCACCTGTCCGTTGATCACCACGCGCTGCAAATAATGAGAGTCGGTGAAATATCCGCCCATGCCGATGGAGTCTGGAACCACCAGTTGATTGAAAATATTGGACTGGGTCATCACGTAATCCGAAATCATCCGCCGGCCTTCCCGGACATAGATTTCATAAGGCCAGCCAGTGTTGTCCGTAAATTCATCCTTGCAAAATCCATAGTTCAACATCGAGTTACGCACGTTGGCTCGCACGCGAGGATCCGTGGCGAGAAAATATAAAAATCCTTGCTGATAATTCCGGTGAGCCTGCCAGATCTGCGCCCGCGTCGCCTCGTCAGCCTCCACGTAAGCGGCGCTTTCGCCGACAAAATCCGTGGAGAGCGCGCCGTTATTGTTGATGTCAGTCTTGCCATTGGGCATTGAACTGACGGTTAAAAAAGTGCCGAGCGACGGTGAGGGCAGCGCCTGAATGTAGCGCGCCAGCAGTTCAAATTGATTGGTGTTGTAACCGGGCGGAGCGGTGATCGTCAGCTTGTTGGTGGCGACGGTCGTCAGGCAAAGCCGGAAATTATAGGCTTGAACCCGCTGATCGGCATCGCCCGGCGTGCCGGAATCGCCGGCTTGAATCAATGGCAGCAACCCGCTCGCAGGATTGCCCGGCACAATGTATGGATCAATGCTGTAACTGGTGAAATCAGAATTTGGCGGGCGGATGCCGTTCAAGCTTTCGCCGTAAGTATTGGTGGATTCACGCCCGATAGTGTAGGTGACGCCGGCTTTCGCCATCAGGTCGCCCTCGTAGCTGGCGTCAATGAACATTTTGGCGCGGAAAATATTTCCGTTATTCATGATGGCCGCGATGATTTGCGCTCCTTGTTTGGTGACAGACACCAGATATTGGTTGGTATAAACTTTTACCCCGGCTTCTTGAATCATGTCGTTAAAGACGGACTCAGCAACGTGAGGTTCAAAAGTGAACTTGGCCGATTGTCCGTATTTTTCTCCGATCCGGGTGTAAAATTCGCGGGAGACGCCCTGAATGTAATCGCCGGAATCGTTGTCCACATGTCCGATGTCGGTCCAGCCCAGCCCGGAAGTGGTCATCCCGCCCAGATGATTGTTCAGCGCGACGAGGGCCACGGACTTGCCCATCCGCGCCGCCTGCACGGCCGCCACCACTCCGCCCGACGTGCCGGCATAGACACAGACATCCACGTCAATTTCCTCAACTGCCAACAGCGGAAACGCGGTGAAGGTCAGGAGCCAGCACAAACTGAAGCGTGTTAAAAAAGAAAGGCGCACAGGAAAATCAGATAAAAAATTTGAAGATGTTTTCAACCATGTTCCAATGGTTGTCATCGGATTGGTTTTCCGGCGGGGATCGGCGTATCGGTCATTGATGGATACTATTCCTTCGCGCAGCGAATTCCATTACACGTTCGTGTAACCGCCAAAATCCAACTGCGCAGCACCGTTAACATTCAGCATTGATTTGCAGGCTTGTTCCCCGCCCGTTTTTGGGGAATTAATCTGGTCGTGAAAAACCAAACTGTGCTCGCGTTTCTCGACGACGTTTATGAAGACCTCGAACTTTGGTATCCCAAACTGCGATTGGAGGAAGCCGGCTATGCGCTAAAATGTGCCGCGCCAGAAATCAAAACCTACACCGGCAAACACGGCTATCCCGCTGCGGCGGATCTGTTGTTGAAAGATGCATGTAGCGAAGATTTCTGCGGGCTGCTCGTGCCGGGCGGTTTCATGCCGGACAAATTACGCCGCGATGCGAAAGTGCTTTCGCTGACGCGCGAGTTTTTCGAGCAAGGCAAGCTGGTCGCCTTCATCTGTCACGGCGGCTGGATTCCCATCTCCGCGAAAATTCTCAAAGGCAGACGCGTCACCGGTTCGCTCGGCATCAAGGACGATTTGGAAAATGCCGGTGGCCTTTGGGTGAACGAGCCGGTTGTCGTGGACGGCAACCTGATCTCCAGCCGCACGCCGCGCGACCTTGCCCCGTTTGGCGCGGCGATGGTGAAATTTCTCGATGCCAACGTGCGATGAATGATTTCGGCAAGTTGCTCGTGATTGCCGGCCTGCTGATCGCCGCCGTTGGCGCCTTGCTCTGGTCGGGTTGGGGCCGGGGCTGGCTGGGTCGGCTGCCGGGCGACATTAATTATTCCAAAGGCGATTTCAGCTTTCATTTTCCCATCGTCACCTGCCTGCTGGTCAGCAGCATCTTAACGCTGTTGCTCTGGCTGTTTCGGAGATGAATCCTCATTTTCGTCATTGAATTTTTCCGTGCAGTTCCTAAACTTTCGGACATGGATAATTTGCAGCCATCACAGCTCGCTCAATACATTCCGATCTTGTTTCTGCTCGCCGCCGCCGTCGGGTTTGCCGGCGGCACGCTGCTGATCTCGGTGCTGCTCGGCAAGTTCGCCAAATCTTCCAAGGCCAAGGACGCGGCCTACGAATGCGGCAAAGATCCCATCGGCGAAGGCACCGGACGTTTCTCGGTGAAATTTTACCTCGTCGCGATGCTGTTCATCCTGTTCGATATCGAAGTCGTTTTCATGTATCCGTGGGCCGTGGTTTATCGCGACATGCTGATGGAACACGCCACGCGCAACCTGATTCTCGGTTCGATGTTTTCTTTTCTCGGCATTTTGTTTGCCGGCTACATCTACGCGCTCAAGACCAAGGCGTTTGACTGGAAATCCTGATTTTCGATCTGATAAAACACCACGCCGCCGGATTCGGGCGGCGTTTTTAATTTCCGGTTCATTGTTTGGAATGGATCACGAAATCCCGATCAACACACCCGCCAGAAACACCAGCGCGCCGCCGAGTCCGACTTGCAGCAACGCGGACACGATGGGCGTGTCCATGAACCGGTGGCGGATCCATGAGATGACACCCAGCTCCACGAGGACCACGCAGACGGCGATGGTCGTCGCCGTTTTTACGTTGGGAATCAAATAGGGCAGAGTGTGGCCGATGCCGCCGAGCGTGGTCATCAGGCCACAGACCGTGCCGCGCGCCCACGGATGGCCGCGCCCGGTGAGCGAGCCGTCGTCGGACAGCGCCTCGGCAAAACCCATGCTGATGCCGGCACCGACGCTGGCAGCGAGGCCGACGAGAAACGTGGCCCAACTGTTATGCGTGGCGAACGCAGCGGCAAACAATGGCGCAAGCGTGGAGACTGAACCATCCATCAAGCCGGCCAGACCGGGTTGCACGACTTGCAGAAGAAACAACCGCTTCGCCTGGGATTTTTCGTCCTCGCTTAATTTCGTCTGCGCGATCTGCTCGGCAGTATGCGCATGGTTGCGTTCTTCCTCGGCCAGGTCGCCGAGCAACTGCCGGATGCCGGCGTCGGTGGTCCGGCGACAGGCAACCTCGTAAAACCGGCGCGTTTCCACCTCCATGCTTTCGGCGGTTTTTTGCACGGTCTTCAAGCCGAGCGGACGCACGAGCCAGACAGGTTTGCGATCCACGAATCCGCGCACATCCTGCCGACGGAGGTGCGGGACGTGTTCGCCGAAACGCGCCTTGTAAAGTTCCAGCAGACGATGACGATGACCGTCTTCTTCATGCCGCAGCTCGCGAAATTTTGCCGCCTGTTCGGGATAATTTTCCTGCAAGCCATCGGCGAAATCTTCATAGATGCGCGCATCCTCTTCCTCCAGCGAAATGGCGAGGGCGAGAACTTCGCGTTCGGTCAGGCTGTCGAAATTTTTCATAAGTAAGGCGAAAACAGGCGCGCAATGGCGTCGCGCAATTTTTCCGGCGTCGAGCGTCGGTCCACCTCGGCCTGGGCCACTTCACGGGCCGTCGAAATTTTCCCTTCGATGATTTTCTCCATATCCGTTGCGAAGTTGCGGCCGTAGCATTCCACGTTCAATTCAAAATTCAGCCGCAGACTGCGGGCGTCCCAGTTGGCCGAGCCAAACATCACCCAATGTCCATCCACGATCATCAGTTTGGAATGGTCAAAAGGCGGCGGCGTGAGCCAGATCCGGCAGCCACGCTCCAGCACCTGCCACCACAGCGCCCGCGACGCCCAATGAACATAGGGCAGATTGCTTTGCGCCGGCAGAATGATGTCCACCCGGACCCCGCGCAAAGCGGCCAGATTCAGTGCGGCGATGATGGTGGCATCCGGCAGAAAATACGGCGTAATAATTTTCACTGAAACTTGCGCCTCGGCCAGCGCGGCGAGCAACGTCCAACGGGCGTTTTCAAAATCACCGTCTGGTCCGTCGGGCACGACGCGGGCGATGATGTTGCCGGACTCGGCAAGCTTGGGAAACCACGGTTCGCCATCAAGAATTTCATTCGTGGTATAGGCCCAGTCGTTAGCGAAGGCTTCCTGTAATTCCGCGACAACCGGTCCGGTGACGCGGAAATGCAGGTCCTGCACGGGACTTTTCGGGTTTTCCAAAATCATGTTGCCGTGGCGGATGTTCATGCCGCCGGTGAAGGCGATCCGCCCGTCCACAATGAGCGACTTGCGATGGTTGCGAAGATTGATGGTAGCGACGCGCCACGGTGCCAGGATGGATGTGGGCAGGAATCTGGCGAACGGGATTTTAGCCTTGCGTAATTTGTGGGTGATCGGCGGCCACGAATAACGCGTGCCGGCGGCATCCACCAGCACGCGCACGGCCACGCCACGATTGACTGCGCTTTGCAGGGCGGCGATAAATTTCATCCCGCTCTCGTCATTGTCAAAAATGTAGGAGCAGAGGGAAACAGATTTTTTTGCCGCTTCAATCGCCGCAAGCATGGCGGGAAAGGCCGCGTCGCCGTTGACGAGCGGCTCGATCTGGTTGCCGGCGGTCAGCGGCTGCGTGGTGAAACGGCTGACCACGCGGGCGATATGCTGGAGATGTTCTGCGCCGGCGTGCCCAGATTCCCCCAAGTCGTCGGGAACAGGGCGCGTAAAAGTTTTACGAACGCCCAGCCGGACAGCGCGACGACGGATGCGATTGACGCCAAGAGCCAGATAGAGCACAGAACCAAGCACCGGCAAAGTCCAGACAATGGTGATCCAGATCGTGGCCGCGCGCGTATCGCGTTTGTGCAGCAGGGCGTGAATCGAAGCCAGCGTGGCGGCCAGCAGATCGAAGCCCGCCGCGAGGTGCGGCCAAAATTGGGTGAGCCGGTCGAGCCATGTCATGAGCGCGAGCGTAATTGCAAAAAATGTTAAAGGCAACTATGGCCGCTTTGCCCCGGTTATTTGTTCAATGGCCCATTGCGCATGTTCAGCGATCAACGGCTCGACATCGGTGGCGGCAATTTTCAAGGCGGGCAGGGCGGAAGCATCGCCGGAATTTCCCAGCGCGACACAGACATTACGGAGCAGGCCACGCCGTTTGGTGCGCAGAATGGGCGAGCCGGCGAAACGCGCCTTGAAACCGGCGGCATCAAGCGAAAGCAGTTCGATCAAATCCGGCGTGTTCAAATCCTCGCGCGCGTGCGGCTTCATCAAACTTCCCTCGTGCGCAAAACGGTTCCACGGACACGCAGCCAGGCAATCATCACAGCCGTAAATGCGGTTGCCGATGGCCGGTCTCAGTTCAATGGGAATGGAGCCTTTCAGCTCGATGGTGAGATAGGAAATGCACTTGCGCGCATCCAGCGTGAACGGCGCGGTGATGGCGTTGGTCGGGCAAGCCGTAAGACAACGCGCGCAACTGCCGCAGTGATTTTTTTCCGGGGCATCAGGTTCCAATTCCAGTGTGGTGATGATTTCGGAAAGAAAAATCCAGTTGCCGAGCCGGCGGCTGATGAGGTTCGTGTGCTTGCCCACAAAGCCCAGGCCGGCGCGCTGGGCGAAATCGCGTTCCAACAACGGCCCGGTATCCACATACCAGAGCGACCGGGTGCCCGCGCCGAGCTGGTTCACAAAACCCATCAATGATTTCAACGGTTCGCGCAGAACATCGTGATAGTCGGCATAACGCGCGTAACGGGCGACCACGCCGTTTTTGTCATCTTCCGTCTTCCGCTTTTCAATTTGGTAGCTCGTCGCCAGCGTGATGACGCTGCGGGCTTCGGCCAGGACTTTCTGGGGGTCCATCCGTTTTTCGGCATTACGCTCCAGCCAGGTCATTTCGCCATGCTGGTTTTCCGCCAGCCATTTTTGGAGCGCCGGCGTGTGGTCGGGCGTGGCGGCGGTGGTGAAACGACAGTCATCAAAGCCGAGTTCGCGAGCGCGTTGGCGGATGGCTTCCTTCATTGGCGCGTGGCCAGCTTGAACTGTAACTCAATCTGCTGGGCAACTTCGCGGGCGGAACGCAGGTCGGTGTTGATCAGCACGTCCGCCTGCTTGTAAAACGGCTCACGCGCGACGAGCAAATCGCGGATTTTTTTCTGTGGATCGGCATCGTGGAGCAGGGGACGATGTGACTGATGCCGGACGCGTTCCCAGATTTTTTCCGGCGCCGACCAGAGGCAGATCACGAGCGCATGAGTTTTCAACGCGTCCAGGTTTTCAGGATTGGTGGGTAATCCGCCACCGGTGGCGATGACCGTTTTTTCATGGGTTGAAAGTTCATCAACGACCTGCCTTTCCAACGCGCGAAAAGCCGTTTCGCCATCCTTCGCAAAAATGTCGGTGATGGAGCGGCCGGTGCGGGTCTGGATCATTTCATCGGTGTCGAGAAAATCGAACTGCATGTTTTCCGCGACCAGCCAGCCCACGGACGTTTTGCCCGTGCCCATGAAGCCGATGAGCGCGAGGTTGACGATTTGCCGGTGATCTTGCATGACGATGGATTAACGGAAAAAAGCCGCCGACGCACGCCAAATTCCCGCCCTCGACAGAACCGGAGATTCGGTTAAGATGACATTGTGAAATTGCCGCCGCTCATCCTGGCTTCAGCTTCGCCCCGACGCGTGGAGTTGTTGAAACTGCTGCCGGTAAAATTCCGCGTCCTGCCCGCCGCCGTGGACGAAGTATCGCACGACCATCTCACGCCGCTGGAAATCTGCCAGCTCAACGCCCATCGCAAGGCCCGCGCCGTGGCCAAGAAGATTCCCGACGCGCTGGTCATTGGCGCTGACACGCTGGTCTTTCTGGACAATGAAATCCTCGGCAAGCCGCGCCATCTGGCGGAGGCGAGCCGGATGCTGGCCCGCCTGCAAGGCCGCACGCATCAGGTCGTCACCGGCGTCTGCCTGATGCACCTGCGCGGACACCACGAAAGAATTTTCGCCGTCAGCACCGACGTGTTGTTCCATCCGCTGACCGCCCGGCAGATTCGCGATTATCTCGGTCAAATGAATCCGCTCGACAAGGCCGGCGCGTATGCCATCCAGGAAGGCGGCGAAAAAATCATCTCCGAAATCTCCGGCTCCTTCAGCAACGTCGTCGGTCTGCCTGTCGAAAAATTGCGGGAAGAATTAAACCGCTGGCCGAGATGACTTCGATTTGGAAGTTTTCAATTTTCAGCCCCGGCTCAGTTCCTGCCACAGATGCGCGCTCATGCGCTGGCCGTTTTCGAAGCAGTCGAGATTGAACTTCTCGTTCGGCGAATGCGCGTTGTCGTCTGGCAATCCCATGCCGAGCAGCAACGTGTCCGCACCAAGAACTTTCTTGAACTCGTTGACAATCGGAATCGAGCCGCCTTCGCGCATGAGAAACGGTTTGGCACCAAAGGCTTTTTCCAGCGCCCGCAACGCGGCTTGTGCGGGCTTGCCGGTCGGGGAAACGAGATACGCCTCCGCGCCGTGACCGGCGGCGATTTCCAGTCGCACCGTCGGCGGACAGTTTTTCTTGAGCCACGCGCAAACGACTTTCCGGACGTGGGCGGGTTTCTGGTTCGGCACCAGGCGGCAGGTGATCTTGGCCCGCGCCCACGCCGGGACAATCGTCTTGCTGCCCTCGCCCTGATAACCGCTGGTCAGGCCGTTGATTTCAAACGTGGGACGCGAACTGCGCTGTTCGGTGGGCGTAAAACCGCGTTCACCAAACAACTGCGGGGCGCCCAAAAGCTTCTTCAACCCGCCATCGGAAAGCGGATAGCGCTTGATCTGGTCGCGTTCGTATTTGGACAACGGTGCGACGCCGTCATAGAAGCCCGGAATTTTCACGCGTCCTTTTTCATCGCGAACCTTGGCCAGCAGTTGGGCGAGCGCCATGGCGGGATTGTCCACCGCGCCGCCAAACAGACCGGAATGCAGATCCCGCGACGGTCCATGCACCGTGATCTCAAAAGCGATGATGCCGCGCAGGGCATAAGACAACGCCGGATGCCCCGGTGCCGGCATTCCGGTGTCGGAGACGACGATGGTATCGCACGCCAGTTCGCGGCGGTTCTTTTTGAGAAAGGCTGAAAGATTTTTGCTCCCGACTTCCTCCTCGCCTTCGATCACGAAAGTCAAATCGCAGGGCAGGGGAGTGCCGGTTTTCAAATACGCCTCGACGGCTTTGAGATGCGCGAAGTTCTGGCCTTTGTTGTCCGTGCTGCCGCGGGCGAAAATGTTCCGGCCCGCGATGCGCGGTTCGAACGGCGGCGTGGTCCAGAGTTCCAACGGTTCCGGCGGCTGCACGTCGTAATGGCCATAAACCATATAGTGTGGTTTCCGGTGGGGCGAGCGTCCCCGCGAGCCGGGTTTGGTTTTGGCGATGACGATGGGATGGCCTTCCGTCGGGCAAACCCGCGCGTCGAGGCCGATTTGCCGGCAGTGCGCCACGAGCCATTCGGCGCAGGCGAGCAGATCTTTCTTGTGCTGCGGTTGGGCGGACACGCTGGCGAAGCGGAGATACTCGCAAAATTCCGCGAGAAAGCGTTTCTGGTTTTGTTTCAGGTAGTCGAGAACGGTTTGCATGGCGGTTAGCTAACCTGTGAACGGAGCGTTTGCCAAGCAGAACTATCTAAAAAGCGAACCTCTCCTGGCTTGGTCAGGGCGAGCTGGGAACTGGCTCCAATTGCACGTCACCAGCATCAAAGATTCCGGCCACTGGATCGGTTGAAACAGGAATTTTTACCGTCCCAACCAAGTTGATAGGCTTGGCTCCATCCGGCAAACCTAAAGCATTCGTTGACGGTGCGATACTGACTAACAATTGATAATCTCCCGGCGTGACATCTTCGACCATGATGGTGTCATCCTTATTTATTGTTACAGGATAGAATATGAAACTAGTTATTTGCTGCATGGTCTGGGCGCGTTTCTTCGCGAATGCCGGATTGGTGTTCATCTCAGATGTAATTTTTGGTAATGGCATATTGGGAGTGTGAAATGTGCCGGAGGTCTTCCAATCGGATTGACGCTGCATTCCTGCTGGCCAGATCAAATGTGCCGTCACCATGTAATTGGAAGTTCCCAAGTCCAGGGTCGTGGTTTCGCCAGCCCGAATTTCAAATGAGGTATTACCGCTCTCCATCCAGCCCATGCTTTCAGGCGTAACCGTGACAGCAGTATGCCTCGTTAGAATAAACCGTCCCGGCGGCAATTTTTCGATGATGATTTTTCCCTGGCTGTCAGAAGTCACGCGGAACTGGTTGAAATGAAGTGTCATTTCTTTTCGTGGAATGTCGGAAAAAGCCAAGCCATACTCGCGGCCTCCGACTGGCTGACCGTTACTGTAAGTCGTAGCTTGCAACCGTCCCCATGGCTGCATTTGAAGCGTCGGATTATCCGCCAGTGCCGCCGGAGTAGCTTCGCCATAACCATCCGGGCCAGCCGCAATCACCCGCGTAACGGAATCGTCGGGCTGTAATACGAAAGTCCCGTTGGCATCGGCGTGCAACAAGGTGCCACCAGACTGAGATCGGCTCTCAAAACTCCCCTGGGTGAGGCTTAATCGCGCACCGGGATAGACCAGGCCAATGTCGGCCATTGCCGCCGGTCGGCCATCCGGTTTATACACTGTCACTGTGATGGTCTCCGCCCGTTTCATCGTTACATTTAATTCGACGTTGCCCTCGTTGGCACTTATCGCGCGAGAGACAAATGGAGCGTAACCATCGGCGATAAACTTCAAGAGAAAAATTGGATTTTGTTGATCGCCAACAACTCCCTCTTGGAATGTATTCGTATAAGCGCCGCCGGAAAAATCCAGCCAGAACCGGTCAATTGAACTCCATTCGTAATTGGTCGTTCCATCAAGCGGATTCACATAAGAACGGCCCTGCACGATGCGAAATTTAGGAACGCGCCGGCCGGTGGCGTCATCGTAAACCACGCCATGCACCACCAGCGCGTTGTGCAGGGTGATGACATGCTCTTCGCCATCCGGGCGAATTTTGCTTTCACCTTGCAAAAAGCCGGTGGCGAAGACTCTCAATTGCATTTCGGTATCCGGCGCATTCGTCAGACGCACCCGCCCTTGCGGGCCGGTCGAACAGTCAAATTCAACTTGCGTGGGAAGCTCGGTAATCGGATTGAGGCAGTCATTCAAAACTTGGGCGTTGGGAATGGGATTTCCATACACATCCACGACACGCAAGGACAGCAGCTTTCCCTTTTTTATCACGATTCGGATGGGGCTGGAATTGGTTTTCAAATTTGTTTCGATGGTGGTGGCAGCGAAGCCTGTCGCTGAAGCCGTGACCCACTGTCTGCCTGGAAAACTTTCAGGCAAGCAATGATCTATGGAAAATGTTCCATCTTGCTGCGATAAACCCTTGCGACTTCCTTCCATGTCCATAATTCCGATAAGAATTTTGGCATCCGGCACCGGAGTGCCTTCGCCATCCACCACAATGCCGCTCACCGTCACCCCTTTTTGAGGTCCAAGTTTGAAAACGAGGCTTTCATTCCGAAGCTGTTTTTCCAAAGGTTGACTGTTGTCGGCAGTAACGCATTCGGAATAATTGGAATGACTGGCTGCGCCGCTGATCAAAGAAACCAGTTCATTGGCAATTCGATTCAAGTGCCATTTACCCTGCTCATCAGTCGTGGTGGTCACATAACCAAAATTGTGATTCTGCGGCAGTGTCAGCGTGGCTGGATCCGGCATGTAACTCCAATGAACTTCTGCGCCAGTAATCGGATTGCCATCCTGATCCACGACTTTTCCGCCAATCGAAGCCGGCCAGTCAATGCGGGCAACATAATTTGAAGGAATGACGTAGCCATTCGGCGGCAGCCAAAGCAAGCGTGTGTCGGCAAAACCGTCCTTGCGCGTGGTCAGTTCCAGTTTGATGGTGTTCGTTGGATACAGCACATCGCATTTGCCAAAGCGGTCAGAGGTGATCTCCTTATGCCTGAATTTATCGCCCCACCAAGCCCAGTATTCAATCGGCACATTCGGGATCGGCTTCCCGCTGTCCGCCGTCACCAGTTGCAAATGCAGCACCCGACCACCTTGGAATTCTGACGTCGCCACGACCGGAAGGTTTGTCGCCGGCAGACTGGCGGCGCTTGGTTGTGCGACGACATTGGTTGCCACAACGGCACCGGCCGAATTGCTTGAATGATTTCCAGGCTGTGCCGGACTGCGTGATGCGTAAATGAATCCCAACACGCCCAGCAGCGCCGCAGTCATTCCCACCAGAGCCACGTGGGCTTTTAAGGCGGCAAAGGTGTTTGATACAAACGCCGAGACGGCACCTCCGGCAGCCACGCCGGCCAGTGCACCGCTGACCACCTTGGCCGTCAGATGGGCTGGAGCGGCACTTACC
>Ga0310811_10009165_pt1 | contig 12767 bp, 10 predicted proteins | sample YCmetagenome_FD_207642 | JGI IMG/M metagenome (GOLD analysis project Ga0310811, IMG submission 207642) | Soil microbial communities from experimental microcosm in Duke University, North Carolina, United States - YC | ecosystem: Engineered > Artificial ecosystem > Soil microcosm > Unclassified ...
ATCGGCTTGATACGCTCTTTTTTCAGGCCATCGACGATATAGGCCGAGACGCCGGCATCGACGGAGGCCTGGATCGAGGCAGCGTCACTCTGGTCGACGAACATCGCAATCGGCCGCCGCACCACACGGCTGACCTGGAACATCTGTTCCAGGCTGTCGCGGCTCGGGTTCTCCAGATCGATCACGATGATGTCGGGATCGAGGGCGTAGATGCGCGCAAGCAGGCTCTGCATCTCGCTGATATGGACGACCTCGGTATAGCCTGCCTCCCGCAAGCCTTCCTGCAGGATCGCAGCACGGATCGGGCTTTCGTCGACGATGACGATCTTGGGGGAGGTGTCGGCGCCCATCGCTCACTCAGTATCAGGCACGCATATCCATAGCATGCAAGTAGCCAGCTCAAAGTCTTGTATTTCTGAGCAAATAGGACTAGCTCACGGCCATCAATCACACCGTTCAAGAGCATGTCAGAGGCGGCCGCGCCGAAAATCAGCTTTGTCTCGCTCGGATGCCCCAAGGCCTTGGTGGATTCCGAGCGTATCATCACGCGCCTGCGTGCCGAGGGCTATGAGCTCGCGCGCAAGCATGACGGCGCCGATATCGTCATCGTCAACACCTGCGGCTTCCTCGACAGCGCCAAGCAGGAATCGCTGTCGGCGATCGGCGATGCCATGGCTGAAAACGGCAAGGTCATCGTCACCGGCTGCATGGGCGCGGAGCCCGAGCAGATTTCGGCGGTCCATCCCGGTGTGCTCTCGATCACGGGCCCGCAGCAATATGAGAGCGTGCTGGACGCCGTGCATCGCGCGCTGCCGCCGGCGCATAATCCGCATCTCGACCTGGTGCCGCCGCAGGGCATCAAGCTGACGCCGCGGCACTACTCCTATTTGAAGATTTCCGAAGGCTGCAACAACCGTTGCAGCTTCTGCATCATCCCGAAACTGCGCGGCGACCTGGTGTCGCGTCCGGCGAACGACGTGCTGCGCGAGGCCGAGCGGCTGGTGAAGGCCGGTGTCAAGGAGCTGCTCGTCATTTCGCAGGACACTTCGGCTTATGGGGTCGACCTGAAATATGCCGAAAGCGCGTGGCAGGATCGCAGCGTTCGCGCCAGGTTTTTCGATCTCGCCAGGGAGCTCGGTGAGCTCGGCGCATGGGTCCGGCTGCAATATGTCTACCCCTACCCGCATGTCGATGAGGTCATCGGCCTCATGACCGACGGCAAGATCCTGCCCTATCTCGACATCCCCTTTCAGCACGCCAGCCCCGAGGTGTTGAAGGCGATGAAGCGGCCGGCCGCGCAGGAAAAGACGCTGGCGCGGATCGGAAAATGGCGCGAGCAATGCCCTGAGCTGACCATCCGCTCGACCTTCATCGTCGGCTTCCCCGGCGAGACCGATGCGGATTTCGCCTATCTGCTGGACTGGCTGGACGAAGCCGAGATCGACCGCCTCGGTTGCTTCAAATATGAGCCGGTCGCGGGCGCTGCGTCCAACGCACTTGAGGGCGCCGTGCCCGACGAGGTGAAGCAGCAGCGGTACAACGCGCTAATGGCGCGGCAACAGAAGATTTCGGCACGCCGGCTGAAACGCAAGGTCGGTACGCGGCAGCATGTCATCATCGACGAAGTCGGGCCCACGATCGCCAGAGGTCGGTCAAAGGCCGACGCGCCTGACATCGATGGCTCGGTCTATCTTTCGAGCCGCCGGCCCTTGAAGGTCGGTGAGATCGTCACCGCAAAAATCGAGCGCGCGGACGAATACGATCTGCACGGCAGCGTGGCCGGATTCTAACGCGCGATGGGATCGCCATCGCGCTTTATGTTTTTGATTGCGCATGATCTTTTCGGAAAACCGCTGCACACTTTTCCGGATCATGCGCTAACGCGCTTTCGGCGCGGGGGCGACCGAACGGACCTTCCAGAGGTTGAGCGTCCGCAGCGCATTCTCCTTCGTCAGGGTCACATATTGGCGCCTGAGATGGGTCGCCTCGGTTTCCGCAGTGACGCCGGACGAAAAGCGGCAATCCAGCACGGCGCGCACCGTCTCCCAATCGAGCCCCGCGACTTTGCATGGGACGAGAATTCCGTCGCTGCGCAGGCTTTGCATCAGGGGACGCACGATCTCGATGCTGCACTTCGACATTTCGGCCAGCGCGGCAACGGTTTCTTCGTACCGCTTTTGCGCCGCAAAGCTCGACAGCGTCGCCGCGTTGAGCTTCCCCTCGCTCTTCAGATGCGCGACCAGCGCCTTCGCCATGGTGAAATCGCGCTCGCGCGACATCTCGCGATCGACACCGCTCGAAGCCGACGAGATCGCGGCGCGGATCTCCTCGAACAGATAGGACGGCGCACGTGATAGCAGCCGGCCTCTGACTGCCTCCGTCGCACTGCGCAGAAGCTGCGCGCGCAAGTCCGCCGGCATGTCGGCCCGGATCCCCGTCGCAACCGCAAGTTCGGAATCGTATGCAGATTGCGCGACGAGCAAGGTAAAGCCGGCCGGGGAAACACGCGCGCCGGGATTGTTGACCAGACGGCGGCTGACGCTGGGAAAGCGGCGCGCCAACAGGCTGTCGGTGACGATCTCCTTCAGCCACCAGCGCCCGGCGATCGCGAGCAGGTGTTTCTCGCCCTTCGCTTTCGCGATTTCGATCAGATCGTCTTCGCTGAGGCGCGGCGATTCCGTCAGAACCGGCCCGGCGATCGAGATTTCTTCATGCTTTGCCAGCCGGCGCATGAGTTTGGCGGGCGCCTGTGGCACGGGCGCAAGCTGGGTGCTCAATTCGGCAAGGGCGATGCGGGCGCTGACATCGGCGACGGCGCGGAGCTCGATGGTGTTGACGAGCCGCTCGAAGACGTCGCCGAACAGCTCGATCTGTTCGTCGTTGTAGCTGCCGGCGGACAGCAAAAACAGCTCCGCCACACGCTCGACGGTTTCGGTGCATTTTCCGGCGGAGCCGGCGGCAATCGCCGCTTCGACCTCATCGGCGATCGAGAAATTCGTATTCGACATCGCTCGTCCTGAGCGCCTGATCCGCTGTTCTAAGCCAGTCTGCAACGCTACGGATCATGCCTAAAGTTTTCGTAAAATCGGACCGGTCCCGTTCATTTTGGGACGGAATACCTTGACACCGCCCGCCCGCAGCCTGTATGAGCGCGCCCGATGATTTCGAACCGGACCAACCGCCGCGCCGCTTTCCGCCGTCGCTCCTGCGACGACGATGGGCTGCGCCATGTCCGACGACGACGCTGATTAACTGGATCAGCTTTGGTTTTCGAGAAGGCCGCGCCCGAAAAGCGCGGCCTTCTTGCGTTTCGGCCCCCCTCTCCAACCCAACCCGACAGGAGTTCACCATGCTCAAGGCTGCCCATCCGTTCGACGCACTCATGGACATCACGCCGCGTCCGCAAACCGTGTTCGTCCGGGGCGAAGGCTCCTGGCTCTGGGATGACGCGGGAAAGCGCTACCTCGATTTCATCCAGGGCTGGGCGGTCAATTGCCTCGGCCACGCACCGTCATGCGTCGCGGAAGCGGTCGCTGAGCAGGCCAAGCTGCTGATCACGCCGAGTCCCGCCTACTACAACGCGGCAAGCCTCAAGCTCGCCAAGGCGCTGGTCGATGCGAGCTGCTTCGATCAGGTTTTCTTCGCCAATTCGGGCGCCGAAGCCAATGAGGGCGCGATCAAGCTCGCGCGCAAATATGGCGCCCGGCACAAAGGCGGCGCCTTCGAGATCATCACCTTCGAAGGTGGCTTTCATGGCCGTACGCTCGCGACCATGTCGGCATCAGGCAAGAAGGCCTTTGAGCCATTGTTCGAGCCGAAGGTCTCGGGCTTCCGCAAAGCGAAGCTGAACGACCTCGCCTCGGTGCAAGCGCTCATCAGCGACAACACCGTTGCCGTCATGCTGGAGCCGATCCAGGGCGAGTCCGGCGTGTGGCCGGCAACCGATCAATTCCTCAGGGAATTGCGCGCGCTGACCCGTGAGCATGGGCTGCTGCTGATCTTCGACGAGATCCAGACCGGCATGGGCCGCACTGGAAAGCTCTTCCACTATGAGCATGCCGACATCACGCCCGACATCATGACGCTCGGCAAAGGCATCGGTGGTGGCGTGCCGCTCGCGGCATTGCTTGCGACCGAGCATGCGTCTTGCTTCGAGCATGGCGACCAGGGAGGCACCTTCAACGGCAATCCCCTGATGTGCGCGGCAGGGCTTGCCGTGCTCGAAGAGATCAGCAAGCCCGCCTTCCTGAAGTCGGCGACGGAGACCGGCCTCTATCTCGAAAGCGAGCTGCAAAAGCTCTCCGCCCGGCATGGGCTCGGCGACGTCCGCGGCCGCGGCCTGCTGCTCGCGCTCGACCTGAAACTGCCGATGGGTGCGGCGATCGTCGCACAAGCTCTCGAGGCCGGCCTGCTCCTGAACTCGCCGCAGCCGGATGCGCTGCGCTTCATGCCCGCGCTCAACGTCACGCGCGAGGAGATCGCGGAGATGATCGAAGGGCTTGATGCGATCCTGACCAAGGCAGGCGCTGCGCGGCGGGTGGCTTGACCGAGTTCGTCATTGCGAGCCAACGGGTCCGCGCGAAGCGCGGCCCCGTTGACAGGCTCCGCGAAGCAATCCACTATCTTTCCGCCGAAAGAAGCTGGATTGCTTCGTCGCTTCGCTCCTCGCAATGACGGCGACCTTACGGCTTCAAAATCGACGCTCCGGTCGTAGTACGGCTTTCCAGATCGACATGAGCCTTGCAGGCATCCTTCAGCGCATAGGCGTGGTTGATCGGCACATGCAGCTTGCCGGAAATGACGGCCGCGAACAGCGTGTCGGCGCCTTCGAGCAGCTCCTTGCGGGTGCCGATATAGTCATTGAGCTTGGGGCGGGTCGCAAACAGCGAGCCGTGATTGTTGAGTTCGGCGATGGCGAAGGGCGGCACCGGGCCTGAAGCGTTGCCGAAGCTGACGAACAGCCCGCGCGACTTGAGGCAGGACAGCGAGCCCGGGAACGTCGACTTGCCGACGCCGTCATAGACGACGTCGCAAAGCTCGTTGCGGCTGATCTGCTTCACCCGCGTGACGAAGTCTTCCTCGCTGTAGTTGATGACGTGGTCGCAACCATTGGCGAGCGCCAGCTCCGCCTTCGCCTTCGAGCCGACGGTGCCGATCACATGGGCGCCGAGCGCGCTCGCCCATTGGCAGGCCAGCAAACCGATGCCGCCGGCCGCGGCGTGGATCAGCACGCGGTGGTGCGGCTCGATCTTGAAGGTCTTGTGCAGGAGGTACCAAACCGTCATGCCCTTGAGCATCAGGACGGCGCCTTGCTCATAGGTGATGTGGTCGGGCAGCTTGACGAGCTTCTCCCAGGGAATGTTGCGCTCGGTCGCGTAGGCGCCGAGGTTGTGATAGTAGGCGACGCGGTCGCCGGGATGGAAATTGGTCACGCCCGGCCCGACGGCGACTACCTCGCCCGCCGCCTCATTGCCGGCGATGAACGGCAGCCCCGGCGCCTTGTAGAGGCCGGTGCGGTAGTAAACATCGATGAAATTCAAGCCGACGGCGTGCTGGCGGATGCGGACTTCGCCGTGCCCCGGTGCGGCCAGGTCGATCGGCTCGTACACCAGGGCTTCCGGTCCTCCCACCCTGTGCACCCGTACGGCCTTGGTCATCCTTGCCTCTCCCTCGGCAAAATCAATGCATGACATGCGAAGCCAAGGCCATTGAAGCCTTGTTGTCAACTCGACGCCCGCCCAACGCCTATCCGGACGGCTTCTGGCGGTTGCGCTTGGCGAGCACGTTGAAGAACTCCACCGCCGCTGAGAATGCGATGGCGAAATAGATGTAGCCGCGCGACGAGGCGTACATGATAATGCAGGCGATCACGACGGCGGCGACCATGATGGCGAGCTCCTGAGCCATGCCGATCGCGGTGATGATGGAATCGAGCGAGAACACGAGGTCGATGACGATGATCTGGGCGATCACCAACAGAAATGCGCCGGTACTTGCCGCCCGCTCGCCGCTTTCTTCGCCGCCTTCGACCTCGCCGTGAATTTCGTGCGTCGCTTTGGCGATCAGGAAAAGTCCGCCGCCGATCAGGATGATGTCGCGCCACGAGAACGGCTTTCCGTGCAGGGTGAACAAGGCCGATGTCAGTCCGATCAGCCAGACCAGCAGGCTCAACAACGCGATGCGGAATATCAGCGCCAGTGCCAGCCCGATCCGGCGGGCGCGCGTCGCCAGCGGCTCCGGCACGCGCGAGACGATCACCGACAGAAAGATGACATTGTCGATGCCGAGCACGATTTCGAGCGCGGTCAGTGTCAACAGCGCGGCCCACGCTTCCGCGCTGGTCAGGAGCTCGATCATGATTTGAACGACCGGAGTAGCCGGAACGCGCCATCGCTGGCCACGACGTAGATGGCGATCAGGCAGAGCGCGACCTTAACGGGCCATTCGACCTCGAAGTCGCGGATCAGTACATAAAGTCCGAGCACGGCCCATACCGCCATCAGCGTCAACGTGAGCCAGCGTAGCCGTTCCACGCGCACCGGATGCAGAACGTAGAACGGCAGGAACGTCGCCACGATCAGCACCGCAATCGCAAGGCTCGACAGGACCGGCGGCCAGTGCAGCAGGAAGAGATAGAAGGCGGCGGCGTTCCACAGCCCGGGAAAGCCGCGGAAATGATTGTCATCGCGCTTCATGCGCCGATCGGCAAAATAGAGCGCGCCTGATATCGCGACGCCGATGCCGAGCAACGGCGCGGCGACCGGGAGTAGCAGCCCGCTCGCGGTGATCGCGTAGGCCGGCACGAACACATAGGTGACGAAATCGACCACGAGGTCGAGAACGTCGCCGGACCAGTTCGGTTGGAGCCGCACGACATCGAGGCGCCGCGCCATCGGGCCGTCGGCAGCATCGACAATCAGCGCGGCGCCGAGCCAGGCGAACATCGCGGTCCAGTGCTCGCGCACGGCCTCGAGCAGGGCGAGCAAGGCAAGGCCGGCGCCAAGCGCGGTAAAGACATGCACGCCGAATGCGGCAGCGCGCCTCAGCGGCGGCGCAAGCGGGGCTTGGGACTGGTCGGCCTGTTCCATCGGTCGCGCAGTGCTAACAGGAATCGGCTTGATTTGTACATGCGCCGTTGCGGCCTTCGGCCGCGCGAGACGTCGGTTTTGGGGTTTGGCTTGAGGCTTGAAAATGCCGCCCGGAAACGTCAGATGTGACAGGCATGAGCGACGGATCGATCTTTTATGACATTGCCGTGGTCGGCGGCGGCCCTGCGGGCCTGTCGGCCTCCATCGCGCTTGCGCAAACCGGCGCGAGCACCGCGCTGATCGCGCGCCGCGCGCCCTATGCCGACAACCGCACCACGGCCCTGCTCGGCGCCTCCATCGATTTCCTGGAGGAGCTTGCGGTCTGGCCGCGCTGCCGCGACAAGGCGGCGGCGCTGCGGACGATGCGCCTCGTCGACGACACCGGCCGCCTGATCCGCGCGCCGGAAGTGCGCTTTTCCTGCACGGAGATCGGCCTTGAAGCCTTTGGTTACAACATCGCAAACCGCTCGCTGGTCGAGGCGCTGGAGGAGCGCGCTGCGGAACTGCCAAACCTGACGCGGCTGGACGACGAGGCGGAAACGGTCACACCTGAAGCTTCCGCGGTTTCCATCCATTCGGCCAAGGGCACCGCGCTGTCTGCGCGCCTGGTTGTCGGCGCCGACGGCCGGCACTCGCTTTGCCGCGAAGCCGCCGGCATCGACGTGACGCGGCGTGATCTCAAGCAGTCCGCCCTCACCTTCAACATCACCCATTCCCGGCCGCACCGGAATATCTCGACCGAATTTCACACCCCGGAAGGTCCCTGCGTGTTCGTGCCGCTGGCGGGCGAACGCAGCAGCGTGGTGTGGGTCGCTTCACCTGCGGAAGCCGGCCGTCTGATCGGGCTTAGCGATGCCGAATTATCGGAAGCGGCCGAGAAGCGATCGCATTCGATCCTCGGACGTGTGACAGTCGAGGCCGGGCGCAATCTGTTTCCGCTCGCGATCGAGCGGCCGAGGCAGTTCGCGAAAAACCGCGTGGTGCTGGTTGGCGAAGCCGCCCATGTCATCCCGCCGATCGGCGCCCAGGGTCTCAATCTCGGACTGCGCGACGCCGCCGACATCGCGGGGATCGTGGGGCAAGCTATATCCGCCGGCGAGGATCCTGGTGCCGCGAAGATCGTGACGCGCTACGATTTCAAGCGGCGCAGCGATGTCTTGAGCCGGACCTTCGCGATCGACATCGCCAACCGCTCGCTGCTCAGCGATCTCTTGCCCGTGCAATCCCTGCGCGCGGCGGGACTGCATCTGCTCGGCTCGTTCGCCCCGCTGCGACGGCTCGCCATGCAAGAGGGGCTGGCGCCATCCTGGCGCGCGAAGCATCGCGCCTAGGGAAAGACCAGTCTTCCGGTCTGCAGCATCCACATCACGCTGGTCAGCGTGACGACCGAGGCAAACGTTCCGATCAGCACGGCAACGGAAGCCGGCTCGATCCAGGTTTCGTTCTGCCGCGCGATCACAAACACATTCAGCGCCGGTGGCAGCGAGGCCATCAGCACGGCGGTCGCTGCCCAAGGCTGAGCAAAGGGCCCGAACAGCCACATCAAGACCAGCGCGGCGAACGGATGGATCAGGAGCTTCACCGCGATCACGCCCGGCACCTCCCAGGGCACGCGCTTGAAGGGACGCAGCGCCACCGTCACTCCCAGCACGAACAGCGCCGTCGGCGCTGCGGCGTTCTGCAGAAACAAGAGCGTGTTGTCGATCGCCACCGGCAGATGAATATGCAGCGCCGCGGCGAGCGCGCCGGCGCAGGCCGACATGATCAGCGGGTTGAGCGCGATCTGGCGCAACACGACGCCAAGCGCATGCAACAGCGAGGGATGATCGTGATCGCTGAGCTCGATCAGGAGCGGCACGGCCGTAAACAGAAAAATGCTGTCACAGCAGAAGATCAGCGCGGTCGGCGCGGCCGCCTTTGCGCCCAGCACAGCGAGCGCAAGCCCCGGACCCATGTAGCCGATATTGCCATAGGCGCCCGAGAGGCCCGCTAGCGTGGTTTCGCGCAGCGACAGTCCGCCAGCGAAGTGGCCCACCGCCATGGCTGCCACAAAGGCCGCGACCGTTCCGAGCGTCGTCGCGATCAGGAACGGCGGGTTGTTCAGGTCAGCAAACGGCGTCTTCGACATGATGACGAACAACAGCGCCGGGAGCGACACGTAGAGCAGGAAAAAGTTCATCCAGGCGAGGCCGGCTTCCGGCAAGCCCTTCGCTTTACCGCAGGCGAAGCCGATGAAAATCAAGCCGAAATACGGCACGGCGAGATTGAGAATATCGATCATTTCAAGGAAAGGTTTGGCGGCTTGACGGGTCAGGATAGGGTTAATTCATCAGGTCGGCACTAGCATCGGGCGGCCCGATGGTCTATCGACAAGGCATGATCAAAGCGCGAACCGCCAAGTTCCAGATCGGGCAGATTGTGCGCCACCGGGTGTTCTCGTTCCGGGGGGTGATTTTCGATATCGATCCGGAATTCAACAACACCGAGGAATGGTGGTTGTCGATTCCGGAGGACGTGCGCCCTCACAAGGATCAGCCGTTCTACCATCTGCTCGCCGAAAATTCGGAGTCCGAATACGTCGCCTATGTATCGGAGCAGAATCTCCTGCCCGACGATTCCGGCGAGCCGATCCGCCATTCCCAGGTCGCCGAGATTTTCGTGAAGGACAAATCCGGCGGCTATCGCCCGCGCAATCCGTCGCTGAACTAGCGCGGTCCACCTCTCCGTTTCGGCTGATTCGGCTGATACGACCGGCCAACAAAAAAGGCGCCCTTTCGAGCGCCTTTTTGTTTTTCGTTCCGCTCTACTTCGCGGCCGGATTGGCGGCAGTGGCAGGCGCACCACCCGGATTGGCTTGTTCGAGCTTCTTGCGCTGCTCTTCGGCGCGCTTCTGCAGTTCTTCCTGCAGCTTCTTCTGGGTTTCCTCGAACTGCTTCGGATCGGTCGGCGGACCGTCATAGGCCTTGGCGAATTCGGCCAGCGGGAGCGGCAGCGTCAGCGGCGCACCGTTGGCATTGATCGCCTGCACCACGAGGTTCTGGCCCTTCTTCATGCTGGCCAGGAGTTCCGGCGTCGCGTCATAGTCGGACATACAGCCGTTCTGGAAGCAGATCACATAAGGCGACTGCAGCGGCGGGTTGTTGTCGACGATGATGCGGGTTCCATGGACGAGCTGCATGCCGAGCGGCAGCGTGACGCGCAGGATCTTCTTTGGCTCACCCTCGGGCTCGATGATGACGGCGGCGATCACGGGCTGGCCGGACTCGATACGGCCGTCCTTGCCGGTGAAGCAGACCTGCTTGGCGTTGGCGTCCTGGCCCTTCAGGCAGAACTTCGTCCAGGGCGCATAGATGAGCTGGATCTGCTGGTCCTGCGGCTGCGCCGCGGCGCCCTGCTGCGGGGCCTGGCCCGCGGGAGCGGCGGGGGCCTGGGCAGCCGGAGGCGCGGCTGGGGCGGCATGAGGTGCAGCCTTGGGAGCGGCCTTCTTGGGCGCCGCAGGGGTCTGAGCCTGGGCTTGGCCGTCGAACGCGAAAGGCACCGCCAGCAAGGTTGCCGCCAACAAGGCGAGAAGTCGCCCACGCGGCCCGACCGACGTGGCCAAGATACGGAAATTCATTGCGGAAAACCCTTTCTGAACGGGAACGCGCGAAACACCCGGTGACGCCCACACCAAGCCGGTTCGCGCGGCTGTCTCCTAGCCAATTGAGGCGGATAAGTGACAGTTGCAGCCCCCTGCCTCAACCGCCCGCTTTCATACAGGGGCGGACGGAAAGATCAATGCCGACCGGCCGGTTTGGTCCAAGTAATAAGCCGCGCAAATCCGCCAGATTCAGCCGCGCATGTTAAAACAATGACGTGAGCCGTTCCGAATCAAATCCGCGCGCTTCCATGTTGGCTTTTGGGCGTATAGGCCGCTCCGCCGTCATCCGATTGGCGCTTGCGCTGTCGTTTCCGGCCCTGCTCGGCTGTCACCTCGCCCGGGCCGAAGAGAGCCACGCGATCGCCATGCATGGCACCCCGGCCGTGCCGGCCGATTTCACCCATCTGCCGTACTTCAATCCTGATGCGCCCAAAGGTGGACGGCTGGTCTGGGGCCTGCTCGGTACCTTCGACAGCCTCAATCCGATGATCGTCAAGGGCATCCCGGTGCAACAGGTCAGGAGCTACGGCTTCGAGCGCGGCTACACCATCGAAAGCCTGATGGCACGGGGCGAGAACGAGCCGTTCACGCTCTACGGACTCCTGGCCAAGACCGTAGAGACCGACGACGTCAGGGATTTCGTCACCTTCCACCTCGATCCCCGCGCGCGTTTTTCCGATGGCACGCCGGTGCTCGCGGAAGACGTGTTGTTTTCCTGGCAGCTGCTGCGTGACCACGGCCGGCCCAACCATCGCCAGTATTATTCCAAAGTTGCCAAGGCCGAAGCACTCGATCCCCTGACCGTGCGTTTCGACCTTTCCGGCGCCAATGACCGCGAGCTGCCGCTGATTCTTGGCCTGATGCCGGTGCTGCCGAAACACGCCGTCGACGTTGCGACCTTCGAGGAGACCTCGCTTAAGCCTATCATGGGCTCGGGTCCGTATCGCATCACGGCGGTCAACCCCGGCGCCAGCGTGACCTTCACGCGCAATCCCGATTATTGGGGCCGCGACCTGCCGATCAATCGCGGCCTGTTCAATTTCGACGAGATCAGGTTCGACTATTATCGCGAGGCCAACGGCTATTTCGAAGCCTTCAAGCGCGGCCTCTACGACTATCGCGTCGAGACCGAGCCGCTGCGCTGGCACGAAGGCTACGATTTCCCTGCCGTGAAAGACGGCGAGGTGATCCGAGAGACCATCAAGACCGGCTTGCCGCAGATCTCCGAATTTCTGGTGTTCAACACCCGCCGCCCCGTCTTCTCCGACATCCGCGTCCGCCGCGCGCTGACGTTGCTGTTCGATTTCGAATGGATCAACCGCAACTTCTTCTTCGGTCTCTACAGCCGTAGCGGCGGCTTCTTCGCCGGCTCGGACCTTTCGGCCTATGGCCGCCCCGCCGACGAGCGCGAAAAGGTTCTGCTGAAGCCGTTCGCGACCGGCATCGAACCCGATATCATGGACGGTAGCTATCGGCTTCCTGTCACGGACGGATCGGGGCGCGACCGTACCACGCTGCGCGCCGCGCTGTCTCTGCTCAAGGACGCCGGCTACGACCTCGACGGCAATGTGCTGCGCCAGCGTACCACTCATGCGCCGCTGGCCTTCGAGATCATGGTGACGAGCCGAGACGAAGAGCGGATTGCACTGAATTTTGCCGACAACCTCAAGCGTGCCGGCATTCAGGCGACGGTTCGCGCGGTCGATCCCGTGCAGTTCGACCAGCGGCGCCTGGGATACGAATTCGACATGATCCCGAACCGCTGGGATCAGTCGCTCTCTCCCGGCAACGAGCAGTCCTTCTATTTCGGCAGCCAGGCGGCCGACATCCAGGGCACCCGTAATTATATGGGGGCCAAGAACCCCGCCATCGACGCCATGATCGCGGCGCTGCTCGCCGCTCGGGACCACACCTCCTTCGTTTCGGCGGTGCGGGCCCTCGACCGCGCCTTGATGTCCGGTTTCTACGCTATTCCCGTGTTTAACCTCGGCGACCAATGGATTGCACGATGGAATCGGATAGAACGACCTTCGGAAACC
>Ga0310811_10009166_pt1 | contig 12766 bp, 10 predicted proteins | sample YCmetagenome_FD_207642 | JGI IMG/M metagenome (GOLD analysis project Ga0310811, IMG submission 207642) | Soil microbial communities from experimental microcosm in Duke University, North Carolina, United States - YC | ecosystem: Engineered > Artificial ecosystem > Soil microcosm > Unclassified ...
GCAATTCCAGGTCTGGTGAGTTATAATAAGATGTACTACCATATGATGCTGTAAAAAACAATCGTCATTGCCGCTGACTCGCGCCAGTGTCATCGCCATAAAACAGGCAAGCGAAAGCTGATCCATTCAGCGCAACAATCGAACTTGCCAGGTGATAACACGCAGACGATTGAACGTCATGACCTGAATACTACCGGGACATTCAGACCTTTATGCACACATTCATTGGACAACTTCAGCGCGTCGTACCATTCCATTGAACATCGACGCAGGGGAGAAGATCGCAGGGAATTACCTCATCTCTTCCTACCAAAGTTCAACATTATTGCATCATCAAACGTAATCAATAGAAGAAGGCTTTTCTGAATGCGTAGGTAGATGTCAAATTTTGTGCTTATGCACTCGCTTCTCCCGCGATCAATATCAAGGGCCAAGAAAGCAGGTAATGTGCAATGGAGAAAAAGCCAGATAACGTATTTTGGCTACAGAGAAATAACGAGAGGCAACAATCGCGTCCTGGCCCTACAGGAAGACCCAATGGGCAAACGCCGCAACCACGACCGTCCAACAATTTGAACAAGTGGTTACTTTTACTTATTGTCGCTCTACTTGTTGTTTATATATACATTACGTTTAATAACAACTTCAGCAACAGCAATACACAACGGACAGATATTGGTTACTCACAATTTCTGACCCAGGTCACCGACAATAATGTGAAGACCGCAACACTTATTGGCACCACTGATATTACTGGTACGCTCAAAACCCCGTTTCAGGGGAATACACAATATCATGTTTATCAGTTACCAAATGGCGATCCGCAACTGCCACAATTGTTGTCTGCCCATAATGTCGATTTCAATTACACCAATCCCCCGGATAACACTGTCTGGTTAACCATATTGATCGACGTTATCCCGTGGCTCTTCCTGATCGGACTCTTCCTCTGGTTTACCCGTCGCGCCAGTCAGGGGCAACAGGGAATTTTCAGCTTTGGCAAAAGCAAAGCGAAACTGATCCTTGAAGATCGTCCGAGCACCACATTCGCTGATGTCGCTGGTGTCGATGAATCCAAATATGAATTGCAGGAAGTCGTAGAATTCCTGAAAACGCCTGCGAAATTCCAGCGCCTTGGTGGTAAAATTCCACGTGGTGTGTTGCTGGTAGGCCCTCCGGGAACTGGTAAAACGCTGCTAGCTCGTGCGGTAGCAGGAGAAGCGGGTGTACCATTCTTCTCTATGTCGGGTTCTGAGTTCGTCGAAGTGCTGGTTGGTGTTGGTGCCAGCCGTGTGCGTGACCTCTTCGAGCAGGCGAAAAAAGCATCACCAAGTATCATCTTTATCGACGAAATCGACGCCGTTGGTCGCCAACGTGGTTCCAGCATCAATACCAACGACGAACGTGAGCAGACACTGAACCAGTTGCTGGTCGAAATGGATGGTTTTGACTCCCGACAGGCGGTCGTTGTTATCGCGGCAACCAACCGTCCTGACGGACTGGATCAGGCTCTGTTGCGCCCCGGTCGTTTTGACCGTCGTGTCACCGTTGATCGCCCTGACTGGAATGGTCGTCTGGCAATCTTAAAGATCCACACGCAGAAAGTACCGTTGTCGAGAGACGTTGATCTGGTAACAGTGGCACGTTCAACCACCGGCATGGTCGGTGCTGATCTCGCCAATCTGGTCAACGAAGCCGCACTACTGGCTGCACGACGTAATCTGGATGATGTCAATCAACGTTGTTTCGAGGAAGCACTGGACAAAATCCTGCTGGGAGCCGAGCGCCCGCTGATTCTCAGTGATGACGATCTGAACGTCACAGCATACCACGAAGGCGGTCATGCGTTGACTGGACTGCTGATGGAAGACTCCGATCCTGTCACCAAAGTAACGATTGTACCACGTGGTCAGGCTCTCGGTGTCACCATGTACACCCCCATTGATGATCGCTATAACTACCCGAAAGAGTATCTGCTCACACGACTTGTCACCGCCCTGGGTGGACGTGCGGCAGAGAGAGTCGTCTTTAATCGCATCACCACAGGTGCGGAAAACGATCTACAACAGGTCACACGCATCGCTCGTCAGATGGTCATGCGCTGGGGTATGAGCGAACGTCTGGGGACAATCTCCTACAGCGAACGCGAAAATCCTTTCATGGGTGGCGGTGGTGATACCGGAAATGCGATTCCATATAGTGAAGATACAGCAGAGTTAATTGATGACGAGGTAAAGCGCATCATTGATGAAGCCTACCAGAAATCAATCAGTCTGCTCACCCAATACCGCCCGACACTTGATCGGATCGCACAGGATCTGCGCAAATTCGAAACCATTGACGCGAAGCAATTACGTGCCATCATGGAGGAGACAAACGCACCTATCGCATCATCGCAACTGGATACCCAGGCTCAACAGGCTGGTGTCACAATAGCACCACCAGAACCTTCTATTGAACCTGTCGCACCACCAGAAACGCAAATGAACGGTCAGGATGGCTTGTAATTTATCTCTAATAAATAAGCCCTTTACTTTCAGTATGAAGTAAAGGGCTTATTTATTAGAGATAAGTATCAATATCGCGCAAATTATTTTTTATCACCATGCTCAAAAAGAGCACGCATGCCAGGATAATTTTTCATCACATCATCTAACATCTCAGCACTCAAAGCCATAAACGTCCCCTGCGCCTCCGCCAGCACAGCCGACTCATCATCAGCAAGCGTCACCTTCCCGGTAGCCTGTACCATTCGTCCACGCTGCTGACCAAGCTCGGCTAGTACCCGCAAAAGAGGTCCGTATGGAACAGGGCGACGATAGCGTATCTCCAGGCGACCCGTCAAAGTCCATGCGGGCTGATCCGTAATCATCGATGTCCGGTTCAACGCCTCATCTAAAACAGTCGCAATAATGCCGCCATGAACGACACCAGGGAAACCCTGAAATTCTTCGCGTGGCTGGAAGTCAGCAACAACCGTGGAGCCATCCAGGCGAAAGTGCAAATGCAGACCATAAGGATTGAGTGAACCACAGGCAAAACAATATTGATAATCAGTGGTATCATTAAGATCCATCATAATAGTATTTCCGAACTCCTCATAACTTAGCACAAGAAAAATCTCTACCAGAGCTTCATCTATCATACAACGTTATGACAAATAGTGTTCCGTACCACAATATATAGATGTGACACCGAAGCAAGAAACAATACGTATCATATTTAGACAGAACAACATATCTTTATAGCGATACAGGAGTAATTAGAGGGGGGAAAATCATGGCGAAATCAACTACAGATACATCCGCAATCACACAAGATCAGGATACCAAAAAGAGAAAAAAGCTGGCAAAAAAAGAAGCCAGACTCATGCTCAAGTTGGAAGCGACCAAACAAAAAATCCAGAAAGCGGAACAAAAGTTATCACGCGCTCAGGAAAAACTTCATGATCGTCATAACATTCTACATGATGTCGAAGAGCAGCTAACACAACTACAAACAGCCGAGCAACCACAATCTTCAGCGAAACAGAGTGAAACCGGAAAAGCAAAAAACAAGAAACAACGTAAAGAGGTAAATGCCGAGCAGTCCACGCTCCCAATAGATAGCGATGGTCACATTACATCCGCTGAAAGTGATAGTAAGCAACCAGGATTAATAGCACCATCTGGTATAGCACCACGGAGCATTACAACCGAGGTAACACAGCCAGAGACAACACCACCACAGGATACAAAGACCACGCAAAAAAATGAGCCAGAGGCAAAAGCGCAAACAAAAACCAGCACCCAGAAGTCATCCACAGCGGAAGAGTCACAGGACGTCAGCAATAAAGCTCGACCGGATAAAGAGGCAGCTCGTCAAAACGCAACAAAAGAAGAGTCATTTACCATCTCATCAGGTGCAGGCAGTATGCCCATCGAAACAACCGATGAGCACGCATGGCCTCCCACAGAAGTCCGAGACGAACTCGTGCAAGGAATTGAAAAAGAGATAGAAGAAGACAAGGAACGGGCACAACAGACAGAGAAAAGCAGTAAAACCTCATCAGTACAGCATAGCAGAACGGCTACAAATAAAGAAGAGCGCGATGAGACAGCACAAACCGACAAGGATGGCGACAAGCAGGAGACTGCACATAAAACAACCCGCACGACACGAAGTCGCCGCACATCTTCGCAACATCGTTAAATAAAAAACGACTGGCACCACACAAAATATTCCAGTCGTTTTCATCAATCGTACCGAACAGAGCAGATAGCTGTTTCGTCGCTGCTGCGGTCATCGACAAACTAGCAGGCAGACTTTCTTTCTGACGGAAGAGGGTCCGCCTGCTCTCTGAGAAACACAATCAATCATTGCTTGCGCTGAGAAACCAGCACACCACGCTGTTTTAACACCAGATACAGCCATAAGGTCAGGCCCAATAATAATCCGCTGAGAAGATAAGCCCCCAACACATCAGAGGCCCAATGATCACCAAGATAGATCCGTGATGGTCCGACAGCCATCACAAAAAAAGCAGGCACAATCAAAAAGAGGTAATGCCACCAACGATCTCGTTTCAACAAAATAATACCAAAGGAGAGCAGCAAACCCCAAAAAGCAACATATGACATCACATGACCACTGGGAAAACTCGGACCAGTCGCACGAGACCAGACATCCACCAGATTCGTGCTTGGTCGTGGTCGGCTCACAATATATTTCAATGAAACATTAATAATTTCACTTACGACTGATAAAGCCACAATACAGCACGCCTCCAGTCGTAAACGGACAAGCCAGAACAGAATCGCCGCAAGCAGTATGAAGCCAGAAAACACAACTGGTTGATAGCCCAACCAGCTCACAGCTAGCATAAACATCCGCAAACCTGGCATCTGATTTTCCTGAAATTCACGCGTAATATGCACATCAATAGCTAATACTGGATGCACATGGACAAACCAGGCTAATATACCAAAAAATACAAAGCCAATAAAGTAGAGAGCGATAAGTAACTGTGCCTGTCGGAACACCAGATACCAGGGCTGCTGACTACGCGCAACCTCTTGCTGCGCTTTCTCAACCACACCATGCATATTCTCTTGCAATCGATCATCGATATGTTTCTGTCGCACATGTATTCGTTCTTTCGACTTCACCATAACCTCCTCGAATAGAAAATCACATCGATCAATCTATGCTCTGCGGTCTTTTCCTTTTTCAATTAACCAGATATCCTGCATACCAGCACGTAGAACAGATTATTTTCATTACGGCCAAACTCCCTGAATCGTTTCTATTTTTTTGAAAGAGCACCATTCACAAAGCCATAAAAATTGCTACGTGTTATTATGTAGAAGCTATCAGCTACTTTTCGCTGCTGATAAGCAAAAGGGAGGTTACACCGTTTCCATGTCACATCTTGCAGTTCGACCAGCCCGGGACATTGATCGAGAGACAGTACTGGCATTCTGTCAAAATACCTGGGAATTTGGAGATTACATTGAAAGCGTATGGGATAACTGGTTGAACGATTCCAACGGATCATTCTTAACCGCCACTATTGAAGGAACAGCGGTTGGCATTATCCATCTACAAATGCTCACAGAAACAGAAGCCTGGCTTGAAGGTTTACGCGTTGACCCAAGCTATCGTCGCCAGGGAATTGCACGCACACTGATAGAGGCCGCAATTCTGGAGGCAATGAAGCACAAAGCAACAGATCTCCGTCTGGTAACAGATGAAAATAATACAGCCACAATCCATATCTCGACCAGCCTGCATATGCGGAAAGCAAGCGCATTTATCAATTATTACGCCACGCCCCTGGAAGCGTCAGCGGATCATTCCCCAATGACACCGCTCCAACAAGCAACCATTGATGATCTGGATGATATTATTCAGTATCTGAATACATCAAATATATTCCCTATCACAGGTGGCTTGTACTACACGAAGTTCCAGGCATATGCCATCACGGATACATTATTAGAACATCACATTAAAACAAAACATATTTATCTATTACGCCGCTGGAACCGTCTTGATGGCCTTGCCATCGCTGAACCATTACTGGAAAGAGATGAGAAACGTCTCTCAGTGGGCTATATTGATGGTACCGCAATAGAGTCTTTCAGCCTGATCGCTCATGCGCTCCGCTATCATCTGGCAATAGAAGGGCTAGAGAAAGTACGCATCTATGCGCCCGATAGCATGCTGGTCCAGGACGCGCTAAGTGGAATTGAATATGAACGAACAGGTTCAACCTTTCACATCTTTGAACGTGGTCTAGAATAGCGATAAAAGTGGACGTCCATACGGTATGGACGTCCACTTTTATCGCGGTATGAAGAAGATTTACGCAGGATTAAGAAGAGCTTCGGGATGAGCCAGACCCTGGTAACGGAGTAACCAGCAGCCATAATTCAAGCCGCCACCCACAGCAGGAAGCGCCATCCACTGTCCAGCCTGTAAACGCCCCTGACGCAGCAATTCAACCAGAGCCAGCGCAATACTCGCATTCGACAGGTTGCCATAATACCGGAAATTGTCAACGAGTTTCTCCATCGTTGACTCAGGCCAACCAAAATCATGTATAAGCAATTCACCCAGACGCTTTGTAATACGTGAGTTCGCCTGATGAGGCACAATATGCGCAATCTCATCCGGAGCGAGACCCGCGTGACGACGCAGCGCATCGATACATTCAGACATAGCACGCGGAGCCTCACGGAAAACCTCTTTGCCGTTCATCTTGGTATAACCAACCATATACTGAGAGAGCAGAGCGCTCAGTTCTTGCCCCTTCCCCTCGTTATATAATTGCTGAATCTTCATATCGACTTCCGCCATCTCGATAGCATCTTTACGCAGCGGTGTCTGATACAAAAGGGCTGGCCCTTGACTGGCATCAGAAGCATTAATTAAATAGGTATCATCCTCATCGGAACGCTCCAGCAGAAACGCCGCAGCACCTTCACCAAAGAGAGAACTGGTCTTCCAATCAAGCACATGCATAATGTTCGGCAATAATCCCTCAGTAGTCACCAGTAACACCAGTTTCGCCGAACCAGCCATCAACACCTCAGAACTTACCTGGAACCCTTCAGTCTGGCCCGCACAGGCACCTTTCAGCATCGTGGCACGTATAGGCCCCAGGCCCAGACGCAACGAAACCATACCAGCAACCGTAGGAAACGCATCATTATCCGAAGAAGATGCCCCAATCACAGTATCAATCTCTGAGGCATCACGTCCGGCACTGGCAAGCGCACGCTGAGCCGCGATAACCGCCATATCAACCAGAGATTCCTCACGAGATGCATTGGGATCATCGATCAATCCTGGCGCATCCGCGCCAGCCATCTTACGACACAAATCAAGCGTACTGGCACGTACATGACGTGTTTCCAGACCGGTTACACGCTCCAGATCTTCAGCACGACGAGGGCTACCGAGACGTGTAGAAATATGAGCGAAAAATTCATTGGTAATGATGCCATCAGGCGTATACGCCCCCAAACCCACGAGCCGCACTTTTGCTCTTGTGTAAACCTGAGGGAAAATATGAGAATAATTGGGCCAATGGCCTGGATCGGCGGAAAGAGCCATGAATAAACAACCTCCATACTGAAGATAATTGCCTCAAATTTTCACCAGTATAACATATCGCACGCCAGAACACCGAATTTCAAACAAAAGACAACAAGGAAGGGATCAGGCTACACGCATCGCATGCCAGAACCTGATCCCTTCATCAAGCACAACAGATCTTTTTTGATGAATAACGAACGCTATTTTTATTACTTACCAACGCTCTCGGCGTTCGCGACGATCTCGACCACCACGATTACCACCGCTATAGCTCAAAGAGTGATCATCACGACGGGGACGAGAGGCACGCCGGGACTGGAAACAATCGCTACAATAGACGGGACGATCCTCACGCGGCACAAACGGCACAGTCGTGGTACGTCCACAGTCAGCACAAACTGCCTCATATTGCTCAGTACTGCGAGGGGCACGCCCAGTATTTGATTGCTGGCGACGAGCTGAACGACAACTAGGGCAACGGCCAGGTTGATTTGTCAGACCCTTACTGGCATAAAACTCCTGCTCTCCAGCAGTAAACGTAAATTCATTTTGGCAGTCACGACAAACGAGAATTTTGTCCCGGTAGCCCTCATCAAACATCATGGGTTTATCTTCCCCTTTATAACTAGAACCCGTCCCGCCTTATCTACACTAAACTAAACAACGACGGAAGCGAACGGAAAGACATATAGCGCAAACAACCGGAATACATCTCCAGGTGGTTTCTGAGGCAGTATTTTTCTAACAAACCCGGACAGCGGGACACATAACCGAAGCGTTGGATCAAATCTACCAGACGGGAAGACGTTTCCCTAACCACAAATTCATTGTAACATATAGCATGCAAAAATGCAGTACCTTCTTGACCCTGATGCTAGGATATAAGTACATCTCTTTCGTGAATGCCGGAGGATTAGAAGCCAGTGAGTATTGACGCTACAAATCAGTCAACTACGAAAAATCGTACGTTATCATCACGTATGGTTCACACGATAACAGATAGGTTCTCAATGGCAAATACCTATCTTCTTAATGAAGAACGTATGGTGGTGGTTGATCCAGGCACTGAACTCAATGTTCAACAATTACTGTATTATCTGACTCATTTTCTGAAGCGCCCTCTGACACAGATAGACTTAATTGTATTGACCCATCTCCATCCGGATCATACTGCCGGGGTGACATTATTACAACAGCACTGTCATGCACCTGTGGCTGCCTCCGCTATTATCCAACAATTGGCGCACCCCCAAAACGTTGCCAGTACGCCTAAACATAGACGTCCTGCAATACTTCCCTCGCTGCCGAAACGTCCCCTACCAGGAGTGCTCTATCACCTTGATCTCTTTCCACCATTCTATGAGCGTCAGACAAAACTGATTAATCTCTGGTTAGATGCTACAAACGCGCTACCCGGTCATCCTGACTGGCATATCATCCCCAGCCCCGGCCACACACCGGATAGCATCTGTTTATATAATCCTTGTAGCAAGGAACTACTCTGTGGAGATACGATGATTACGATTCAAGGGGGTGCTCCACTCATCCACGGAGCAACGAATCGGCGAGATCTGGACAACACCCTCCACGTATTACGCGAATTGGACGTCCATTACCTCTATCCAGGTCACGGACGTCCAATTCTGGGTCTGCATCCATTACAGAATGTGGATGTTGAATGGTAACACGCTTATTTTTCTCTGGCGAGCATAGCAAAAGTCGTGTTATCCATCCAGATAGCAATTATATTTCTTTGGCTTTGGGACGGCTGGGTAAACGCAATGGCACAGGCCCACTCATTGATTTCAAGAAACCAGAGGTGGTCAGCGATACTGATGGCATAACCTGATTAAGCATATACGCAAGCTGAATATTTCCCAGTGAAATGACATCGCCCGGTTTGAGTTTATGTGGCATCTGTGCTGATTGCTCGTTGACCTGTGTCGCATCCATACCAGACAAATCCTGCACATAGTCACCATCAGCCTGACGCAAGAACTGAGCATGAATCGGGGCAAGTGAGGCATCATCAATGACCACACGACACTCCACGGCCCGCCCAACTTTCACCACTGGTTGATCTAAAGGGATACGTGCTCCCATAGCAGCACCTTCACGAATAACCAGATAGCCGCCGGGCAAATAATCAGGAACAAGCTGGCCTTCTGTGTTCGCAACTGGTTGCCGGGACATATCGTGTTCAGTGAAAGGAAGGCCATCATCTGCCGCAACAGTTGGTATAACCTGACTACCCGTCAGCAAATCCTGCGTTGAACGCCAGGTATGGCGTGCCAGCGGATCATCAAGCTCCGCAGGTGCCTGCGCCCGCTCGTCCGGGTAAAAGGAGAATTGCGCATCGCCAATAGTGATATGATCCCCAGGCTGAATAAGAATAGAACCAGAGATCGGCTTCTGATCAAGTTTCGTCCCATTCAAACTCGTGCAATCGGTAAGATACACACATTCCCGATCCCAGGCTAATTCGGCATGATGCCGCGATACCATATCGTCATCGAGCCAGATATCGCAATCTTCATCGCGTCCAATTGACACAACAACCCGCTTGAGAGCCAGGCGCTGCCCCTGAAAATTGCCATTGAGATATTCCAACCATCCCCAGGGTGTATCCTCCCCAAAAGCGAATGGAGCGAGAACCCCCGACTGATAACGGGGTATCTGCTGTAAGGTTTCAGGAGCGACTGAACGCTCTTTTAGATTTTGTGTACCTGGTAAATGAGGCTTGTTACGTGGTAATGCAGTCAGACAGTGCCAGAGAAGAATACCCAGAGGCAAAACCCAACCACACAGTATGATATATGCCAGCCCATAAACATCGAGCAACGTTGGAGAGGGTGCATGCGAAGCAGAAAAGCGGACATGAAACCAGACAATGGCAGGAACAAAGAATAAGGCCGAGATAAAAAAACAAATCGATGTCCGTACAAGCTGCCGCGTTGTGCCATATCGACGCACTATCGTATAGAGCACCGCAATCACTATAGCACTGGCACTACACACCAGACCACCATAGCTACCAATATTTATCCAGGTAGGAATTTGTGTTGCGCTCGTAAATCCACTGCCTTTCAAAATATATGAGGAAAGAAATCTTTCTCATGCTTTCGACATAATCTGATAACTGGTTATCATGCCTGCTCCACTCGCAAGAACAGGGAACAAAAGAGACGCCATATACAAGGAAAACAAGTATAGGAACAGAACGAAAAGACAAATAAAAGAGGCATAAAAACCATTATAGATAGCCGTATCCCGCCATCGCATCAACGCCTCTTCACCACATTGCTCCCTAACCTGGCGACATTGCCAACAGGGCTGATCACGCAATATGCACTATAAGCGCACCTGCTCTCATATAAGAGAGAATAAACATAATTTAAATATAAAAGCAGTGCCTGACTTTTCTACTCTTTGCGTATCAGCCTCTTACAGTACTATGTATACCATTTATCAGAGGATTTTGTTATATACCATAATATCACCCGATACTGCATTCAGCAAACAAATGGGACTTGTGGGGGAACATCTTCTCGATTCCTTTTCATACCCACTTGTATACAAGATGTGTAGCCTGCTGTGTCTATTTTATATAGATGATTTATAGTTCAGATAGCTGTACTATAGCAAATAAAGGAAGAACAATTGCTGTGTAGAAATAGAAGAAGAGGTTTACAGAGTAAGCCTGACCAGCCTTGTACGCACACATCTATTCAGCGAACGGCGCAACAAGCGAGAGGAGGTTACATTTCCGGCATCATATCGATGACGATCACCAATGAACATGCTATAATACATGGCAATACCTATAAGGTTATCCTATTGAGAGAGTTGGCCCATGCACGAACGCCTTATCAGATCGCCAGAAAACGAAGAAAGCGGCGAATCTCCTTCACGCAACACATTACGCTACATTATGCTTGGTCTGCTCTGGATTCGTCCGATGAGTGGCTACGACATCAAGCAAGCATTTGAGCGTGCGATTGCCAGTTACTGGAACGCAGGTAATAGTCAAATTTATACAACGTTAAAAAACCTGCATAAAGCAGGACTCATTGACGCAGAAATCATTGTGCAAACCAGTCGTCCGAACAGGAAAGTCTATCGCCTGACCCAGGCAGGGCACAACGAATTGGAGCGCTGGATGCATGAAGAGATACCTGAACGTTTCACCAAAGACGAGTTTCTAACCAAGCTCTTCTTCTGTGGTACAACATCAGATGAAATTGTGCTGGAGCACTTACGCGAACATCGCGAAAGTTTGCTCAAGCAACTGGCTCATATGGAATGGGCACGTCGTGAATATGGCTCACGGCACGTACGGCGTCCAAAACTGCTGGAATATCAGTTATTGGTACGTGACTACAAAGAGGCCGAGTTACGCGCAGGACTCGAAGTGACAGAGCAAGCTATCAAACGCTTAGAAGAGCGCCTACAACAACAGGTTGCGTCTCTGCTTTCTGATGAGAACAGCGAAATTGATGGATTATCCTGATTACTGGCTTTGCCAACCATAAGCCCGATAGATCGCTAGCGTCTTCTGATCGCCTGGAACATAGCTTACCATCGAATAATTTGAAGTGCCACTAAAGACAGTAGTTGCCGTCCGCAGGGCCAGTATGCCCAATTCGCTATGGTGAATATGCAACACGAATGACGGTGCTGGTTTTCCCCGTGGATAGACAGTTGCAGCGATACGACGAAAATCCGGGTACTCCCGCAAAGATTTCCACAGCGACTTATATTCAGGCTGGTGCGTCTGTGTGCGAGTGTTATATTCAAAGTCACTCACCAAACGACGCGCCAGATGCTCCCACCCCTGAAAGCGCGACTTCATCTCAGGATCAAAGACAAGAGCCAGCAAATGTAATCGATCACTCTTTGTCAACATATGTTGCGACTCAAACAGGTGTAGTGCCGCCTCATTCCACGAGTGCAGATACCAGAGTTTATCAAGCGAATGAGCAGGATACAACGTATTATGCACCAACAAACTCGCGAGTTCCCCCAGGTCAAGCAGGGTACTTTCAAACGGGTCCGCATCGATGAAATGTCCCGTCAACTCATAATAGGCGTCGTAGAGTTGACGCCGTTCTTCACCTTGCAACTCTAACGCATGAGCAATATTCTGCACCACCTGACTGGATGGATTAGCACGTTGTCCCGACTC
>Ga0310811_10009167_pt1 | contig 12766 bp, 10 predicted proteins | sample YCmetagenome_FD_207642 | JGI IMG/M metagenome (GOLD analysis project Ga0310811, IMG submission 207642) | Soil microbial communities from experimental microcosm in Duke University, North Carolina, United States - YC | ecosystem: Engineered > Artificial ecosystem > Soil microcosm > Unclassified ...
CGATTTGTTTCATCGTCTTGCCATGTCCGATTTTGTAATTACCACCTGAATTAAAATTTCAAAACATGCATTCCAAACATATCATGAAAGAAATACACTGTCCCCTGCACGAGGTCTCGTAGTCAATTTCCGAGTCCGAGATTAGTGACAACTTGAAGATTCAGAGGTGATGGAAAAAGAACTCTCGGACTGGCATTCTGCCTCCGAGTTAGTGGACTTGTGACGAGCCTGAGCACTTCGGAGCCGCGGCGCTGTTATTTTGGCGATGATATGCGCTTGCCGTAGCATGCAACGGGCGGGCTAAGTGCTATGTTATCTACCGATTAGGTAAGCGCGTGAAATCGCAGAAACATAGACGTCTGACTATATTATACAGCCATCATGACAATATCACTGATGCCACTCTTTCAACGGTATGGAAATGGTTAAAACTCAGGCTGTATGTCTTCCGACGCTACTTTCGCTCGAGGAGCGCTTCTCTGTCTCCGCCTATGGAGGAGGACTCGTCATCGGCTCTTGACTCCACCTGGCACTGTCAGTGGCGACTTTGAAAGGGATGGGCACGAGTAACATCCTTTGTCGTCGATTCAGGTAAAAGAACAGAACATCGGAGTCAGAATCGGTTGCCAGAATCGATATGTTTGATTTCTCGGGCAAGTCAACCCAGCGTGGAGCCATAGAAAGTTTCCGGGCGTGAGACGGTCAATACCACCAACAACCGTCCCTGCAGCCTTGTACCTGAAGTCGTTAACGTTGGAAATCAATCAAGAACCTCTAATATGACTTCAATTCCTAAGTTACCGACGATGATCAATCTAGAATTTACGTAATACACTGGTCTTTCCCGGATCCCATACTCATGAGTTTGCAGTCGGCCTTGGAACGATTAGCTACGTACCGTGCCAACAGCACGCGCGCTTCGCAAGATATATTTCGCAATGGACTTCTAGTGCTTCAGAAAGGCAATTTTAAAAAGCTGGGAGACGACGGCAAGCCATTTCGTAGTCATCCACACCTGTTATTTGAACTCAAGTCATTCCGATGTGCCTGCAGGCTGGACATCCCTTGAACAACTGACATTGGCCTCAATAGATGTCGGGCGACTGGACATAGCAGATGTGTGTCCTTTTTTACTGTTCCAAGTACTCACCTCGCGCTGAGCTCAACCCCGTTTCTATATAGCAATGCCTCCAGCTCATTGCCGACAAATTCCCCAACTCCCCACGCGTCGACTGTCTCATAGGTATCCGAATGGAAGCTACAGAGCCTCCAGAAACAGCCCTTAAATACTACGCTGACATCCTTGAAGCCGACTCCGCCAATGTCGTGCGTGATTTCATATACGTGTCTTTCGTGCGCTTACTCTCACTACAGGCGATTTGGAAGCGGCGAATATCAGTCCTGAGGAGAACAGGAAAGGTAGAAAAGGCTGTGAACGAACTCGTACAGTTCTTGGACACGTTCTATACGGACGTCGAAGGGTGGTTAGAACTCGCAGATATTTATGCGTCATGTAACCAGTGCGTCTCCATTCTATAATATCATCATACATCTCATTCATTTTGTTTACTCACACAGATATGATCACTCCTTCCAGGCACTCTCACATGTTCTGCTCCTAACACCCCAAAACCCCTTCTACGTTCTCCAAGCCGCTGAAACAGCCTACACCTCTGAAGACTTTTCCCTCGCCATCAAGATATTCCTCACCGTCGTCGACATGACCGACGCTGATGATTCAGAACAGCTTTTGCAAGAATCTACGCCTCTCGGGATCACTGTGCGAGCGTGGTTTGGCGTGAAACTTGTGCGTTCTTTTCTCTCGCGCAGGCTGCTTATTGAGTTGAACATCAATGCAATTCTTAAAAAAACAGTGTGCTCGTCGGATAGCACAGAATGCGACCCTGAAGTCTTTGTCGAATACCAGTGCACCGAAGAACCTGGAGTTACTAGACGAGCTAGCCACGGAGCGTCTTCGAGTTGCGTACTCAAGTTCGGGTCAGAAGGGTGAGATTGCGCAAGGGAGACAAGAGGTTTTCGCTTGGGTCGCAACTCCTCTTGCGTAGGCATGAAGTTTGTTTCCTTTTTCTTCTTGAGCTACGTCCAGTCCCATCTTGTTTGCATTTTTGATGTTCACTTAGATGTGGTCAAGGAATGAGATAGTCATGGATGTACTAGACAAACACTGGAGTCAAATACTATGATGAGGGATTTCGGGCGAGTACACACAGCGCCTCACCTGAGACAGGGATGAAGGACGATGGGCCACCTCGCTGCGACTGGACTGTAGGTTTCCTGTGTCCTTGTGGTGCGTATTTAAGAAGAGCGAGGCATTGCCACGAAAGAAGGGAGAAGAGAGGGTGGGGCCATGAAAATGAGTACGACGAGAATTTCAAAAACGGTGGTCATGGCACGAAGCGCATTGCCACATTAGCCATTCGCTTGAAGGCAAAAACTCTATTCTTCCTCTCGTGCCACATTACACCCTACCTGTGCAGACGTACGGTAAAAGGCTGTGATCGATGCGTTAATCTTAAGCTTATCTTCCGATGCCTTCTCCCATTTACTTCGCTTTGCTAACTTAGAGGCTGCAGTTTACTAACCTGGGCCGAGGTTCCGAGGAACTAAGCTGCCTGCGGCATTACGATACACAAAACATCATGCATGCAGCAGCACTGGCTAAATCATGCCAATCTAGTGGTCGCAAGTACGAAACCAAGGTACCATCTTTTCATTTTGATATACAACATACACACTTAACGCCAAGTCATATACTGGCCTCAGTTATAAATGCCAGTGAGTAATCCCTAGCTTTGCCAGTTCAAGTTCTTGATCATGAATCCGTATTATAACCGTTTGGTGTAGCGCCCGAAAGAGACCGTGCCACACCTGCTCCAACAGAACACGGGATATATAAGTATTCGTGTATAAAACCGAAGAGCTTTTGTGGAACAAGGTGAAGTCTTGTTGAACAACGTTCTCGCCAATAGCAGCTTCGGTCAAGACCGTTTCCTTCTTGTGGACGACGGGTGGCATATTTTGAGCATGTAGCCAAAAGCTTCCAGCACTGAGACCACGTCGAGAGCACAAAAAATCGCTGTGGGCTCTTATACCCTAGTCAGTATGGAAAGTCGCATGACCCTTATGGGCGATCCAACGACCCTCCAAGTCATCAACCCGGGCATCCATATCCCGGCACACAGCATCTACGCGATCGCCCGAGTTTTGCAACAGAGTGGCGAATTCTTGGCGCATTTCCCTGGCGGTCTGGATGATGTCCAGGTTACTTGGTTGTTGCATTGGAGCATTGGGAGGTATTACTTCCCGGACATCCTCTTATTGTTTTGATTGATGTACAATCATGCATGATAGACAACGATTACACATATGTACATGTAGTAAGATGGAAAAAAAGCGCTGCCATCATGATTAGCAACTTCCCTCACTTGCCATCCTTCATGTTCCCAGCCATCCTTCAACGTTAGTGCCTTCTTCAACACTTACTATACTTGCGTCATCCGACGTCGGCTTCGACTGCCCCGTCGCTATCTGTCCCGAGGTTGTCCCCTCCTGTCCACAGAATGATGTTCTATTGTACGTGCTTATGGGGAACTGCGTCAGGATGACAGTCGAAAAGATTCCGGGTGATGTGAAAGATTGGTCGAGATCACATGTTTCCTTCGATAATACACGGCATGCGAAGGTAACGATCACCAGGACATTACAGATGATAAGACTGACCGCGGCCTAAACGTCTGTCAGATGCTGTCGGGGAATGTGAGGAATGGAGGTTGCTTGCCTTGACATGCGCGAAGATGAGCGTAGTTTCTGTCAAGGGCCTGAAGAGGATTATAGAGTGGGGGATGGTCATGGCAGTGATTATAATCGATGCACCGAATGAGGACAGGACCAATATTTTTCTACTACGCGAGAGCCCTACATTTTTCCAGAGGTACACTGGCGCAGCGACGAGGGAAAAATCAGAAATTACGTCCGCTGTGGGAATCAATGACTTGAGGACCATACAGATAAAGAGATACTGACTGATCAGTTGCGAGACTGCCACAGACTCGGACATCTGGCACGCTTGGAATATGCAGATGTCGAGTTTCAGAATCAGCAGCGCGACCCACATGCAGGCAAATGATACTGCAATAAGATGGGTGATCCATTTGTGGACTTTGGAGCCTGAATGGTTGGCGATTCTGATGATGGAAAAGATAACGCTCATGCGTGCTGTCCTGGACAAGTTGGTCAGGACGGCGCGTGAAGAACAAGCTGTGATATGCACCACAAGACGGAGGTCAAAGCCACTGCGAGGATCCAGGCTGGAACTGATATAAATGTGAGGCAAATCTTGGAGGAAAAAATCAAGTAGTTTACTAACGATCTGGCGAGGGAACCCAGATCCATACCAGGCAGACAACTGGGATCAACAGTGGTTGGTTTACTGAATAAAGTAGCGTACAGGGAGAGTTCTACCATCTGAGATCAGTGAAGATGCGGCCCATGCATCTTCCCACCAGATGCGACGCGTCCAAGCTCTGTAAACAAGCCTGAAGATTGTACAGACTATAGCAATGCCGTGGGATACAGACCCCGCGACTTTTTTCAAGCGATGGTAAACAGAAGAACGTGACATGATAGCTATTTTCAACTCACCGGCCAGTTCAGTGAAGTTGGATTCCATCTATCCGATAGGACAAGGATAAGGGTGAGTATTATGCACCAACGTTGGAGGCCGGTCATATATGTGACGCGGAAGCATTCTTTGTACATGTCTTTGAGATGATATGATTATCAGGATCGCCCACGGCATTTCTAGCCAGTGATGACAACCCGCAGGGGCAGGAAGACCGACAAATTGGCATAATCTCACAAGATGTAATGTACCTGTTGAGATGCCATGTCAATCAGTCATCCTCTCGCACGCTTAGCCCCAGCATCGAACACATTTGGCTTCAGCCACAACATAGTATGCCGATCATGCGAAGAGAGAGAGATACTTCTCTTCATGGAATTTTGATGAAAGGTCAGAAAATGACAACAATGAGTTTTTGGTGCCATGGCCGAAATTTCGCGATGGAGTGGGCAAAGAAAGTTGTGCCATCAAGGGATATGCTACAAATCATAGGCTACCCTGGGTGTTTACGAGTCTGCGATGGCGATCCCCGTGTTCCGACTCATGCAGATAATGAGCGACCAGCGGCAAGCGTACTTGACAAACACATATCCCTGAACTAGCTCACGTCAACTGTCACTAGCTGGGAACAGGTGGGAACTCGAACCTGGACTAACTTGATGTTGTACCGGACGCCGAATGAAGACCCTGTGCGGAGCTCTCGGTTATTTGTACTATGTAGGCTACTACACCTACCTTCCCAATACAGCCACTAACATGGCACCGTGATACAAATTTTGAAATACAGAAATTCTAATACTGATGATGTAACTGATCAAATCGGGAAGGCCCGAATTTGTCGGCTGGTGTGACACCTTGGGGTCGACCCGTGGCGGTTCACGTGGCCCGGTGGGGCCCGCGGCCTCAACTCTTGTTGAACCAATAATCACGTTACCATTGCAAACAAACTTATCCATGACTTTTATGCGTCTGATTAAACCAGGTCACCCCGTTCTCCCATGGATGACTCGGAAGCACCCAAAGGCTCCGGATGCGGGAAAGAGAGCATATTCATATTAGTACCACTCAACCTCTGGGCCCTTCCCGTCGCGTCCGGACAGTGCCTGCGGGATCGAAATATCGACCTTTGCTGGAACTTCGACTTGCAGCTCGTGTAACAGGGAGAGCCGAGAGTACGCTAACCAGCATTCACTCAGGCTCTGGAAGGAATTGGACAGGTAATATTTCTTATGATTATCAATTACTTGTACGTTCTCTATAAGAATGGAACTATGAAAGCATGGGTTTCTTCCTGTAATCTGATAGAAGTTGCAGATGATACCAACTACTTTCAAACCGTCTATGACGACGAATATGAGATTCTCCGAATTAAGTCTCGACGATCTTAGGGAAACATTCCGAGGGTATTTTCTCGACATCTACAAGTGAGTAAACCCTTAGATGAATCTTTGGTCGTAGATGTAAGCGCTCGAGTCATGATTTCACGCGCTAATTTTCATATCGCAGCAGGTGGCCGCCCATTTCTACTGTTCGTGACTTGCGCTTTTTTTGTACAACCTTGTAATCAACTTGTAATACAGTAAAGTTTACATGTGTTGCGTATTACTGGTACTTAGAGTTGATGTAGAATGAAGTACTACCAATAGTACTACCATGCTCCATCGTTATCGATGGTTTCCTTCTGCCCACCATCTAGATCGGATACTGACCACGCAAGAATGTATGGCCATATATCTTTGGTGCAACAAATGTCTAATCTTTCTCTAGGACAGTAATTTACATATTCACAAATGTTCCGACCATCCATTCATCAAGCTTAGGCATTATTGTGCCTAGTGTTGCAGACACGAGATCTTTCTCGCATACTTGCCACTAAAGGAACTCGAAGCTGAGTCAAACCAAAAGCGAACTGCTCAAAAAGCACTTCGAGAGCGCTCTCAATTGCTTGTTCTGTTGTGAACGAACGTGCACACAGAGATCATATAAGTCTTGTCTATAAATAAAGTCCTTCGGCTTACAAGTCCAAGCTATATAGCTCTATTCTGTATAAATAAAAACAGAGATCCTCCCTGTGCTTCAAGCAAAAAGGATAAAGATACGCGAAAAACCAGCTGCAACAGCTGCGCTTGGGATGCTATAGCACAATTCATTACCAGGTAGCGAGATGCTGACAGCGGGGAACACTAGTGAACGAAAGGATTTATATTCTCTCGTACATGCAAATGTACGCCTTGCTTTTTAAGACCTCGTCCAAAGAGGATAGCCGCACAGTAGTATCACTGATATATGCCCAGTCGCGATGCGGTCGATCTGCGTGGGCCAGATTCTCGGATTCAGTCACCGATAACGTCATATGTTCATCTTCCTTCGTGGGCAGAGCAGTGTATGCGATATAGTGACCGCCAAGCTATGGATTCAGTAGTGAGATGTAGACTCCTTAATTGATTGATTGATGCAGCTCTTACCATGTTCCCAATATGTACAACTACGGCATATAACCTATACATGCACCGCTCCGGACGTTTGCTCCGACCACGGGTATGCCCTGGCTTGGCATCCGCATACTGTTCCTGTTTGGGTGCCAAGAAGGGCGCAATATCGAGGTATTCCGGGAAAGATATGTAATCCTCGAGCTTCTTGAAACTGGAGGAGAAAGACATGATGGGAATTTTTGACATTTGCTGGAAGCGTTTCAGGTGAATGACAAGAACTGGCGGGGGTGTGGCAATGAGATAGCGTTTATACGCCGCTCGCATGATCACTTTCTTGGACGGATGGACACCCGTGGAATCAGGAATCTTTGAACGCCGTTGTAGTGGCGCGGGAGGTGTTGAAGAGACCACGAGGTTCTCTTGGGAGACGTTTGGCGATACTGCCGGTGATACAGCAGTAGAAGAGACATCCGAGTAAGCAGATAAATTAGCAGACGCCCCGCTTTCCTCATCAGAACAGCCTTCGCTCTCCATTGTGTTAACAGGGTGTTTCTCCCTGTCGTGGTTTGATGTAGGAGCATTCAAAGAAGCCTGAGATGTATTGGTCGGCGACCCCGTCGTAAAGGGCCTGGCTGTCTTAATGGACATCGGCGATTCCGGAGCGGTAGTAGATATTGATGGAATAGGAAGACCACCGTATGTCGCAGGACGAGGCGTTGATGTAGAGGGTGAATGATCGTCGCTCGTCAGCTCCAAAGAGGGTGGCAGAAATTTAATGGCATGTGATTCATCAGAGGTATTAAGGGTTGTGTCACCCGAGGATGATCTGAGGGTATCGTGGCTATCAGGGGTATCATACAAGGAAGCGGCAGAACTCGAAGGAGATATTGACAACCTGGGACGATCAGAAAAAAGATTCGGCACTGTAGTGTGATGTGTGCTCCCATTGGGGTGTCGCGTCTGAATGGGCTGAACTTCATCATCCGAGCTCTCGTTCTCATCGTCGCTGTCAGTGCAAGAATCGGACTCCTGATTCTGGCTGCCCGACCCAGGTTCGTAAAGACCATTGGCGATCTTCCAACACCTATGACACTTGACCATGTTCTCTCCGTCGAGAACCTCGACCGAGGTAAATAATCTCAAACATTCTTCCAGACCGCCAAGTTGAGGGATTTTCAAAAATATACTTTGAGCTGTAGAAGGTCCTGCATTAGACTGGTCCTTCGTCTGCTTGAAGATGGAAAATGGATTTGCAGCTCCTACTGGACTAATATCGGCCAGGATGTCGCGAAGATAAGCTGCTTCTTCAGCACTCATTTTCGGGGGTCTGGGAGCTTTTGAACGTTTGTTTGTGATGGAGGGAACAGGCTGGCGGGAAATGAGAGGAAAGCGGGGTGTGGAAGAGACTGAAGGTGAAGGAGACGACTTTTGCACTGGCGACCACGACCGCTTAACTGCGGCTAGCTGCGCCTGCAACAGGTCGTTGACAGCACTAAGAGATGTCGGTTCTCGTTCAGCATTCACGTCAGGAGAGTCGATAGGCTGCACAGTGGGTACTGCAGTGTGAAGAGATGGAGATGGAGGGTATAAATCATCATCCTTTGCGTTACGCTGATGCGAAGCGTCATTCCTGGCTTTCTTTTCTTTTGAGCGACGTCGATCCTCCCTGGATTGCTTGGTGAGCCCAACTGATACACTAATTCTCCGCCCAAGCTTTGTCCAGCTTTCCGACTTCTCCCTTTTCTCGCGACCATGGCCTAAGGAAGGTTCGCTGATCTCTATATGATCCCGTCCCTTGTGTGGGGTTTCAGCTTCTGGAGTCTCCTCGATACGCAAGTCAGGAGTGGCAGCAGGCGAATTGTCGGATTCCGGTGGAAGGGCAGTGTCAGGGTGATGTTCGGGGTGTAAAAGTTCGAGTTGGGGTTGAGATGGGTCTGTTCCGGTAGTAATTTCGTTGTTTGTCTCGTGGTCCGCATGCTTATCCATCACAGCAGCCACCTCGACATCCGCCAAGTCAATGCTACGTCGTCTATGAGGATCTACAGCTTCTGTGTTCTCCAATGTCGAATCTCTATGTGGAGTAGCCGGGACTGATGAAGAACGCTGGACAGGAATAACGCTGAGCGCTGTTCCGGATATATTACGCAGTTTCTTGGCGAGTTGCTTCAGCTTGTCCCGCTTACGTTCACGAGCATAGTCCTCAGCCTTGATGCTCAAACTGAGGTCGTTGAAGTCCTCGTATGTATGGGAAACGTGTTTGCAAGCCTGACACACCAGGATGCTGGCCAACTTACCCCCGAAAAGCATGTCAACAAATGGCGCTAACCTCTCTTCCTCTGGGGGAGATGGATCATGATCTGGTGCACTGGCGATTTGTCCTAGTGGTGATTGACCAATATGCAAACGATCATGAGTGTCAGTGTTCGGCGACACATGCGCCTTCGCAGAAGAGCGTTTTCTCTTTTTGCGCTTGATAGAAGGCTGCCGCTTTTTGATGATCTATGATATGTCAACAAGTGAACATGTGATATAACCCTACTGCCACTCACATCAACCTCCTCCATCTGCATTGCATCAAGTAAATGTCTCAGGAATTCGTGCGCATCTTGCTGGCGAAAGTCCAGATATTGGTCGTATTTCTGGCCAACGGATGCTAAAAGTTCTCTGACATCAAGCCATGAGCGATGATTCTGTATCACAGGTCCAATGCCTACTTTGGCTTTAAATAATTTCTTTGCCGGTCATCTTGCATGGCCCACGCCTGACGCAAGAGCGTCACAAATAGATCTCCAATGGGTAATCCTGGGGTCCAAGGCCGTTCATAACGCCCTGCCAGACCATGTCCATTTGTCAACTCAGGTGATCGGTGGGATGCCACTGGAATTGATGCAGACAGCTGGACTGCGGGAGGGATATCCTGGAATAGGACAAGACGAGATAGATGTTGCGTGGCGATCAGCTACAGAGCAAGTCATCAGCACATATCCATCGTTCAACGAAATAGAACTCACACCCTGTAACACAGAGTTCATGAAACAAGTATTACCGTGGTTTAACAATCCCGGTGGCAGTAGCGCGTTCTTCTCTCGTTCTTCTCGTGCTCTCCGTGCTCGGTAGATCTCCTGAGGAGTGAGAGACTTTTGCTTCGCCATTCTAGACGAGTTCTAGTTGTGACGACGAAAATTATTGTAAAGTCCAGCGCGCTGATAGTATCAACCAGAGAGTTGCGCTGACGGGGAATTGACGTAAACAAGAATCCTCAGCATGCAAAATGAAAAGGCCAGATAGATCAAGTCAATGAACGCTGCGCCGTAGGCCCTTAGATCGCGGCGCCGGCAAAACACCGCGTACAACATCAATTATAAGTACCGTATTTGGCAAGTGAACCCCTCGAGAAGAGGTCGACTCATCTAAAGCCTACAGCATTCATAGCCTCCCGCAGCTAATAGTCATTTAAAGCACTCTGCAGTTGTTGAAGCAGCGTTCCGTTCTCCTCGGCAGACCCAACAGTGATTCTCAAGCATCCATCACATCCAGCCTCTTTCCCTCTGAACCTCACTACAACTCCTTTGTTCTCGGCGAGCTCCGTATAAAGCGCGTTTGCCCGAATGTTGTCAGGAAGTCTGGTTTCTTTATTGAGGATGGGGACCACCAAGAAGTTTGCATCATTGCCGCCAATGACGTCTCCTACACCGAGGGAGGAAAGACTTTCGAGAGACTTCTGTAGCTGTCTCCGTGACTCCACAAGCGTTTCACATTTTAAACGCATGTTTTGAACTGCCTCCTCGCTCAGCGCAGCGAGCGCTAACTGAGCGGACGGAGTGGAGATATTATACGGGGCTTTTGTGTTTGTGAGCACTTGAATTAATGGCGGCTGTGCAAGGGCGATACCGAGCCTGAATGAAATAGTTAATGATTCATACAGATACCGATGAAGAAGAACTCACCTAATCGCAGCGAGGCCAAAGCTTTTGCTCAAAGTTTGCATTACGCACAGATTGGCATAATCTTTGATTAGGGATACGGCGCTGGCACCCTCGCCGGCAAAGTCTATATACGCTTCATCGACAACGACAATCCCTTTGAATGGCTCGTAGTCCAATATTGATTTGATAGCTGCTAGACTAATCAGAGTGCCCGTGGGGTTCCCTGGCGAGCAGAGAAAAATGAGCTTGATAGAAGAATCAGCCAGAATGGCCGCTTTTATCTACATGTCGTTGGCCACTTGAGAAACCATACAAAATGTAACACCCACATTATCAATCAATAAGCTAAATCGACCGTGCTCTCCGCCCTCTCCACCGCTGCCACTCAGATTGAGGTTGCAACGGACTATCCCGATATCATTCACTTGCGCGCAAACAGAGTACATTCCATAAGTTGGAGGGGTGATCAGAATCTTCTCGTTTACGGGTGCAACGCAAATTCGCATCAAGAGATCAATGACCTCATCAGATCCGACGCCCAGAAAGACGTGGTCCTTCCCCGGCAGCGATCTGAGAGATGCGATGCGAGATTTTATCTCGTCATGAGAGGGATCAGGGTATCGGTTTAAGGCTGCGTCCAGTGTTGATGAAAGCTCCTGCTCGATCTGGTTGAATGATCTGGGAATAGAGTGCCCGAGAGCATTTTCATTTGCATCGAGGAGGATTCCGTCTTGGTAGTCATCGCGTGCACATCGGTAAGGATGGAGAGCAAGGATATTTGGCCGAATGACTCTTTCGATATCAAAATGCGCAGGTTTTATTGGAGTAGTAGAGGGGGCCAGCCCAAGGATTGGCATGGTGAAAAAATGATATGAAAAAATAAATGTGCTGAAAGAAGTCTACGCGGTGGACACAACTGTTCGAGTCATAATGTCATTTTGGAGTTCGGCAAGATCGAACACAGTATACGTAAATGTATGTCCAAGCTTAATATGGACATTGATTGCATAAATGAAACATTGTACATAGTTGATCTACGATGGCACTACCCTCCATACTTTGACTGAGCCATCGTCGCCAGCAGTAGCTAACAAATCCGGATGTTCTAGGCGAGGGCACCATGAGACAGAATTGACGTCGCTGACATCGTGAGCTCTAGATATTCTCGCAAGTAGTTTCGCACTCAGAGGGTCATTGGTGTGTTGCGTTTCCTGAGGGCTTGTAAATATCCATGCACCATGAAAGAGTGTGAAACATACAGTTATTTCCCAGACATTGATTTTACCATCACCACCAGTGGTTGCGAGCCAACCAAGATTCTCACTCGCGCCCTTCCCAACTCCCCAGCTGATCGAGTAAATACTCCTTTCATGTCCTCCTAGCTCCAACACAGACTTCCACTTATATTCTTCCACTCTCTTCCAAATCCTGATCGTAAGATCATCAGAGGACGAGGCGAGATAACTCCCTTGCGGCGACCAAGAAAGGGACCAGACGGTTGACTTGTGACCAGAGAGGGTCGAGAAACAAAACCAGTCTTCCGAAGGGTCGTCTATGTAGAGCTTAATGGTATCGTCGTATGAAGCAGATGCAAGTATCTGTCCTAAACACCTGTCAGTCATGCACATTATTCCCACGGTAGGCATTTGACCTCTTCGGAAGGGTGCCATGCAACGCATTTCACGTCCTGGCTATGTTCCATGAGTACGCCCATACACTCAAAATCTGCATCAGGTTTAACTGATCGGATCGAATCATTAAGCAAT
>Ga0310811_10009169_pt1 | contig 12765 bp, 15 predicted proteins | sample YCmetagenome_FD_207642 | JGI IMG/M metagenome (GOLD analysis project Ga0310811, IMG submission 207642) | Soil microbial communities from experimental microcosm in Duke University, North Carolina, United States - YC | ecosystem: Engineered > Artificial ecosystem > Soil microcosm > Unclassified ...
GTGCAAAGCAATATCCCTTGCTGGCGCGCGCCCGTCCCGTTCATAGCTAGAATGAAACACCGCCCGCCAGCCCCCGAAATCGTTCATCAGGAAATTCTTTATGCAGACCATTGAATACAAGACAGCCCTTATCGTCGGTGCCGGCGCGGGCCTGAGCGCATCGCTGGCCAGGCTCTTCACAAGCAAAGGGATACGCGTCGCGCTGGCGGCCCGTCAGACCGGTAAGCTTGCCGCGCTTTGCAAGGAGACCGGTGCCACGGCCCATGCGTGCGAGGCCACCGAGGCGGACGACGTGGCGCGGCTGTTTACCGAGGTCGAGCGCAGCTACGGCGTGCCCGACGTTGTCGTTTACAATGCGAGCGCGCGTGCGCGTGGCGCATTCGTGGATCTGGCCCCCGCCGATGTCTCGAAAGCCATCGCTGTCAGCGCCTTTGGCGGCTTTCTTGTGGCACAACAGGCGGCGCGCCGTATGCTTCCCAATGGTCATGGCGCCATTCTTTTCACCGGCGCCTCAGCGAGCGTGAAGGGTTATCCCCAGTCGGCAGCCTTCGCCATGGGAAAGTTCGCCTTGCGTGGTCTTGCGCAAAGCATGGCCCGCGAATTGTCGCCGTCCGGCATCCACGTTGCGCACTTCGTGATCGACGGCGGCATCCGCAGCGCAGTACGGACCGAGCCGCCGGACAGGCCCGATTCCATGCTCGATCCGGATGCGATCGCCGCCAGCTACTGGAACGTGCTGAGCCAGCCGCGCAATGCCTGGACGTGGGAATTGGAATTGCGGCCCTGGGTGGAGAAATTCTAGAATTTCACACGCCGCAAGGATATCTGCTGATGCAGCCGCACATTCCGACCGAAGTGTATCTCGACTTTCTCGGGCGGACGATCCCGATTCACTGGGATTACCACGCAATCCTGATGGTCGCGGTCTGGTTCGTGCTGGTTCCGATCTGCATCATCACGATCAGGTTCGGCAAACCGAAACCGACGCTCAATGGCATCCGCGAAAAAGTGGCACTCAGGAACCTCGTCTGGTGGTGGTTCAGCGTTCATAAATACGGTCTGATGCTTGCTGTCGGCTTGGCGCTTGCCGGCGCTGCAATGGCCCTGATGGTGAGCGGCGGATTTAGCGGCTCACTTCATTCATTCTTCGGGATTTCAACGGTTACGCTGGGATGCCTGCAGGTTGTCTCGGGCTGGGTCCGAGGCAAACACGGTGGAAAGAATTATTACACGGCCGATCCAAACGACCCCTCAACCTGGCGCGGCGATCACTACGATATGACTCCGCGACGGCGGAAGTTCGAGGCCTATCACAAGACCGCGGGCTATTTCGTGTACTTCTTCGCGGTTGGCGCTGTTGCCACCGGCCTGATGCAATATCCGATGCCGGAGCTTGGCGGATTCGTCATTGCCGTCGCATTCGTCGCGCTCGTGTTGTGCATCATACTGGAATACAAGGGGCTGCGTTACGACGGCTACCGTGCGGCGCACGGCTACAATCCCGAGCATCCGTTCAACAAAGCCCGCGAAAAATTGTAGTGGCCCAAGGCCGCTAGAGGACCGTCACGCGCGGCCCGGTACCACGAGGCGTCAGGCCAAAGCACCATTGAAGACTTCCTCGGCCGCCTGCAGAATATGATGTGTGACAGGGGGTGGGTCATGAGGATCGCATTTGTTTGTGCGGCGGCCGTTCTTTTTGTTTCTTCCAGAGCAAGCGCCGTTGACATTGCGATGCTCGCAACCGGTGCAACAAAGGAAATCGTTCTCGAGCTGATCCCCCAATTCGAAAAGAGCACCGGACACAAAGTTGTCGCGACATGGACCGGTACCGCCGGCATCAGAAAACGCATCGGCGACGGCGAGATCTACGATCTCGTCATCGTGGGTGCGCCGGTCATCGACAGTTTCATTGCGCAAGGCAAAGTCGCTCCCGGAAGTCGAACCGAACTGATGAAGTCGGCGGTCGGAGTGGCCGTACGCGCAGGCGCTCCCAAGCCCGATATCGGTTCAAGCGAAGCGGTAAAGGCAATGCTTCTGGCCGCCAAATCGATTGGTTACTCAACCGGCCCGAGCGGTGATCATGTGGTGAGCCTGATTGGGCGTTTCGGCATTGCGGATCAGATAAGGCCGAAGCTCAAGCAGGTTCCCACCGGCGTGCGCATGGAAACGATCATCGCAACCGGCGAAGCCGAAATTGGCTTTCAGCAAGTCAGCGAATTAATCCGCGCTCCGGGTGTCGATTATGTTGGAGCCTTGCCGCCAGATATCCAGAAAATCACGATTTACTCGGCCGGCCTTCACGCCAACGCAAAACAGCCGGAGCCGGCAAAGGCCCTGGTCAAAGCTCTCGCCGCCAGCGATGCTGCCCCGGTGATCAAGCATCACGGCATGGAGCCGCCCTGATTGGACCGCACCGTGGCTAAAGCATGGTGATGCGCGGCCCGGTGCCGTGCTTCATGAGGTCGGTGACCGCCCACACCAGCGCGTCGAGACGATCGGGCGAAGCGCCCGATGAGAGCCCGTTGATGCCGAAGTCGCACATCTGATCCTCGAGCGCCTGCAGCGGGGGATCGACGTGCCTGACCTTGCCTTGCTGGTAACGCATCGCCACCGGCTCGGCGCGCAGCCATTTTCCGCGCGTTGCATGCACCGTGCGAACCGGTATTGCGGGATCGATCTGCTGCAGCACGGCGCGCACCATGTCGCCACCCTGGTTGCCTTCGGCGACGACCAGGTCGGCCCCCAGCCGGCTGAACAGCGCCACCACCGCGCTCGCCCAGCCATGCGGCGCGAGTTGCTGAACCGTGGCATCCGCCAGCACGTAGATCGTGCCGTTGTCGGCGATCCCGGCTGCCACAATGCCACAGGCGTCCGCGCCCGGCCGCGCCGAGCCGGGCGGATCCACGCCGATCACCAGGCGCAACAGCGGCGGCGCCTTTGGCACGCGCGCGGCCTCGATGAGGTCCCGTGTCCATAGGGCATCGGCACGATCCTCGATGATCTCGCCATCGATCTCCTGACGCCCGAGCCGCGTGCCGGCGTAGCGCGCCAACACCTCATCGAGAAATGCAGGCGACAGATGCGCCGCGTTGGCGGACGTGGGTGCTCGCGTGACGGCCGTGCGCGGATCGGCGAGCAACCGCTTGATCAACGCGATCGGCCGCGGCGTGGTGGTGATGAGCTGCCGCGGCCGCAAACCGAGGCGCAACCCGAACTGCAGCATGTCGAACGTCGCATCGACATGACGCCACTTGGCAAGCTCGTCGCACCACGCGGCATCGAATTGCGGGCCGCGCAGCTGCTCGGGATCTTCCGCCGAAAACGCCAGCCCGATAGCACCGTTCGGCCATTCCAGCCGGCGGCGCGTCGATGTCCAATGCGGGCGCTCGCGCCGTGGAGATACCCGCAAAATACCGGCCGGACCCTCGACCATGACCTCGCGCACGTCGTGCTCGGTCTCTCCGACGAGCGCAATTTGCATTGCGGGTTGATCGGCGTAAGGGCGCGTTCCGCACGCCTGCGCCCTCACCCACTCGGCGCCGAGTCTGGTCTTGCCGGCGCCGCGTCCGCCCAACATCAACCAGGTAGTCCATGGTCTTCCGTTATTGCCGCAGGCCGGCGGCTCCTGATGCCGATGGGCCAGGGCAACGAAGTCACGAGCGAACCGAAGCCAAGGGCGGAGTGCCAGCTCCCTCAACATGGCCTCGTTCAGTCCGGCCTTCAACGAAGACTCTAATTCGTCGCGCAAGCTCTCTACGGAATTCATCGATATCGGCTGGCATGTCATCATCATCTTTGAGCTCGGTCTGTGGGAGCGTGCATTGCAGACGCTGCAGCTTCTGTAGGGTTTCAGTGAGACTTGAGAGCGTGCGCGCGGTTCGCTCGGCGTCTGCGGGATCTTGCGGCTCGCGCTTCAGCCGGGCTCGCATGGCTTCAACAGCGCCAAGTTCCTCAAGCACCGCGCGATGCAGTCGCATGATCGTGTCGGCAGGCGGCGGCAAAGCCGGCCCGTTTTCTGTGGAGCGCGCCTGCTGAAGTTCAGTATTTTCCTCGATTGGAGCGGCGGCAGCCGCGCTCGGCGGGTCGTTCAGGTCGTTTGCCTCCGCCAACAGCTTGGCAGCGGGTAACAAGTCACGCGGTGGTCGCTTGTATCGGGCCCACCCCTCACGCACCGCGAGAGCACTGAACGTATTTCTGTGCACGCCAAAATCCGACGCAATCGATATAAGCGACTCATCGGTCCGCTCGTATCGATAGCGGCCGTTTGCCAATAGCTCGGGCGTATAAGTGATGGGTACACCGATCGGGCCCGACATTCGGCGGGGTTTGCGATAGGCTGGTCGCTGCTTCGAGCGTGGGCGCGTGGGCGCGCGCGTTCGTTTCACCATAGCGAAGCTCCGTTCAAAATGTTGTGGATCAGGCCCCGGCGCGGATTGCGCACCTCGGCGAGCCTGAACGAGCCGTAACGGCAAAGCGTCACGCTGTCAAGGAATATGTTCCTACTAGCCTTTGAACGGGGCGGACGGGTTGTCAGGTCGGCGTGGGTGACTGCTCGCGATATTGCTCCAGAATTCCGTTTGCGAGGTCCATTGCGTATTTCTTCGGGATCAGAAGATTGATCGGCTCCCGGCCCGCGAATTCAAAAACAAGCGTGGTTTCGCCGGTCGAGCGGCGATACCCGACCGTCCATTTCTCCGCGACGAGGAACGTCTGCTGTTTTCCCATGGCCAAATTCCCTCTGATGCCTTCAATACAGCAGTACCAAAACTGGAACGCTCACTGTTGGCAAGGACACGCAGGCCGGTAGAGAATGGCCGCCCGCATCGTGACCTGGCCAGGGGATATTCGTGAAGCTCGTTCTTTTCCAGACGTCGGCAGCTGGCGAGATCCTGCCGGGCCAGCTCACGGACCGCGGCGTTGTCGATCTCTCCCCCGTGGTGCGCAAAAGCTACACGCCGCAGCTCACGATGCAGGGCATTATCGACGACTTCGATAACTTGCGCCCCGCACTCGACAAGCTTGCCAAAGACGGAGCCGCCACCCCGATTGGTAAAGTTCGCCTGCGGCCGCCGCTGCCGCGTCCTGGAAAAATTCTCGCCTGCATCGCCAACTACTGGGAGCACGCGCAACGCGAGCCGCGACCGCTCAACATGTTCATGAAGAATCCCGACGCGGTCATCGGGCCGGGCGACACCATCGTGCTGCCCGAATTTACGGTGCCGTGGATTTTCATGCACGAGGCGGAGCTTGCACTGGTGATCAAGGGTCCCGCCAAGATGGTGAAGGCGAAGGACTGGAAAAGAGCCGTCTTCGGCTACACCACGATGATCGACGTCTCGGCGCGTGAGCAGGGCCGCCGCACCTGGCCGGCGACGCCGCTCACCAGCTGGCTTGGCAAATCCTTCGACACCTTTGCGCCGATCGGCCCTTGCATCGCTACCGCCGACGAGATCAAGGATCCCAACGATCTGATCGTGCGGTTCTGGAACGACGGGCAGCTGCGCCACAATTACAGCACGGACGATATGGAGCATCGCGTTCCGGCTCTCGTCGAATTCGCCACGACCGTGATGACCATGAACTCGGGCGACCTCATTGCCTGCGGCACCAACCATGAGGGGCTTGGCGCGTTGCAGGACGGCGAGACCGTCGAGATCGAGATCCAGAATATCGGCAAGATGACGCTCAAGGTGTCCGATCCCCTGAAACGAAAGTGGGAGCGCGGCATCTACATGGGTGCCGATTCCACCAACCCGGAGGCGGTCAAGCGGCACCGCCCGGCATCGGCCTGACAACGTACGGGAGCGCAATGGAAGCAAAGAAAGAAATCCGGGACGGAATGCGCATCGATTGGGACGTCGCGATCCCGATGGACGACGGCATCGTTCTGCGCGCGGATATTTTTCGCCCGACACCGGAAGGCCGCTACCCGGTGATCCTGAGCTACGGTCCTTACGCCAAGGGCCTCGCGTTCCAGGAGGGCTACAAGGGCCTTTGGGACCGGCTGGTGAAGGCCGCGCCCGAGGTGCTGGAAGGCTCCAGCAACAAGTACCAGAACTGGGAGCTGGTCGACCCGGAGAAATGGGTGCCGGATGGCTATGCCTGCCTGCGCATCGATTCGCGCGGCGCCGGACACTCGCCCGGCTATCTCGATGTCTGGTGCGAGCGTGAGACGCAGGATCTCTACCAGTGCGTCGAATGGGCCGGCACACAGCCCTGGAGCAATGGCAAGGTCGGCATCAATGGCATCTCCTATTACGCGATGAACCAGTGGACGGTCGGCGCCTTGCGGCCCCCTCACCTCGCCGCGCTGTGCATCTGGGAAGGCTCGTCCGACTACTATCGTGAGCTCTGCCGTCACGGCGGCATCCTCAGCGACTTCCTCAACAGCTGGCACCCGCGCCAGGTGGCGAGCGTGCAGTACGGAGTCGGCACGCGCGGCAAAAAGAGCGTGGTGACCGGAGAATACGTGGCGGGACCCGAGACGCTGCCGAAGGAAGAGCTCGCCAGAAACGTTGCCGACACGCCAGGCGAGCCGAAGCGCCGGCACCTTTTTGACAAGTATTACGAAAAGCGCATTGCGAAATTCGAGGATATCGAAGCCCCGCTCCTCTCCGCCGGCAACTGGGGCGGCATGGGCCTGCACACGCGCGGCAATTTCGAGGGCTGGCTGCGGGCCGGCTCGAAGCAGAAATGGCTCGAAGTGCATGGCGACACGCACTTCACGCATTTCTACAGCCGCTACGGCGAGGCCCTGCAGAAGAAATTCTTCGGCCACTTCCTGAAAGGGGAAAGCACCGGCTGGGACAAGCAGCCGCGTGTGTCGCTCAACATCCGGCACCCCGGCGAGAAATTCATGCCGCGGGCCGAAAACGAATGGCCGCTCGCGCGCACGCAATGGACAAAATATTTCCTGCAGCCGGACGGGAAAAGCCTGAGCTCAAAGATGCCGTCACAGGCAATGACGCTCAGCTATGAAACAAAGGGCGACGGGCTCACCTTCTCGACGCCGCCGATGACCAAGGACCTCGAGATCACCGGCCCCGTCGCCGCGAAACTCTGGGTGTCGTCGGAAACGACCGACGCCGACCTGTTCCTGGTGCTCCGCGTGTTCGATCCCACCGGCAAGGAAGTCACCTTTATCGGTTCCAACGATCCGCGCACCCCGGTCGGCCTCGGCTGGCTGCGCGCATCGCACCGCAAGCTCGACCCGAAACGCTCGAAGCCTTATCGCCCCTGGCACACGCACGACGAAGCGCAGCCGCTCAAGCCCGGCGAACCGGTCGAGCTTGATGTCGAGATCTGGCCGACATCGATCGTGGTGCCGCAAGGCTATCGCCTTGCGCTCACGGTGCGCGGCAGGGACTACGAGGTTGACGGCACCGATATCGCATTGCCGAACGCGCCCTATCCGATGAAAGGTGTTGGGCCGTTCCTGCACATCGACAAGGAAGACCGGCCGCCGGCAATCTTCGACTGCCGGAATACGCTGCATTTCGCCCCCGAACGCCAGCCCTACCTCTTGTTGCCGATCATTCCCGCGGCGTAAGCTTCCTGAAAACAAAGCCGGGAGGACACTGATGAAGCGCGCCGCCGCAATCGTGCTGGCCGTTATCGGCCTTTTCGTTCTCGCCGTACCGGGATGGGCGCAGCCCTATCCGAGCAAGAACGTCACGATCATTGTTCCCTACCCGGCCGGTGGGCCGACCGACCAGGTGGCGCGTGTCCTGGCCCAGGCGCTGCAGGACAAGCTCAAGCAGAACTTCATCGTCGAGAATATCAGCGGCGGCGGCACCACGATCGCGACCGGCCGCGTCGCGCATGCCGCGCCCGACGGCTACACGTTGCTTATCCATAACCTGCAGATTTCAGCGAACGTCGCCCTTTACAAGAACGTGAACTACGACACCGAGAAAGACCTCATTCCGATCATTTTCATCAACAACAACCCGCTGGTGCTGGTCGGGCGCAAGACGCTCGAGGCCAATAATCTCACCGAGCTGCTGGCGCTGATGAAAAAACAGACGCTGAAAGCGGCAACGCCGGGCGTTGGCGCGACCGGTCATCTCGCCACCACGCTGCTCGCGCAGGAGGCCAAGATAAAGGTCGACCAAATTCCATACCGCGGCGCCGCGCCGGCCTTGCAGGATATCGCCGGCGGCCACGTCGACCTGTTTTTCGCAACACCGCAATCCGTGGTGCAGCAGGTCAAGTCCGGACAGGTCAAGGCCTATGGGATCACAGCCAAAGACAAATCACCCGACTTGCCGACCGCCGACAGCTTCGTGAAGGTCTTCGGGCCCAAGCTCGAAATCCTTTATTGGCACGCGCTGTTCGCGCCGGGTGGAACACCGGAGGACATCGTCAACAAGCTCAACGCCACGTTGCAGGAGATCATTTCCGATCCGGCAATCGTGAAGTCGTGGGCCGATACCGGCGTGTCGCCTTACCCGAAGGACCAGCGTACGGTCGCCGCCGCGCGCGCGCTGCTGAAGAGCGAGATCGCGCGCTGGGGCCAGGTCGTCCGAGACAACAACATCCAGGGGCCGATGTAGCTTTCCCTTGCGAAAGACCGGGTAATGCAGTCGGCATGTCCGCTTTGCCCCAACCCAAGGCTCGGATCATGAATGTTCACGTTGCCGCTTTGACGCGCGAGCAACCGCCATTCCGGGCCGAGCATATTGGCAGCCTTTTGCGACCGGCCGCGCTGTTGCAGCAACGCGAGCGTTTCGCGCGCGGTGAAATTTCGCAAAATGATCTGACCGAGGCTGAGGACGCGGCAATTTCCCAGGCGATCACCTTGCAGGAGCGGCTCGGGCTGCGTTTCGCCACGGATGGCGAATACCGCCGCAGGTCCTATCACAGCTTCTTTTACCAGCAGCTGGGAGCTGTGAGCATCGACACGATCGCCGGCACAAATGCAAAGGGTGCACACAGCGGCGGCGGTCGCGGAACGCAACCGCTGGCGCTCATCAACAGCAAGCTGCGCTGGACTCGACCGATAAACGTCGATGATTTCAATTTCGTCAAAAACCGGACTGCACTTCTCCCCAAGATAACGATTCCCGGACCGTGCGCGTTGCATTTCCGTGGCGGCGATGCCGCGGTGCTCGCTCACGCGTATCGCGACGTCGACGAGTTCTGGAACGACACGACCGAGGCCTTCACCAAAGAATTAGGTGCGCTGGCCCAGGCGGGATGCCATTACGTGCAGATCGATGAGACCGCATTTGCGAAGTTCGGCGATCCGGACGTGCAAGCAATGTTGAAAGCGCGCGGCGACGATTGGAGCCAGCTCATCGACGCCTATATCGCGATCACCAATCGTGTACTGCGCGCCGCGCCGAAATCCCTTCACATCGGCATGCATTTGTGTCGCGGCAACAGAGGTGGCCACTGGCACGCCGAGGGCAGTTACGAGGATGTCGCGGAGCGACTCTTTAATGCGCTCGAAATTCCGTTCTATTTTCTCGAGTACGACACGCCGCGTGCCGGCAATTTCACACCGTTACGCTTCGTTCCCAAACACAAGTCGGTTGTGCTCGGATTGATCTCTTCCAAAACGCCGTTACTCGAAGATAAGACGGAACTGCGCGCGCGCGTGGACGACGCGACCCGATACGTTCCGCTTGAACGGTTGGCGGTGAGCCCGCAGTGCGGCTTCGCCAGTGTTGATACCGGCAATCCGGTGACACCCGAGGTGCAGGAGGCCAAGCTTCGCCTGGTTGTCGAGCTGGCGCGAGATATCTGGGGCGAAGCCTGAATTTTGACTGGGGCAAACGGAGGAATTCCATGGCATGGCGCATTGTAGCAATGGCACTCGGTTGTGCCCTGACTGCATCCGCAACGGCCGCGCACGGGCAACAAGCTGAATACCCAAACCGCCCGGTTCATGTTCTTGCCGCCGCGGCACCGGGAGGCAATCCGGACGTGCTGGCGCGCCTGTTGTCGCAGCGGCTGGCGGAAGTATTGGGACAGCCTTTCGTCGTGGAGAACGTGCCGGGCGCCGGCGGCATTCTTGCTGCCAAACGCGTCGCTGGTTCGGCGCCCGACGGCTACACGGTCATGATCAACGACTCGGGCGCGCTCGCCATCAACATCACGATGAGCCCCGATGCCACCTACAAGCTGGCGGATTTCACGCCCATCACCGCGCTTGCCACCGTTCCGACAGCCTTCGTCGTCATACCGTCAGTTCCGGCCAACACGCTCGCTGAATTCATCGCGCTCGCGAAATCGAAGCCCGGAACGATGTCTTTCGGCTCCGCAGGGGCCGGATCCATTCACCACCTGACCATGGAGATTTTCGCCGAGCGAACCGGCATCAAGCTTCTTCACGTTCCGTATCGCGGCGGCAGCGCCCTGGTGAACGGTCTGCTCACCGGCGAGATCCAGTCTGGATGGTCGGGTCTTCCCAACGTGGTCCCGCACATCGCGGCCGGTAAGCTGCGCGCATTGTGCGTCAGCGTGCTCAGGCGTGAGCCGTCGTTGCCCGACGTGCCGACCTGCGATGAAGCGGGGGTCAAGGGCTTTGACGTCGCCGACATGCTGGGGCTGCAAGGCCCCGCCGGGATGTCGCCTGCGGTGGTTGCGCGGCTGCAGTCGGCGATTGCAAAAATCATGCGCGAGCCGGCCATGGCCGAACGTATGAAGTCGCTCGGCATGGGCATACAGGAGAATGGCACGGCCAATTATGTGCAATTCATGAAGGACGATCTCGAGAGCTACGCAAAGGTGATCGACCGGCTCGGCCTCAGGCGCAAATAAGTCTGGCTGCTGCCTCGCTGCAGCAGCCGCTCGAGACACGGCCCCTTGCGCTGCACACGTCTGCTTTGAGAGGCAAAGCGGACGTCGTCATTGGTTCAATTCAAACGGAAGCCCGGCACGACGAGCTGCCGGGCTAGTTGATTGGGTTGATCAAGACTCTGTTCCTCTCCGGGAGGAGAGCAACTTGAAAATTAAGACATGTCAGAAGATGGAATACAAACGCCAAACCATTTCCCCGACGATGTTTTATACATCTGATGTTTCAGACTTCGCGACATTTCCTACTGATGTTTTATGCATCTGATGTTTGGTGAATCTTGCAGGTCATAATCAGCTGGATATTCTTGGCGTTGTGTCGGTCATGCGTTGAGTTGCTGACTGCATGGAAAGCAATCAAAAGGCCCGGTTCGTTTATTCGCAGCACGTCAGGGGACAGCCTGTAGCGTTGCTTATTGCGATTGTTGCGGCGATCACAATTACAGCCTTGGCCTTCTGACGGTAGCGAACACGGGTGTTGCATGTCGCAGCCGGAAAATTCTTGGGTGGCGGCTTGGTCTACCGAAGACACGAGTAATCCTTTTGAGGAGGGCAATCTTTTCATGGTCTGCCCAAAGTGCGGCGCAGAAACGGAGTTGATGCGCCTGGAAAAATTTCCCGACTTCAAGGGCGAGATCCGCGTCTACAAGTGCAGCAATTGCCGCCATAACAATGAGGTTATTGTCCCAGCCTAGTTCGGGGCTCTTGTCTCGGGGAGAACCAACATGGACCCGCTCGCAACTGCAGGACTCGTGGTCACGCTGATCGTGGCGATAGTCGCCGGCTACTATCTCATGAGGCCGGAGAAGAAGTGACATCGTAAAGGCGCCACGATCGCAAATGAATGCCTGCGGCAATGATCGGCAATATCCGTTGCGCAAGGACCAACGCGGACAAACCTGACACAAGCTACATCCTGCCGAACGCCCGATTTCGATGTGTATCAAGATGACGGATTGCGCAAAAACGTGCGCGCCGATAGCCATCGATCGACCGAGAGCGGGCCTGCACCCCCGAATGCAAGTGCGACCAGGCTCGCCAGGTAAAGCAGGATAACCTCGTATCCCACGGGACCAAATTTTGTGCCGTGCTCAGTCACCTCGACGAGCTTTACCGAAAAAAACCCATAAGGCAGGTGGATCGTGAACATGGCGGTCAGCAATACGGCCATCATTGGCAGGCTTACGATGGGTACAAAGGCGCCAATCAGAACCGCGAAGCCGCCGATCAGTTCAACCAGGGTTGTCAGCCACGCCATCAAATGTGGGAAGGGCACGCCGATCGTGTGAAGAATGACGGCAAAGGTTTCGGGCCCGCGAGACAGCTTTGCGTAACCGTGCGCAATAAAGCCGTATCCCACGACCAACCGCAGCGGAATTGCAACCCATTGAATCAATATTGGGCGATGAACCTGTCCCGCAATGGATTGAGCTGGAGGTTTGGTCACCAGAGTCAGAGTCATGGCATTATCTCTCGGAACTGTTTCACGCATGCTGTCTGTTCGTTTTGGCGCTGGATTTGTTACATCGTTCACGCGACTGCGATCAGTTCGGCTTTCAACAACAAATAACGTGTCCGTGAGCGCTGAGAGCATCGATCAGGCGGCGGCCGCCGATCCATAATAGATCTCCGCTAATTAGCGGCGCTCCCTACGGAAGGCGGGCGAGCGCCACCGATACACGGCGTCTTTGAATCCATTGGGTCAGACTTCCTGACCCAATACGGGACCTGCGGCGTTAGTGTTTGGTCGTATCGACACTGAACGGCGGTCTCGCATGCACAACTCCGACTATTACCGCGAGCAGGCCGAACATTATCGACAGCTTGCGGCGGGCGCGGACGACCCTGCCGCCAGGCAGGAGTTTCTGGAACTGGCTGCCGCGTGTGAAGAGGCTGCCGACAAAATGGATGATTGTCGGGCGAGCGGATAAGCGGCCTGCAAAACGTGATCACCCCAGTGGG
>Ga0310811_10009170_pt1 | contig 12765 bp, 15 predicted proteins | sample YCmetagenome_FD_207642 | JGI IMG/M metagenome (GOLD analysis project Ga0310811, IMG submission 207642) | Soil microbial communities from experimental microcosm in Duke University, North Carolina, United States - YC | ecosystem: Engineered > Artificial ecosystem > Soil microcosm > Unclassified ...
CGTCACTGTTCAACAACAGTGACGCTTGCTTACGCGCGCGGCTCGGTAACGCGGCTCGGTTTTGTCTCGCATGTTGGATATCTTTTAATTGTGTATCCAGGTTTGGATTGCTTGAATCGCATATCCTGATCATGTTATGACAGAATTTAGTGGAGGTCCGATTACAATCATAGAGATATTTTGCGCAATTTTTCTCTATTCTTGATTTCATGTCTTCCTGTTCGCTAATTATTTCTCGTTGCGCATCCGTTAACCCTTGTGCTATTTGTTTTGCCCACGAGAGAAAAATATGCCTAAAATTTAATCTATAGAGCGGTTTGTATTTTTCCCGTGTTTAATCAATTGGTTTTGGTATAATAGTGCCGGTTGATCCTTTTTCTCATGAATGAAAAATTAGGTAACGTTATGAATTGGTTTACAAAATTATTACCTGCACGTATTAAAACAGACACGACGACCAACAAAAGGGTGCCTGAAGGCTTGTGGTCGAAGTGTGATAAGTGTAACGCGATACTTTATCGATCCGAGTTAGAGCGGAACCTCGATGTTTGCACAAAATGCGACCATCACATGCATGTTTCAGCGAGAACGCGCTTGGATTATTTTTTAGATGCGCAAAAACGTATTGAGATTGCAGCAGATGTGGGGCCGGTTGATAAATTAAAATTTAAAGATTTAAAGAAATATAAAGATCGCTTGAGTGCAGCGCAGGCAGCGACAGGTGAAAAAGAAGCCTTAATTGTGATGCGTGGTGAGCTGCAAGGTGCGCCGTTGGTTGCAGCTGCTTTTGAGTATGGGTTTATTGGTGGCTCGATGGGCGCCGCGCTTGGTGAGCGTTTTGTGCGTGGCGTGAATACAGCGATTGAATTACGCATCCCGTTTGTTTGTTTCTCAGCAAGTGGTGGTGCACGTATGCAAGAAGCGTTGATTTCTCTGATGCAGATGGCGAAGGTAAGCGCTGCGTTGGCGAGGTTGTCTGAGTATGGTATCCCTTATATTTCTGTTCTAACGGATCCGACGATGGGTGGGGTATCGGCAAGTTTAGCAATGTTAGGAGATGTGATTATTGCTGAGCCTAATGCACTCATTGGATTTGCAGGACCTCGTGTGATTGAGCAGACGGTACGAGAGACATTACCGGAAGGGTTTCAGCGCAGTGAGTTTTTGTTATCGCATGGTGCGATTGATATGATTTTGCATCGTAGTAAAATGCGCGATACCATAGCGGGCATTCTGGCCAAGTTGACGTATCATCAATCAAGAGCGGTGTGAGAATAGAAGTATATGGAAAAAATCATTAATAGAGTAATGGGATTTTTAGTCGTTGCAGGTGTTGTTATTCTAGTGTGTTTATTTTTATTTAAGAATATGCAGCCTGCTGATCCTGCTTTTGTGAAGGCACCTCCTTTCCCGCAACCGACTCAGCCTGCTGTCGCAGAAGCGGTTGAGACAGTTCAGCCTGTCGTTGTCTCTCCTCAAACAAATCAGGCGAAAGCAGAAGAAAGCAGTCACGCTATTTTGCTTGATAAGAGTGATCTCATCGACACAACACACACAGTAGAAGCTGATAAGACGTCTCGTGCCTTATTAGAAGTTGGCAAGCCCTTAGCGAAAGTGAAGACGATTTCCGAAGTGAAAAAAGCCAGAGGTGTTGCAGAAAAGCGGCTGGTGAAAAAGAAGAGTAGTGTGGCTGCTATAGACAACCATCAAACAGACGATGGATTGTTTTTATTTAAAGAATCTGTTTATGTGATACAGCTGGGTAATTTCCAGAGCAGAACCAAAGCATTGAACTTAGTGAATACGTTAAGAGCAAAAGGATATCATGCTTTTATTCAACGTATGTCTATGGGGTACAGCGAACATACCCAAGTTTACGTCGGCCCCACAGATGACCGCGCTTCAGCCCGTACGCTCGCTAATCGGTTGTTAACGGATATGCACTTACAGGGTACGATTATCAACTACAAGCCACTGACTTTGTAAGCGCTCAACTATCATCTCTGAGGCTTCGTCTCGCATGTCTTCTCCCATTCGGGCTGCTGTGCCTACACATTTTTTCATTAAAATCGCTCACGCACCTCCGGTGCTTAAAAACGTGGTGGGTTGCCATTACCCCGGCCTTCGGATTGCTACGCTTCGCTTCGCAATCCTCAGCCGGGGCTATAAAACTTGCGGCCGTAAACGGCCTGATTGCGTTGTTGTTTTATGAGGTCAACCCAAAATTAATTTGGGGCTTTGTTGAATAAATCGGAAATGCTCTGTGAGGCACTCGGTGTAACCGAGCCGCGACCGTAAGGGAGCGTCACTGTGCTATAACTTTTAGCTGAAATTTCTTACTCAAGTTAAACGCATTTTGGGTTGACCTCATAAAACAACAACGCAATCAGGCCGTTTACGGCCGAAAGCTTTAAAGCCCCGGGTAAGCGCGGAGCGCGCAGCCCGGGGTAAAACGACAATCCACCCATGTTTTTAAGCGCCGTAGGTGCGTGAGGACCTGAGAGAAAAAGATGTGTGTGCACAGTAGCCCTTCGAGAGAAGGTCCGGCAGAAGGGGATATTTAATTCTCAAGATAAACATGCTCCCTCTCGCCCGTTTCATGCCACACAAACGCGTGACCACGATCATGCCAAGCATCTAACACGATACGCTCCGCCGGTTGCGATGCAATGGTAAATTCATGTATAGCAGGTCGATGTGTGTGACCATGTATCAGATGGCGTACATGATACTGTTGCATCACACGTTCCACTTCTGTTTGCGTGACATCCATGATTTCTTTTGGTGTGATGCTGGTATGCGCATAACTTTTTAAGCGCATCCGTTCGCCAATTTGTTTGCGTATCTTTAAGGGTAGCAATAAAAAAAGTGTTTGATAAAATCGATTACGTGCTGTTTTGCGAGACTTGAGATAAACCACATCCTCTGAACAAAGTGTATCGCCATGCATAATCAAAACAGGTGTACCATAGAGATCAATTTTGACAGCCTCGGGCAACAAGGTGCAGCCGGTGCGATAAGCGAATTTTTTACCGATTAAAAAGTCCCGGTTCCCATGCATAAAGAAGGTCGCAATACCTCTTTTTCGGGCGGACTGTAGTGCATTGCTGATAGCCTGATACATGGGGGATTCATCATCATCTCCCACCCAAGCCTCAAAAAGATCGCCTAAAATATAAATGGCATCTACAGAATAATCAGAATTTTCAATGAGTTGGCAAAATATCCGGGTCATGTTCGGATTGCTTTCCTGGAGGTGTAAATCGGAGATAAAAAGCGTTTTACGTCTGTCTGTCATGGTGGCCTTGAAAATATACAAAATATCCGCATTTTAACGAAGATTGGTCTATAATGAAAGTGTGTAGCTTGGAGAAAGGATCGAATGATGCGATTAGATTATTTTCCAATATTGACAGGTGACTCCCCCTTGCTATTGTGGCAGAAGCTTATCAAAAATGCAGAAGCCCGCTGTTCTATCCAGTTAATTGATGACCTCGAATATTACCTCATTGCTTTACTGATGCGTTATGTTGACAGACCTGATATTGCTAAGCAGGCTTTTACTGAAGTGTTTTTGAAAGCGATGCAAGAATCCAGACAAAAGCGCAATTTATCTCTACAAACAGTGGGAGATCAATGCTTGTTGTATACTGGGCTTTTTCCGCGAGCAGCAGTACGCAGGCATGTGAAGATCAGTTATTTTGTTGATCTTGGCCGTTCGGCTTATGCCAATATTTCTCATAAAACGGATGATTTTTATGGGCTCTTAGCAGAGCAATTTGTTGCCATGATGGACGTACTGCAATCCATACGAGAAGTGCCTGATTTATTGCCACTAGAAGCGTATGAACAGTGGCAGGATGTGGGTAGTCAGTATGCTTACTCCGTTTTAAAAAAACACACCCATTTCTAAATTTCTTCTCACGCACCTCCGGTGCTTAAAAACGTAGTGTGTGGCATTTTACCCCGGGTAAGCGCGATAGCGCGCAGCCCGGGGTAAAGCGACAATCCACCCACGCTTTTTAAGCACCGGAGGTGCGTGAGGATTTGAAAGGGCGCAATAACAGCGACGCTTGGCTTAGCGCGCGGCTCGGTATAAAATACGCGATGTCTTGATAATAGGAACAATAACGTGATGCGCGTCATTTTGCTGGGTAGTCCGGGAGCCGGAAAGGGTACGCAGGCGCATTTTATTGCGCAGGGTTATGCTATTCCACAGATCTCCACGGGAGATATCTTGAGACAAGCCATCCACTCAGGCAGCCCGCTAGGCCTGCAGGCCAAGGCGATTGTTGATGCTGGCCGCTTAGTGCCTGATGATGTGATGATACCCCTTGTTGCCGAACGCATTACGCAGCCAGATTGCCAAGAAGGCTTCTTGCTGGATGGCTTTCCTCGCACCATGGCGCAGGCAGAAGCCCTGGAGAAATTAACGACGATTGATAAGGTCATCGACATAGACGTGCCTGCAGAAGTCATTGTCAGGCGTTTGAGTGGTCGTCGTGTACACCCTGCGTCTGGACGTGTCTATCACCTTGACCATCAACCACCTCGCATACCGGAAAAAGACGATGTGACAGGCGAGGATCTGATCCAGCGTGTAGATGATCGCGAAGAGACCGTTCGGCATCGTTTATCGGTATATAAAGAACAAACAGAACCATTGCGTAAATTTTATAGACAGACTTCGGGTGGATTGTCTCCGGCATACATCCAAATCGATGGCACCCAACCTGTTGAAGATGTAAAAAAGGTGATTTTTTCATTTTTAAATAAACAATAATGATTTTATTGTATTATTTTTAATCAAATCTCTTAATAAATCTCCCCATACGACTCTTATAATGGGTATTGGATCTTCAAAAAAATGATTGGATCCACATTCTCTTTAACGCTTAAGGAGTCGTATCATGATTAAAATCAAGGCAATAGATCTCACAACAGGAAAACCATTGGCTAACTTTACCCTTCAAACACAAATTCAGGGAAAGAGTGGTGGTTTTCGCTCGTTTAAAACGGATGCAAGTGGGCTGCTTGCTTTGGATGATGAATTAAAGGGTCAGCAGCTTGCTTCTACGACGAGTGGAACACCCGGGGAGTGGATTACGATCCAGGATGGAGCAGTACTCAAAGTGCGTCAAACGCTTGGTTCGTCAAGCGGTGCAGGCGCCAAAAACAAGGACAGAGCAACAACAAAATAACAATAATATAAGACTAGAGAAGGGCCACCTATGTGGCCCTTTTTTTTAAGCTTTGAACGAAAATTTTTGGTAAAAATGCTCACACACTACTGATAAATGGATTTAAATTGTAATATTTATAAAACAGAAATCTTGTGTTATCATTATACGTTGTTACTTACGGATTATTTTATACAGGGAGCTTGCCTTATGTTACGTCTATTTAAACCGATTCTGTTAGCAGGTGCAATGTTAATAATGATGAGCAACGCTCAAGCAGACGATCAAATTACGACCACAACAACAACTTCCCCTTCTGGGACAGTTGTCAAACGTGAGATTGTCACGAGAACGCCTTCTCCCAAAGAGGTCATTACCGCACCTACGGGTTATGTCAGCTGCTTTACCGTAAAAGGTAAGTGGATTGACGATGTTTGGGCGCCTGAGCATGATGTTTGCGTCTACTCCAACACATCCAGCACATCCAATGGTGGCGTTGTATGGGTGCAAGGTTATTGGGCATGCGTCAAATATGACATCAACCAGGGCGAGTGCATAAATTGGGACTGGAAGCCCGCACATTGGGAAAAAACAGCACAATAGAAGCTGTAAGTTTTGCTTAACTGAGCCGCGACCGTGAGGGAGCGTCACTGCTAATCAACAGTGACGCTCCCTCACGGTCGCGGCTCGGTTTTGCGCACAGCTCGGTTTTGTGTATACTAGGTCTATGCAAAATAACCAACAGACTCACTACGATGCAAAGACCAAACAACTGATTTGTCGTGGTAATTGGGACATTAATTGTTTGTCTGATCTGCAAGCGTTATTAAAAACGATTGCTTGGCCGGCGACAGGCGACGTTACTTTAAATGGCGAAGCCATAGATCGCATGGATAGCGCAGGTGCTTGGTTATTGCATGAAACACGTTTCGCTCTCACAAAAAAGAAATTAACCGTTCGGCAAGAAAAATTTACCCCTTCTCACGAACAATTACTCACCCTTGTAGAAAACGAGCTAACGGAAGAACCTGTTCTACCAACCGTTTCGCTACCGCCTTGGCTGGCTTCTTTAGGTAAACGTACCGTAAATCAATTGAATGAGTTCCAGGCGTTTCTTGCCTTTGTTGGCAGACTAAGCACCGAAGCCTTAAGTATCGTGTTTGATGCAACGCGTTGGCGTTGGTCGTCATTAGCAATGGTGGTTTACCGCACGGGTTATGAAGCGCTGCCTATTATTGCCTTACTGTCTTTTCTAATCGGTATTGTCATTACCTACCAAATGGGCGTGCAATTGAAAAATTACGGTGCTGATATTTATGTCGTTGATCTACTCGGCTTGTCTGTTTTACGTGAATTTGGGCCGCTCCTAACGGCTATTATGGTAGCGGGGCGCACAGGTTCTGCTTTTACCGCACAACTCGGGATGATGAAACTCAATCAAGAGATTGACGCACTGGATACCATGGGGGTCACACCCGGTGAGCTGCTGATGTTACCTCGTATTATAGGGCTTTTTATTGCGCTGCCTTTACTCACGATGTGGTCCGATATTTTTGGTATCGTGGGTGGTATGATCATGGCAAACAGCATGATGAATATTTCTTGGTATGACTTCTTGCATCGTTTTCCGCATGTCATTCCTCTGCGCACGTTACTGATTGGTTTAGGCAAAGCACCTGTTTTTGCCTTGATTATTGCAAGCATTGGCTGTTTCCAGGGGATGCGAGTGGAAGGTAGTGCAGAAAGTGTGGGTCGCAATACAACACGCAGTGTCGTGCTTGCAATATTTTTCATTATGGCAGCAGATGCCGCTTTTTCTGTCATCTTTAGTAAGCTAAAACTATGAATCAAACGGATGCGATTATTGAAATTAAAGGACTAAAAACTTACCTAGGTGGTAGGTGGGTGCATAATGGCCTGGATTTATCCGTTAAAAAAGGGGAAGTGCTGGCTTTGGTTGGTGGGAGTGGCTCAGGTAAGACAACGGTTTTGCGAGCCGTATTGGGATTGTTAGAGCCAACAGCAGGTAGTATCCGTATTTTTAATGAAGAGTTAACAACAGCTTCCCCAGAAACGCGCTTGGCTATCCAAAAACGGTGGGGTGTACTCTTTCAACAAAACGCCTTATTCAGCTCCCTGAACTTGTTAAAGAATGTGAGTTTTCCGCTCTATGAACATACACAAGTAGACCCAGAAACCATTCAAGAACTCGCTTTATTAAAAATTATGATGGCGGGTCTGTCTGTAGAGGATGCTGTGAAGTTTCCAGCAGAATTGAGTGGTGGCATGCAAAAGCGTGGGGGCTTAGCGCGTGCGATTGTGCTGGATCCTGAGATCTTATTTCTGGATGAACCAACAGCAGGCTTGGACCCCACAACAGCAGCAGGCTTTGATGATTTAATTTTAAACTTGCAGAGTACAATGGGTTTAACTATTGTAATGGTAACACATGACGTAGATAGTCTTTGGAAGGTTGCTAATCGCGTTGCGTTCTTAGGGGAGGGTAAAGTGCTTTGTGTTGATACGATGCCTAAATTGGTACAGCATACACACCCTGATATTCAGGCTTTCTTTCAGGGAGCGAGAGGGAGAGCGGCGCAGATGAATTATCAGAGTGGGCGGTAACGCGATGGAAACAAATGTGAACTACACTTTAGTCGGCGCCTTCGTGATTCTGCTCTTTTCCGCTGTAGTCATGTCTATTATTTGGCTATCTTCCGGATTTTCTTTTCAAAAATATACAACATATGCCATTTATATGCAGGAATCTGTTTCTGGTTTGACGCCTGAATCGCAAGTAGAATTTAATGGTGTGTCTGTTGGTACCGTCAACACGATTGAAATTGACGCTAAAAATCCGCATTTAGTGGATGTAACGCTGAACATTAAAAGCAATACACCCGTGACACGTGGTACAGTTGCCACATTAGCGACGCGTGGTTTAACAGGTATGGTGTATATTGCGCTTAAAGATAAGAGCGTTGATTTGCGTCCATTAGAGATTAAATCCGGAGAGAAATATCCTGTGATACAAACATCGCCTTCTATTTTTGTACGTATTGATACAGCGGTAAGCCAGCTGAGTGAAAGCTTCAATAAACTGAGTTCGTCTGTGAGTTCTTTGCTTGATCCACAGAATTTGAATGCTATTAAAGAAACGCTGATTAATTTGCAGAAAATTACACAAAATCTATCAAACAATGGAAAGCGGATCAATGCTGCAATTGGACACACTTCAGAGGCGATGCGGGTCTTTGAAACACAGACCTTGCCAGAAGCCTCTATGATGTTGAATAATATGAGTCATCTTACGCAAGATTTGAGCGAAGTGGCATCAGAGGTCAGGCAGAATCCTGCTGTCTTGATTCGTGGCAAAGCACCGCAGGCATTAGGCCCTGGAGAAGATTAATAAAATGAGAAACAAACGGATAATACTATGTGTGATATTAAGCTGCTTATTAGCAGGATGTTCACTCTTTTCTCCTGTAAACACTGAACCGAATACACGTTTCCTGATTCATGGCATTCCCTGTCACGTAATAAAGGCGCCTATGCGTCGAGTAAGTGTACTCGTCTTACCTCCTGTGACAGATCCTGTTTATGATACGACGCAAATGGCATATACCACAGGGTCACATCAAGTGGCTTATTTTGCAAAAAGTAGTTGGGCGGCGATGCCATCGCAGATGTTGCAACCGCTACTGGTGCAAACACTGCAAGATACCCATCACTTCCGCACGGTGTCCGGGATGTCTGGGTGGTATTCTGATGATGTGGTAGCGTCTCAGATTTTATTACTACAACAAGACTTTACAGTTTGCCCCGCTCAGTTTAAGATTGTGGTGAGAGTACAACTCATAAATAGTTCAACAAATACAGTGAAAGCAACCAAATTGTTTACAGTCACCGAACCAATGCGTCGTCATAATCCTGCTGCAGGTGTAGATGCTGCAAATCGTGCAACTGCGACTTTGCTCAAGCATATTGCTGTATTCTGCGTTCATCATATTTAAAGGTGCTGCGTATGCGTATGCGTGGGCGAGGGATTGCTGTTTGGTTAAGTGGGTATATAGGTGTTATTTTGATGACCCTGCGACACAGGATGTGTAGCGCGTTCGCAATAGCGATTTTGTCTGAAAAGATAACACCTACCTACCTGCTTCGCAGATGTTTACCTCTTTTGCTCTTATTTTCCACAAATTGCTTTGCTGACCATTATGCCGATGCGCTACTCAAAACAAAAATTGAGAAAATATGTCGTGTTTTACATTGTGTTGTAGGGGTAACAGCCATTCACATTGAAACAGGCCAAAAGATTTCTTATAACGGTTCACGTCCTTTTTTTATGGCCAGTACGATTAAGGTGCCGATTGCGGTTGCTTTGTTGAGGCGTGTTGATGAGGGTAAGGAATATTTGGGTCGTAAGGTTTATTTAACGCGTAATCAGGCTGTGCCTGGCTCGGGTAATCTACATACTTGGCTGGCCAGGGGGCGTTTAGGAATCACGTTAGATCAATTGTTAAGAGAAATGTTGGTTGTGAGTGATAACAGTGCAAGTGATGCCGTGTTGCATGAGGTGCATGGTTCGCAAGCGGTGGATGAAAAGATGCGCGATTTAGGTTTTTACCATATTCAGGTGAATCGTTCTATTTTAGGTATGTTTATTGATGCGCACGGTGTGAACCAGAAGATGCTGACGCAACCGCATACCATGCATAGTTTAAAATCTTCTTTTAAGGCAGTGCCGCTGACGCAAAAAATTTCAGCCTGGAAGCGTTTTGCCAATGATCGTCGTGATACGGCAACATCTGATGATATGGCGAGGCTATTGGTAAATTTATATCAGCATAAATTACTGTCACCTGAGAGTAGTGCGTTATTGTTGCGTAGAATGCAAGAGTGTAGAACGGGTAAAACGCGTATTAAAGCGCTATTACCGCCTTATACGCCTGTTGCGCATAAGACAGGTACCTGGGATTTATCGGACAATCTCAAGCGGTATACCCGCTCTCAACAGCTTTATAGTTATTCTCACGATGTGGGCATCATTACGCTTCCGCAGCGTAGGGGGCATCTTGCTATCGCGATTTACGTCAAATCACTGAGCAACTCACACAGCCGCAGCCGTGTGATTGCTTTGTTGTCTAAAGAGATTTACGACAGTTTTGTGTAACCGAGCCGCGACCGTAAGGGAGCGTCACTGTACTGTAACTTTTAGCCGGTATTTCTTACTTCATGGCATCGTTCTATACCAGTTTTTATCAAATTCATGTGACGCTCCCTTACGGTCGCGGCTCGGTTACGCGGCTCGGTTAAGAGCAGGAGCTGCCCAAACCAGGTACGACTCCCCGTGGAATTTTTTCTAGACGCTCGCGATTACGATTAGGAGAGAACAACAAATCGGGAGTTGACATTGTTCTGGGTAACTGTGCCTCGCGAATTGGAGAGTGTGACACCTCACGAGCCGGAGATGGCTGTGCCTTCTCACTAGAGGAAGATGATGGGCCGGCATCATCATCCGATGTCGATGATGATGCGTCTGCATTGGGAGGATCGTTACCCTCTTCAGTAGGGTCTGTGTTGCCTTGGGGAGATTGACTTCCGCCGTTGGGGCTATCGGGTCTTTGGTATTTGGCCGCTGGTATACCATCAGAAGTAGCCTCTGAATCTGCTGAATCTGCTCTCTTGCGTTTTCTAGAGGCACTTTCCGCTGCTTGCTGTTCTGCTAAGGCACGTTCCGCTTCTTGCTGTTCTGCTAAGGCGCGTTTCGCTGCTTGCTTTTTTGCTAACATTTCTTGTGCTTGTACTTCTAGCCGCCTTTCCTCTCTTAACATAAAAAATAATCCTCTCGTTTAGTTTCCGCCGGCAGTGTACCATCTCCATTATCCAAAATAAAATAATTTTATTTTATAAGGCGTTAGGGTCTGCTATAATGGTTTGTTAGTGAATGGAGTGGGGGAGCGACCATGAATGAAAAAGTTCAAGATAAGCTACTAGAGCTTTTTACTCACTACAAAGAAGGGCTGCCCGATAAGATTAAAAAAATTGAGTTACTATGGGGGAGCTTATCAGAAAACTGGGATGTTGTTAAATTTAACGAGTTCCAGTGTGAAGTTCAAAATATCAATGCCTCTGCAAGCACATACGGCTTTTTCTCCGTGAATAAGGCGGCAAGAGAGCTGGAGTTTTACCTCAAAACATTGTTTGATTATCCTTTACTGACACCGGCGCACAGAGACGATATTGCAAAGTTAGTTGAAAATCTGAAGCAAAGTGTCACCATTGTTGAAGAACCCACGCGTTTTTCTTTCCCTAAAAGCAGTGTGCATGACAACGTTATTTGTATATTAGATGAAGATGCGCTTTATAAGGAACTGCAAGACAACATCGACCCCTCTGTTTATAAGCTGCAAAGGGTATCGCATTTTGCCGAGCTAGAATCCACATTACTCAGCGTTAATCCCGCTGTGCTTGTGATGGATGTTGGATTTTTAGATGAAAATAACGAGACGCATATCAATCAATTACTTAAAAAGCGCTCTATTTTGCTATTTTGTACCTCTACCAATGCAGATTTTGCATCAAGATTACGTGCCATCCGTGCTGGCAGTATTGGCTTTTTTCATAAGCCCGTTGACTTTTTTCAATTGACTAAAACGCTAGAAGATATGTCTGCAACGCATTTGTCCATACCTTATCGCATTCTCATATTAGATGATGCGGCGTCTCTCGCAGAATATTATTCCATTGTATTAACGGAAGCTGGTATGGTCACGAAAGTCATCACAGATCCTATTCATTTGATGAAAGCACTCGAGGATTTCCAGCCAGATTTGCTATTGTCCGATATTTACCTGCCAACGTGTACAGGCTTTGAATTAGCGACATTATTGCGCCAAGATCCACTTTATGTGAAGTTGCCAATTATTTTTCTTTCAACGGAAGATGATCGTTTTAAGCAATTGGCGGCAATTAACTTAGGCGGGGATGATTTTCTCACCAAACCGGTGTTGCCGGAGCATCTCATTTCTGCTGTAAAATCGCGAGCTAAACGAGGCACTATTTTAAGTACGTATATCACAACGGATAGTTTAACGGGCGCCTTAAACCACGCCACCTTGTTGCAGCGTTTAGAAGTAGAGATCTCACGCGCGAAGCGACAAAACCTGCCTTTGTCGTTTGTCATGATTGATGTGGATTACTTTAAAACGATTAACGATACCTATGGTCATCTTTTTGGAGATCAGGTTTTAAAGAAATTAGTGAGGTTGTTTTTTTCAAGACTGAGAAAGATTGATCTGGTTGGTCGTTATGGTGGCGAGGAGTTTTCACTTGTTTTGCCGAATACAGATGAAAAAAATAGCTTGTTGATTTGTGATAAGTTAAGAGAAAAATTTGCGAAATTTGTTTTTCATGCAGGACAGTCCAAGTGTTCTGTGACTTTTAGCGCGGGTATTGCTTCTTATCCAACGGTCGGTGATGTCAGCGCGCTGATCTCTGGTGCTGATAAGGCGCTATATCAGGCCAAGGAGGCTGGCCGTAACCAGGTACATTGTTTTGTGGAGCAAGCTTCTCTATAGAAACG
>Ga0310811_10009171_pt1 | contig 12763 bp, 9 predicted proteins | sample YCmetagenome_FD_207642 | JGI IMG/M metagenome (GOLD analysis project Ga0310811, IMG submission 207642) | Soil microbial communities from experimental microcosm in Duke University, North Carolina, United States - YC | ecosystem: Engineered > Artificial ecosystem > Soil microcosm > Unclassified ...
CACCGGCCATCTCGCCCCTTAGGTTGATGCATATTCATTGCAGACAAGCGGCGACTCTACAGAAATGACGGGAGATTCCCCTTATTTCCGTGACATTGCCGCTTGATGGCGTCCATTTTTTGCTGTTTTAGCGTGTCGTACCTGCGAGGCGTGAGCCTTGACTGCCGAAGGGTTCGCCCTCGCCTGTCTCCAGGAGGAGTTTGATGCTACGAAGATACTGTGCCCACGAATAACTGGTGACGCCAAAGCTGCCGTCAAGAGAGGTGAAACCAGTATGGCTGAACCTCAGGTTGACCAGATTGCCTGAAGGTGAGATGTCGAACAGAACCTGCGTCCCCTCCCAGTCAGACGGAACCTGCACGCTCGACCAGGAAACATGACGGGCGGGCTCAAGTTTGTCCACACGAAATGTAAGAGTTGTCCCTTCAAAGTAAAACTCGTTGAGGGCACCTACCATTGGTTCAGCCTTTACCTGGGGCGTCCACCATCCTGCGAGTCCATTCCGGGTGGTAATCGCCTCATAAAGACGGTCAGACGTTGTCTTGATGTCAACGCTATGCACGATGTCAAATTTCATATCGTTTTTCTTTCTTTCTTTCTTTAGCTTGCAACTCCCATATCTTCCTAATACATATTATTCTAATTAGAAAGAATTAATTTGTCAAGAGGAAATTTGAGGTAGATTCAGGAGAGAAGAAAAAGATGATTTGACAATAGGGCAGGACTTGCGTCTATTAAGCAAAGAATCTATAGTGTAGAAGAGGATAGAGGGCTGATTTCGTTTTTTATTTTGGGTAGGAGCAAAAATATGCGGCGCACGATCTATCTGGCCATCCTGGTATGTCTCTTTCTGGCAAGTTGCTCTTCATCAACAGGAGCAGGCAACTCGGCCACAACACCAGTCACAACGACGGACACATCCAAGCAGGCAGGCGATACACTCGTTGATACAGGGAGTGCGGGCATACCAGGGATCAAATTGCCCCCAGGTTTTCATATCAGCGTGTATGCCAATGGGCTACACGTGCCAAGATTTATGACCATAGGGCCAAAGAGATCACTCCTGGTTGCCAACCGTGCTGAGGGAACCATCGTCGCATATCCGGCGGGAGCGTCAGAGGAAAAAGCAGGGGCCCCGGTCATCGTCGTAAGCAATTTGCATGATCCTACCAGCCTCGTGATGTATGAGGGCAACTTATATGTAGGAGAGGCAAGCAGCATCGCGCGCATGCCGATAGAAGATACGCTAAAAGCAGGAGCGATCACGCGTATCATCACCGACCTTCCTGAGGGGGGACAGCATAGTACGCGAACCGTCCTCATCGGAGCAGATAAACATATCTACGTTGCCAGCGGATCGGACTGTAATGTCTGTCAGGAACAAGATCCGCACCGGGCGGCTGTCTGGCGATACAATCTAGATGGAACACAGGGGCAGTTATACAGCAAAGGGCTGCGTAACGCCGTTGGACTGGCAAACAATCCCTGGACAGGGACAGTCTGGGCCAGCAATAACGGACGGGATCTGCTGGGAGACGATATTCCGCCCGAGACAATCAACGAGCTATCAGCGGGCGCAGACTTTGGTTGGCCGCGTTGTCATGCAGGAAACATTGCAGATCCGCAATTTGGGCAGGGCTCCAGCGCCTGTCAGGGAGTGCAGCAGCCATTAGTAAAAATGCAAGCCCATTCAGCGCCGCTCGGGCTGGAGTTCTATCCTCAGAACAGCCCACAATTTCCGACAAAGTATCAAAATAACCTGTACGTCGCCTTTCATGGTTCATGGAATAGAAGTACACCTACAGGATACAAAATCGTACGCATCCCATTGCAGGATGGAAAAGTCAGCGGACCCGCAGAAGATTTTGCAGTTGGTTGGCTGACGAGTGATGGAAAGCATAGTGGCAGGCCCACAGGCATTACCTTCGGCGAAGATGGGAGCATGTTCGTAAGCGATGACGAACAGGGAGAAATTTACCATATCTGGTACCACGCGTAAAAAGCGATTTATTATATTGACAAAGCAGTCGTACATTCGTTAGAGTAAGGGCTACAGTAAAAAGGCCAATTCTATAGACGTTGTAGGACGGGAGGACCACGATGGGGAAGTGTTTGGACTCAGAGAGTTGTGGCTACGAAAATCGAGATCCAGAGAATCAAAATAGACGCTTTTGCGAGCGATGTGGCATCCCACTCCGAGGTATTTTACTACAGGGGCGTTATGAAATCCAGAGGCTCCTGGGTAAAGATCGGGGGACCGTCACATTGCGTGGCTATGATATACAACAAGGGCAACCAGTAACCGTACGAGCCTTGATACCGAGAGAGAGTAGTCAGGAGGAGCAGGAGAACTTCTTACAGGATGCAGAATTAGCCGCAGCACTATCGGCGCGCATCAACGAGCCAGGCAGTATTACCGTTATTAGCTATGGGCAAGACGGTCCCCTGGCATTTCTGGTCAAAGCAGAGTTGGGGAAAGCCCGTCAGGCGACGCCAGAGAACGAAGGGATAACAGTGACGAGATCAGTCCCGCAGAGTCAGCAGAGTGTGGAAGAGGATACGTCAACCCAGCTACGGATTGCAGTTCCGCCGGGTTTGAAGATCACGACAGACTCAGTTCAGCGGGTCACCAGCGAGAGAAAAAAGAACCCGCTCACGCCGCTCCCCTTAACCATACCGGTAGCCCAGGCACGGGACTGGCTAGCGGAGGGAAATTTTGCCTATGAGCTGGGAGATTACCCAAAAGCGCTCAGCAGCTATGAAACGGCATTGCAAGAGAACATCGTCCTCGTAGATGCCTGGAGTGGGAAAGGAGCCACCCTCCTTGGTCTGGGGAGAGCAGACGAAGCATTGCTCGCCTATGACCATGCCATCTCACTCAAGCCGAACGATCCCGAACTATGGAACTCGCGCGCCACCGCCCTGCATGAATTGCAGCGTTATGAAGAAGAGATGACCTGCTACGACCAGGCATTGCGCTACGATCCCAATTATGTCTACGCGTGGAGTGGGAAAGGCATGGCCTTAGCGGAGCGAGGAGAGGCAGAAGAGGCCCTCGGCGCATTTGATCGTGCGTTAGTCCTGAATCCCCGGCAGAGTATTGTCTGGCAAGCCATGGGAGACACCCTGTATAGCCTGCAAAGATATAATGAAGCATTGCTGGCCATCAATAAAGCCCTTGAGCTGGATACAGGGAGTGCAGCGTTATGGGACACCAAAGGCAATATCTTGAGGAGAATGAAAAATCCCGAGCAGGCATTGCCATTACACGAGAGAGCGACCCAGCTTGATCCAGAGAACGCCACCACCTGGTTCGACAAAGGGAATGACCTGAGAGACCTCAGAAGATTTGCAGAAGCATTGAACGACTACGACCGGGCCCTGGCATACGACCCAGGCATGGCAGGGGCATGGTATAATCGAGGCAACGTTCTCGCAGCGATACATATGTACGAAGATGCCCTAAGATCGTACGACCAGGCCTTAAAATACGATGATGGACTCACTTCCGCATGGTATAATAAAGGGAGCTTATTGCATGAGTTGAAGCGTCACCAGGAAGCCATTGTCGCCTTTGACCGCGCCCTGACGGTTGATATGCACTACATAGCAGCCTGGAATAACAAAGGGCTTGCGCTTTTTGCACTAGGACGGATGGACGAAGCGCTGGCCGCCCTCGACCAGGCCACCTCATTCGCCCCGGAAGAGCCAGACGCATGGTACAACAAAGCCGTCGTGCTGGAGAAACTGGGAAGAAAGCAAGAAGCACACACATGCCAGGAATGGGCCCGCTCATTGGAAGAACAAGCCAGGAGTCAGGCCCCATCATAGTGCTATGCACGCATAGTCAGGCATAGCTGAAAGGTACACAGGCAGGAGTGATAGAAGGGGTCACGAGAAAAGCAAAAGAGAACGGGCGACAGGGAGCAAGGGGAGCAGCCCTGAGCACAAGAAGGAGGGTACCAAGCGGGGTACCCAGGACAACAGGCACCAGAAACAGGTGTCGCTACGACTCGGAGGAGGGAATGCGACGCTGCGCCGATCAGATTGACTGCGGATACGAAAACAGGGACAGCGATTTGTTTTGTCGGGCATGCTCATTACCATTGTTAGGCACGGCACTGCTGGGTCGATACGTAGTAGAGGCATTGATTAGCAAAGGTGGTTATGCGGCAGTATTTCGTGGAGTGGACCAGAACCTCTCTCGCAACATCGCAATCAAGGTGCTGTTACCAAGTAAAACAACGCATGAAGAGCGTGACCACTTCCTGCGAGAAGCAATGATCGCTGCGAAGCTCGATCATCCCAACATAGCGCCAATCCTGGACTATGGAAAAGATGGGCCGAGCGTCTTTCTGGTGATGCCATTATATACAGCAGGCTCATTACGCACCAGGCTTGCCCAGGCTGATGGTCCCCTGCCGACCCAGGAAGTTATCAATAATTTTCATCAGTTAGCCAGTGCGCTGCAATATGCCCATACGCGGCCACGTCCCGTCATCCACCGAGACATCAAACCAGAAAATATCTTATTGCATCAGGAAGATTATCGGCTGGTGATCACAGACTTTGGGATAGCGCGTTCACTGGAGCCAGGGGAGCTTTTTGGGAAAACCATCACCGTACGAGGCACAGTAGGCTATATGGCTCCAGAGCAGAGTAGTGGAGTCGTCGATCCACGCAGTGATCAGTATGGCTGTGCCATCGTGCTCTACGAGATGCTCACTGGCTATCATCCACTTGATCCCTTTGGCAATACGCCACCTCCGGTTACCCAGCTCAATGCGCAGCTCCCGAGCGCGCTCGATGGCGTTATGTACAAAGCGCTGGCCGCGCATGTCGAAGATCGCTATAGCACCATGCAAGAATTCGCCCAGGCATTTGACCACGTCTGGCGTCCTGCCAGCAAAGCACGCCATCAGAACAATCATGAAAACTATAGCCGTACAGGGGGCAACGTACGAGGCATGACCGCCGCGGCCGCCCAGCAGCTCAGCATGTTTACCAATAAAAACAACCCCGCAGCCGTGCAGAAAGGAAAGGTAAATACTGCCAGCGTGCGCGAAAAATGTCGCGAAGGGGACCAATATCTGCGCCAGCAACAATTTTCGTTAGCCTTGCAGGCGTACGAAGAGGCGCTCAATATGGACGCACGCAGCCTGTACGCCTGGAACGGCAAAGGCACTGCCCTGTATAACCAGGGAAACTATCGGCGAGCATTCGAAGCGTATCAGCACGCCATCGATATAGAGCCACAGAACGCCGTCGTCTGGGTCTGTGCGGGCGCAGCACTGAATAGTTTACAGCGTTATCAGCAAGCGCTGGTGCATTTCGATCGCGCCCTCGCGCTCGATCCACAGCATGTCGCAGCCTGGAACGGCAAGGCAGATGCACAGCTTGGGCTGAACAGGCCAGAAGAAGCCTTCGAATCGTACCGGCAGGCCCTCACCCACGATCCCAAGAGTTTCCAGGCCTGGAACGGGCTGGGAAACGCCTACTCGTATCTGCGCGACTTTAACGGCGCGGTTGAGGCGTACGATCAGGCCCTCCTCAACAATGCTCGAAGCGCAATCACCTGGTGCAACAAAGCCGAAGCCCTGCTGCAATTAGGGCATAATCGGGCGGCCCTGGATGCATTGAATGAAGCGACCGAGCAGGACAAAACCTATACTCCGGCCTGGAACCTCAAAGCCGAAGTCTACGAACTGCTGGGAAATCCACAGGAGGCACAAAAGGCGCGCAAACGCGCCCGGCCCTGGGGAATGAAAGGTTGAGATAGAAAGCAAGCGAGAGCATGCAACCAGTACAAAGTCTGCACGACAGGGATGAGATTGCCCACTTCTTGAGTCAGAAGAGGGAGCAAAGAGCATACGAACTAGGAGACCTGGATGATTTCTTCTGGCCTTATACAACCTGGTATGGCCTGAAAAAGCAGCAAGAGATTCAACAAATACTCTTGCTGTACACAGGAGTCATACTGCCCACACTGCTCTGTACAGGCAGACATCAGGGGGCTACGCTGCTAGAGGCAAGCAGGCATTTTTTGCCGAAGCGATTCTATGCGCATATTCTGTCTGAGTATGCGAAATGCCTGCAACCGGACTACCAGATGGAGTCACATGGGCTGCATTATAAATATGCACTGCACTGTCGAGAACGCGTCCTTGCAGCAGAGAGCCAGGAGCGTACGCGAAGATTGAAGAAAGAAGACCTGGGAACGCTGCTGGCATTCTACGAAGAGAGCTATCCCGGAAACTGGTTTGACGCTCGCATGCTGGAGACAGGACACTATTATGGGATATGGCGAGGGGAGAGGCTGGCAAGTGTGGCAGGGATACATGTATACTCGCCGACGTACAAAATCGCAACGTTAGGCAATGTTACGACGCATCCAGCCTATCGAGGGCAAGGGTTGAGTACAGTAGTCTGTGCGACCCTTTGCCAGGAATTGCTGAAGACAGTTGAGCATATCGGATTGAACGTCAGAGCCGATAACGTAGCAGCAATAGCGCTCTATGAGCGACTGGGATTTGAGCGTATCGAGGAGTACGAAGAATTCTTTTGTGAACTGGCGCGCGAGTAGCGGGAACAACATCCTCGCCAGAAAAACAGATCGGGACAGAAATACAAGGCATTGATGCCAGCAAATCATACCCTGCCAGAGAGAAAAGCACACTATCGCACAAAAAATGGAAGAATGGGTCCAGCTTGAGGCCAGACCCATCCCATGCCAGGAGGTTTCTGCGCACAATCACAAGAGAGTGATCAGAGCGCGTCCAACAATGTTATCATACGTCTTTACAAACCAGAGATTGCCGAGGGGTCCCAGGACATTCTGGTTTGTGACCGTACCAGCGAGAGACAGAGGGAAAGGAGTAGTGGTACCATCCCGTGCCAGACGGAAGAGATCCTGACTTTCCCCGGTATCGCCTGTATACCAGATATTCCCCTTACGGTCAGTCAGAATACCATATGAGTTAGTGACCGTACCATTCCAGGCAAGCATCTGATGAATCTCCCCTTGAAGCGTTACATAGCCAATATTCGGGCTATTGAGTTCAGTAAACCAGAGATTGCCATCGGGCCCGACAGTAATATAATTCGGAACAGGGGCCAGACTGCCGGGATTATACGGAGGAAAAACAAACTCACTCACCTCATTTTGAGGAGTAATACGAGCAATAGCGCCGATGTTCGGATTCTCCGTCGCCCACATATTGCCATCGGGCCCAGCAACCATATGAAGAATGCTCCCCCTGCTAGCGGCCGTGTTCAGCGGAAACAGATGCTGGCTGATCTGGCCATCGACCGTAACAGTCCCCCAACCAGCGCCAATGAGGAACCAGAGACGGCCATCTGGTCCGAGAGTAATTTCGCGTGGAGAGCTGGCACCAGTTGTGTGATATTCGGTTAATACTCCGTCCGGAGTCAGACGCCCAACAACATCAGGAGCTGAAACAAACCAGACATTGCCATCAGGGCCAGCGGCAAGAGATTCAGCGCGTTGACCAGCTGGGAGTTGATACGTAGAAATCCCCGTAAGATCCCTCGTCGCACTGGCAATAGTATTCCCATGGGTGCTGTTAAACCAGAGAGCGTCGCCGGGACCGGAAATGATATGATCGGGAGAAATGCCGATAAGAGGAGTAGCGAACTCCACGATAGTCCTGGTAGTCCTTTCGAAGCGCCCAACGAGATTGGTATTGGTTTCAGCGAACCAGATATTATGATCCGGCCCCAGTATGATCGATGCGGGGCCGCTATCTTCCGTGGGGATCGGATAAGCAGTGAAATGATCCCTACAGAGCATATGAACCAGACGATTATTGGTAATGTCGGTAAACCAGAGACTATTATCCGTATCGGCCACCATGCTATTCCAGTCCTTCACAGCAAAACCAACAGGTACGGGATAGCTCGTAAAATTACCCCCGGGCGAAACCTTCCAGACATCCGGGCTTGGAGGAAGCAAAAAGGCGAAATTGCCATCGGGAAGAGCCGTAATGGGAGCCCAGCGAGCTACAGTAGTTGGTTGACCGGCGAAGGCATCAGCAGGTAAGAGATAAATGGTAAAGTGGCCCGTGGGAGTGACAAAGCCTACGGCAAAGCTTGCAGGCAACGTAAACCAGAGATTGCCATGATGATCGGAGGTAAGCCCCTTCATTGCCCCCTGACGCGCCAGAAAAGGTAGCGCAAAATACGTTACTTGCAATTGAGGCGTAATCTGGAACAGATAGTTATCGCTCAGCACCCACAAATTGCCATGAGCACCTGGAATAAGGGCGCGCGCCCGAGGGCTTTCTTCTCCAGGTTTCGGATTGTCTATATGCAAAAAGAAAAACCGCTGAACGTTATTCTCAGGGTTATAGTAGATCAAAACACCGTCATCAATGAGCCAGAGATATGTACCATTCCAGGCGGCATCACTTAAATCACCTAAAGGCACCTCTGTGTCTATCGCAGAGACGCCTTGTGTCGTAAAGTGTCCGACCTGATCGGTCTGCCTACCAATAAACCAGAGAGTATCCGGGCCACCCGCGACAATCTTGCCGGGCCAAACAGGCATAGTCGGGACCGGATTCTCTTCTATAGGTAGCGTTTGTGCCACGCGTCCGGGGTGAGTTGTACGTGCATACGCATGTGTATTCGGTACGATGAGAGCTGCGGTAGAAGACACTATCAACACAGCACATAGTAAAACGACATGTCTGCAAAAATGCTTATCATCTTGTGCAGTCATCATGAGTCCGCCTCCCTTTTTCAACGTCAAACGATTCAATAAACTCTCTTTTTTTATAGTACAGACAAAGCGAAATTTTGCGCCAATTTTTTCTGATTTGAGGGAATACAGCATATATATGGTAATGCAAGATATAGACAGATAATGCAGAGAGAAAAAGTTTTTCTCCCTGCAACAGCTTAATTTTGCATGCCAAGCAAGCTACCGCTCTCATAACGGCGCAGGCCCAGATGAAAGAGGCCAACCGCAACCAGCACGAATATGAGCGTGACGCCAATCAGCACAGCGAGCAAGGGCCAGGAGAACTGATGGAGCAACTGGATCGGCACAAAGGTAATAAAGCCCGCAGGAAGCACCGTAAAAAGCAGGAGTTTGACAGCCCCGTGGAAGATATCCATAGGATAGGTGCAAAACGTGATCAAGGCACCAAATACCTGCGAGACCAGGCCTTCTGTATTGCCGAGAAAAAAGGCCAGAGAACAGAGCATAATCAGAAAAGCCGTAAAAATGCAGGCTCCCAGCAGCACCAGAAAAAAGAACAGTACTATATGAAAAGCATCTGGATGGATGAAGAGCAGATATACGCCTAAGCCAAAGAGAAGATCGCCCCAGGCAATTGGCCGTGTTGCAGCAATCGAGACATGCAATAAAACATTGCGCGGCATCCCCAGATAGGCATCCAGGCCACCATTCATAATAAGCGGCACCATCTGGCCTGCATTGCCAAAAATCGCTGCGCTCAGGCCAAAACCACAGGCAGAGAGTGACCATAACACCAGAATATCGGTAACTCGCCAGCCATGCACTAGAGGGAACTGGTGAAAATAAGTCCACCAGTAGAACAGCCAGAGACAATCATTGAGCAGCATAATCAGCACCTGACTGACAAAAGCCAGGCGATACTCCATAGCCGCCTGCAAATTAGCTACCACATACGCCTGTACCAGACCCAGCGTACTCCAGCACATACGAAGGAGACGAATCATACAGCTACCCTCCATTAATATTGACATGGCGTATTGCCTGACGATAGACCAGGAGCAGCACGATGCTCCCGACCAGCAACGTCACCAGTTGCAACGTAAGCATATTGAGAAAAGGGATCACCTCGAAATGTACCAGCGTACGAGCAGGGCCATAGAGAATCGTACTAAAGGGCAACAGTTGTACAATCTGACGGAAAGGCTGTGGAAAGATATCCAGAGGAGCCAGAACGCCGCCCAGGACCAGTGTCAGACGGCTGAAGATAAAGCTGAACATCTGCGTTTCCTCCAACCAGAAAGCCAGCAAACCAATCGTAAAGTAGGCCACAAACTCAATCCCCATCGCCAGAAGTGCCACCAGAGGCCAGGCCAGCCAGCCCTGCCAGCTAAATTGCAGAGGGCCAACCATCACCAGTGCAAGCAGGATACCAATGATAAAATTCAGCGCGAAGCGGATCACGCGCTCACCCAGATATTGCGCGAAGTTATAGAGAATATAGTTGCATGGGCGGCAGAGTTGATAGGCCAGCAGACCTGAACGTACCTCCTGATCAATACGCTGTCCCAGAGCGGGCATCGACATCGCAATACTTTCGGCCGCGACAAGATACCAGACCATTTGCGTGATCGTAAAGCCGCTCAGCTGAGTGGTCCCACGCGTCGAGAACGTGGTCGTCCAGAGCTGGCTGAGCACGAACACCAGCACAAGCAAGAGCAACGTGCGGAAGATCACCTCATTGCTATAAGCGAGATTGTTCGCAATACTCACACGAAAAACAGCGCTATATTTTCTCCAGGCCAGTACACAGCGCTGAGGCAGCGAGCGTTGCGCACGTTGGACAGAGATATCCATAGAAAAACTGCTCCTTACTTCGTAAAACATCACAAACGTAGCATAAAAGTGTAGAGGGATTTTCGCTCCCTATAGACTAAATACGGAGCGAAAACACAAATGCGGAAAAAACGCAGGGCAATTTTTCACGAAAGGGCAGAGACATTCTGAATGATCTGTTTTTCAGAGTAGATCGCAGCGATAATCTCCTCCATAGGAGGATCGGCGATCGTCATATCCAGAATATGGCAACGCTGCATCAGAGCGGCGATGATCGGCTCCAACGGCGTCAGCGTCATATCGATAGCAAGTTTCAGGCTATGTCCCTGCGCATTGAGCACACGAATGGCCCGGGCAGGCAGATGCTCCTGTCCGAGGGTCAGAGAGAGCGCACCATCTTCAGCTTGAGCACCAACCAGTTGCGAGACCGATTCATTGAGGAGCAGATCAACCGTTTTCGTCTTCAGATAATCGCGCTTCAATTGTGCAACCGACGTATCAAGAATAATTTCGCCGTGATTGATCACGATCGCGCGGCGACAGATCTGCTCAATATCACCAGCGTCATGAGAAGTCAACATCACACTGATCTCTTCCTCAGCATTGAGTTGTGCGATGAGATCGCGGATACGCTGCTTCGCAATCACATCCAGACCGATCGTCGGCTCATCCAGAAAGAGCACACGCGGCTTATGCAGCAGGGCCGCAGCCAGTTCGCAGCGCATCCGCTCGCCCAGGCTTAGTTTGCGAGCGGGCGTGCGTAGATGGTCTTGAATCGCAAACACCTCGACCAGGAAATCGCGGCGCAGGCGATACGCCCGCATATCCAGCTCATAAATGCGAGCCAGAAGATCGAACGTATCCTGCGGAGGCAGATGATACCAGAGTTGAGACTTCTGGCCGAAGACGCTCGAAATGGAATAGGCAAGCTTACGCCGCTCCAGCCAGGGAACCAGACCGAGCACACGAGCATCACCAGCCGAAGGGAAGAGAATACCAGTCAACATCTTCATCGTCGTCGACTTGCCAGCGCCATTTGGACCAATAAAAGCCAGAACCTCGCCTGGCTCAAGAGAAAAACTCAATGGCTTCACTGCCTCACGCTCATGATAGCGTGGAATGACAAAAGAGCGCAGGCTCTGAGCCAGACCCGAGGCACGTTCCCGACTTCTAAACGTCCTTGCTAATCCAGTCACCTCAATGATCGGCATTCTTTCTCTCCTCATTTCAACAGACAAGAATCGTTCTTGTCACAAAGCATCAGAACTCCACGCCAGCCGCAGAATCGATGCGCGGGAATAACAACGGACCGGGCACAACCTGCGTCAGAGGACGACTTCCCCAGCGGCCCTCATGTGTCCAGGCCCCAGGAGCGACGGGAGGAAGGCCAAGCTGCGCCATAATCCGGTCACACGATCCGGGAATATAGGGTGCCAGGAAGATCGCCAGCAGACGCGTCGCCTCCGCAGCAGAATAGAGCACCGTATCCAGATGCGCGGACTGATCAGGAGTCTTCGCCAGTTGCCAGGGCGCATTCTGCTCAATATACTGATTCGCGCGACGTACAAAGTGCCAGATGCTCGTCAGCGCCCCACCAATCTCCCAGGCGTCCAGAGCCTTCTCGGCGCTCTGACGGGCCTCCTCGGCCACACGCTGCAATTCCAGCTCTAACGGGCCTGCCGCGCCAGGAATTGGGATCTGGCTCTGGCGATAGCGCTTGATCATCGAAACCACGCGATTGAGCAGATTACCAAGATCATTGCCCAGTTCATCATTGTAATAGCGCAGGAGCCCGGCACGTAAGAAATCGCCATCCGAGGAAAACGAGAGATTGCGCGTCAGATAGAAGCGCACCGGATCAGTCCCCATCTTATTGACGAGCTCGACAGGATCGATCGTATTGCCCAGCGTCTTCGAGATCCGCTGGCCCTCCAGAGTAAGGAAGCCGTGCACCGCGACCTGTTTCGGCAACGGTAACTGCGCCGAAAGCAGCATCGCAGGCCAGTACAGGCAATGAAAGCGCGTAATATCTTTGCCGATCACATGCGTGTCGGCAGGCCAGAAGCGAGCGAGCTTCTCCTCATCGTCAGGAAAACCCACAGCCGTCAGATAATTCGTCAGCGCATCGAACCAGACATAAATGACGTGTGTGGGATCATCCGGCAACGGAATGCCCCATTGCAGCGTATGAGGGCGCAACTGGCGCGA
>Ga0310811_10009172_pt1 | contig 12763 bp, 11 predicted proteins | sample YCmetagenome_FD_207642 | JGI IMG/M metagenome (GOLD analysis project Ga0310811, IMG submission 207642) | Soil microbial communities from experimental microcosm in Duke University, North Carolina, United States - YC | ecosystem: Engineered > Artificial ecosystem > Soil microcosm > Unclassified ...
GAACGCATCGCCGAGCGAGCGGCGGTGCAACGCGGTGTCGAAGTGCTCGCGGGGGCGCGCAAGCCGCAGATGGACGACAAGGCGCGCGAGATGCTGTTCGGCGCGGCGCAATACGCGAAGCGCTGAGCGGCGACTGAGCAGAGACTGCGCGGAGATAAACCGCGCAGCGACTGCAGCGGTTTTCGCGGAGCGAAGATAAACCGCCTAGCTACTGCAGCGGTTTTTTCAGCGCAGCCGGCATCGGTAGCGGTATGACATCGATGCCTTCCTCGGCCAAGGCGCGCGCGTCATCGGGTGTCGTCACGCCACGAATGTCGCGGGCCGGGGCCTCGTGATAGTGGATGCGCCGCGCTTCCTCGGCGAACTTGTCGCCCACGTCCTCGGTGTTTTCGATCACTTTGCGGACCGCCGTGAGCCAGCGCGCCTGAATCTCAGCCATCGCGGGGTTGTCTGCCGCGGGCCGCGCGCTTTCGGGCGCGGCAGGCGCGGTCGCGCCGGACAAATTTAGGCGCGGTGCGGACGGCACGCGGTTGATCGCGTTGGAACTGCATACCGGGCACTCGATCAGCCGGCGCGAGCGTTGCGACTCGTAGTCGTCAGCCGACTGAAACCAGCCTTCGAAGCGATGCTGATGGTCACAAGTTAAATCGAGGACTTTCATACCGAGTAGGGACGTGCGATGCGGGGAAACGCGCCGAGCGTATTTTGAACGGTCGCTCTGAACGATGCGTGGACAACCGCCATTGTAGCCGGTGCGGCAGCGCAGGGCTGCCGGAGGGTGTGGCGCGTGCATGCGCTTGGCGCGGGCGCGCGCTCAACGGCGTTTCGGCCGCCGCGCCGGCGCCCCGGGTTTAGATGGCTAGATCTTCTCCGCCGGCGCCATCTCCCATTCTCCGGACAAGAACTTCTGGAGCCATAGGGTACCGATGATCGTCTTCACGTCGCTGATCTTGCCTGTGCGTATCCACTCGAGCACCTGCTTCGGCTCGACGATGAAGGTTTCGAGGAACTCCCCGTCGTCCAGCGACGCCTCCCCTTCATGCAAACCACGCGCTAGGTAGATGTCGATGAATTCGGTCGAATACGAAATCACGGGGTGAATCCGCGTCATATAGATGAACTCATGCGCGGTATAGCCCGTCTCTTCCCGCAGTTCACGCTGTGCGCAGGCGAGCGTGCTCTCGTTGGGGTCCAACTTGCCGGCCGGGTACTCGATCATTACGTCGCCGATCGGGTAGCGATATTGCCGCTCCATCAACACACGGCCATCGTCGAACAACGGCAGGACCATGACCGCACCCGGATGCTCGACGTATTCACGTGTCGCGGTCTTGCCGTCCGGCAAGCGGACGATATCGCGCTTGACGCTCAGGAAGTTGCCCCGATACAGCGTTTCGCCTTCCATACGAGTTTCGATGAGACCCGCGTCGTTGACGGAGAGATCTGCCATGTGGAGCCTTGTGAGTGGCGTGCGAGTCGAGCACGGCGAGCGCGCGACTCGGTTAACGCCGTTTGACGAGATACTGAAACGTGAACCCCGGGAAGGCGAACACGACGAACAGACTGAAGGTGATGGCGTAGAACTGCCACCCCTGTTCAAAACGGTTGCCCGCGCGCGCTTCGAGCATGAAGCCGAGCGCGCCGACGACACCATACAACACGAGCAACTCGCCTATCCGCCACCACGCGTTTTTGCGCGTTTTGTGCGCTCCCGGCACCGGAATCACGCCGAATAGCCGCTGATTGACGAACGGAAAGTTGGCGGCGAGCAGCGCCAACACGACGATAAACCACCCGGCAGAAGACATCGCGAGCAATCCCAACCTAAAGCGCCAGCGTTTGGCGAATCGCCGTAAGGCAACTTGTCATCAGCGGACCTGGAACGACACCCAGCAGCAACACTGCCAGACCATTGAGCGCGAGCAAGGCCCGCGTACCGCCATACGCGACGATCGGCGCTGTATCTTGCGGCGCGTCGAAATACATCAGCTTGACGATCCGCAAATAATAGAACGCACCGAACAGCGACGCGATCACCGCCAGCACCGCGAGCCACGTCAAGCCTGCATTGACGGTTGCCTCGAGCACCGCGAGCTTCGCATAGAAGCCGACCGTGGGCGGAATCCCCGCGAGCGAGAACATCATGAGCAACATCACGAAAGCGAACATCGGGCTGCGCTGGTTCAGGCCCTTAAAGTCATCGAGCGTGTCGGCCTCGAAGTCGCGGCGCGCCAGCAGCATGATCACGCCAAACGTGCCGAGCGTCGTGAGCAAGTACACGATGCTGTAGAACATCGCCGACCCGTAGGCGCCGGCCGCCCCACCCGCCTTGCCGTCGATCACGCCGGACAGCAGGCCGAGCAGCACGAAGCCCATGTTGGAGATCGCCGAATAAGCGAGCATGCGCTTGACGTTACGCTGCACGATACCGGTAATATTGCCGACGATCAGCGACAAAGCCGCCAGAATCACCAGCATGACCTGCCAGTCCATCGCCAGCGGCAGCAGCCCCATCACGAGAAAGCGCAGGCCCCACGCGAACGCCGCGACCTTCGGACCGCCGCCCGTGATCAGCGTCATCGCGGTCGGTGCGCCGTGGTAGACGTCGGGGACCCACATATGAAACGGCACCGCGCCCATCTTGAACGCCACCGCGGCCACGATGAAGATCACGCCAAACAGCAGCACCGAGTAGTTGATGCGCCCGGAGGCCACCGCAGTGAACACGTCGCGCAGGTCGAGCGACCCCGTCGCGCCATACATCATCGAGATGCCGTACAGCAGAAAACCTGAGGCGAGCGCGCCGAGCACGTAGTACTTCATCGCGGCTTCGTTCGACTGCGGGGCGTCGCGTCGCAGCGCGATCACCGCGTACAGCGATAGCGACATCAGCTCCAGGCCGAGATACAGCGTCAGGAAGTTGTTGCCGGAAATCATCACCAGCTGGCCGAGCAGCGAGAACATCGCCAACAGGAAGAAGTCGCCGCGAAACAGATCGCGCTCTTCCAGATACTTGCGCGAATAGACCACCGTCACCGCGAAGCCGAGCGAAATCGCCGCCTTCATGACGTTCGCGAACGGGTCGACCACATACATGTTCGCGAAGTAGTAGTACGGATGCGGATCGGTGGCGAGAACCGCATACCACACGGAAGCAACCAAGGTCGACACGACAGCGATCAGGTACGTGATGCCGCGGCCGCTCTTGCCGGTGATCAGATCGTTCAGCCACGCGACGACGACTGCCAGCATCAGCAGAGCATCGGGCAAAATGGCGTTGAGGGGGGCGTTTTGCATGGTATGGAATCCTCCGCCGACTACGGCGCCACCGGCGGCAGCTTGGACTGCTCGACGTGGGTGATGAGTTTTTCAACCGATGCATGCATCGGGTCGGTGAACGGCTTCGGAAAGATACCCATATACAACACCAGCACCCCGAGCGACATCAGCATCCAGAACTCGCGCGTGCCCAGGTCGATCAGCTTCGCGACGTGCCCATTACCGACCGCGCCGAAGTGCACGCGCTTATACATCCACAACGTGTACGCGGCGCCAAGGACCAGCGTGAAGGTCGCCAGGAACGCGATCCAGAAGTTGTACTTGACCGCGGCAACAATCACCATGAATTCGCCGACGAAGCCCGACGTACCGGGCAGGCCGCAGTTCGCCATCGCAAACAGCATCGCCAGGGCGGCGAATTTAGGCATTGTGTTGACCACACCGCCGTAGTCGGCGATCTTGCGGGTATGCATCCGGTCGTACAGCACGCCGATGCACAGGAACATCGCGCCCGACACGAGGCCGTGCGAAAGCATCTGGACGATCGCGCCTTCGATGCCGAGTTGGCTGAAGATGAAGAAACCCAGCGTCACGAAGCCCATGTGCGCGATCGACGAATACGCGACCAGCTTCTTCATGTCCTCCTGCACCAGCGCGACCAAGCCGATATAAATCACCGCGATCAGCGACAGCGTGATCACCGCCGGCGCGAGAAAGTGGCTGGCGTCGGGCGTGATGGGGAGCGAAAAGCGCAGGAAACCGTATGCGCCGAGCTTCAGCATGATGGCGGCCAGCACCACCGAACCGCCGGTCGGCGCTTCGACGTGCGCATCCGGCAACCACGTATGGACCGGCCACATCGGCACCTTGACCGCGAAGGCGAGGAAGAACGCGAGGAACAGCAACACCTGCGGCGCGAAGCCGATGCGCGTCGCCTGCCAGGTGGCCAGATCGAACGTCTGCGTCTGCGTGTACAGGTAGATCAGCGCGACCAGCATCAACAGCGAACCGGCCAGCGTGTAGAGGAAGAACTTGAACGCCGCATACACGCGATTCGCGCCCCCCCATACGCCGATGATGATGTACATCGGGATCAGCGTCGCTTCGAAGAACACGAAGAACAGCATCCCGTCGGCGGCGGCGAACACGCCGACCATCAGACCGGAGAGGATCAGGAACGCGGACAGATATTGCGACACGCGCACGGTGACCACTTCCCAGCCGGCGATCACGACGATCACCGTGACCAAGGCGGTCAGGACCACGAACCACACCGAGATCCCGTCGACCCCGAGGTGGTACAGAATGTTGAAGCGTTCGATCCACGGCGCGATTTCGACGAACTGCAAGTCCGCCGAACCGCTGTCGAAGCCGTAGATCAGCGGCAGCGTCACCAGGAAGCTGATCACCGAGCCGATTAGCGCGGTCCAGCGCGCCGGCCCAGGGTTGGTGTCGGAGCCGATCGCCAATACCGCGATGCCGAATGCGATCGGCAGCCAGATCGCGAAACTCAAAAACGGAAGAGTAGAGTGCATGCCTGTTCCTCGCCTTATTTGCCCAGCGTGACGAACAGGGTCAGCAGACCCAGCATGCCGAGGATCATGGCGAACGCGTAGTGGTAGATGTAACCGGTTTGCAGGAAGCGGATCACGCCGGCGAACTTGGCCGCCGCGCGTGCCACGCCGTTGACGACGCCGTCGATGACCACGACGTCGCCCTCCTTCCAGAGGCCGCGGCCGAACGCCACCGTGCCTTTCGCGAACACCGCTTCGTTGATCTTGTCCATGTAGTACTTGTTATCGAGCAGCTTGTAGATCGGCATCGTGCGACGCTGAATGAGCGCCGGGATATCCGGACGCTGCAGATACAGGAACCACGCGACGATCACCCCGGCAAGCGACAGCATGATCGGCAGCGACGTCAGCGAATGCACGCCCATTTCGAACCAACCGCTATAGTCGGCGGTCATTTCGCGCAGCGCCTCATGGTGCTCGCTGATGTACACCGCTTTGTCGAAGGCCACGCCGTGGTCGAAGAAGCCGCCATACAGCATCGGGCCAATCGCGATCGCACCGATCACCACCGACGGGATCGCCAGCAAAATCAGCGGCACGGTGATCACCCACGAGGTTTCGTGCGGTTCGTGCGCGCCGTGAGGGTGCCCGTGCGCCCCGGCGTGCCCGTCGTCATGCGCCTGAGCGTGCGCGTCGGCATGCGCGTCGTCGTGGCCGTGTGCGCCGTGCTTCACGTCGCGGAAGCGCTCTTTACCGTGAAACACGAGGAAGTACATCCGGAACGCGTACAGCGCGGTAACAAAGACGCTGGCGACCACCGCGAAGTACGCGAAGCCCGAGCCCGGCAGGTGCGACAGCTTGACCGCCTCGATGATCGAGTCCTTCGAATAGAAGCCCGAGAAGAATGGCGTGCCGATCAACGCCAGCGAACCGATCAGCGACGTGATCCAGGTGATCGGCATGTACTTGCGCAGGCCGCCCATATTGCGGATGTCCTGGTCGTGATGCATGCCGATGATCACCGACCCGGCGGCGAGGAACAGCAGCGCCTTGAAGAACGCATGCGTCATCAAGTGGAACACCGCGACGGAATACGCCGACGCGCCCAGCGCCACAGTCATGTACCCGAGCTGGGACAGCGTCGAATAGGCGACCACGCGCTTGATGTCGTTCTGGATCACGCCGAGCAGGCCCATAAACAGCGCGGTCACCGCGCCGATCACCATGACGAACGAGAGTGCGGCATCCGACAACTCGAACAGCGGCGACATCCGCGTCACCATGAAGATGCCGGCGGTCACCATCGTCGCCGCGTGAATCAGCGCGGAGATCGGCGTCGGGCCTTCCATCGAGTCCGGCAACCAGACGTGCAGCGGGAACTGCGCCGACTTGCCCATCGCGCCGATGAACAGGCAGATGCACACCACCGTGATCAGCGACCACGACGTGCCCGGCAGGCTGCCCTGCGTCAACATCTCGCGATGCGCGAACACGTCGGCGTAATTCATCGAGCCGGCATACGCCAGGATCAAGCCGATGCCCAGCAGAAAGCCGAAATCGCCGACACGGTTGACCAGAAACGCTTTGAGGTTCGCGTAGACCGCTGTCGGGCGCGTGTACCAGAACCCGATCAGCAAATAGGACACCAGGCCCACCGCTTCCCAGCCGAAGAACAGTTGCAGGAAGTTGTTGCTCATGACGAGCATCAGCATCGAGAACGTAAAGAGCGAGATATAAGAAAAGAAACGCTGGTAACCGTCATCGTCTTCCATGTAGCCGATCGTGTAGATGTGCACCATCAACGACACGAAGGTCACCACGCACATCATCATCGCGGTCAGCGAATCGACCAGAAAGCCTATCTCGAACTTGAGACTGCCCTGCCCCACCGGCACGCTGGCCCACTCGTAGATCGTCGCGTCGAAGCTCGCGCCGTTCAATACGTCGTGGAACGCCAGCGCCGACAGCACAAAGGCGATCGCGACCCCGGCGATCGTCACGCGGTGCGCGTTCTTGCGGCCGATGGTCTTGCCGAACAGTCCCGCGATCAGCGAACCCGCCAAAGGCGCCAGCGGAATTGCCAGCAGCAGAGCTGGATTGAGTGTGGTTGCCATAGCGCTTGATTAACCCTTGAGCCGGTCGAGGTCCTCGACATTGATCGTGTCGAGACTGCGGAACAGCGTGACCAGAATCGCCAGTCCGATCGCCGCTTCGGCAGCCGCGACCGTCAGCACGAAGAACACGAAGATTTGTCCGTGCACGTCGCCGAGATAATGCGAAAACGCGACGAAGTTCGTATTGACCGCGAGCAGCATCAATTCGATCGCCATCAGGATGATGATCACATTGCGGCGGTTCAAAAAGATGCCGACGATGCTGATCGCGAACAGGATCGCGCCGAGCACAAGGTAATGCGCGAGACTCAACATGCTTTTCTCCTCTCTCGGTTGGCGCTCAGGCTTTGTTATCGACGGCGCCGGCGCCGATCTGGCCCGGCGCGCTGTCGGCGGACGCGATCGCGGCGTCCGGCGCTTCGGTCTCGGAAGCCATGTGGACGATGCGAACGCGATCCTCGCGACGCACCTTCACCTGCTCGCTAATCCGTTGCCGCTTGCTGTCCTTCGCCTCGCGCAGGGTCAGCGCGATCGCCGCGATGATGGCGACCAGCAGCACCAGCCCGGCGACTTCGAACGCGAAGATGTAGTCCGTGTACATGAGCTTGCCGATCAGCCGCGTGTTCGACATCACGCCTGTGGCAGTCGCGGCGGCGGCCGCGGTCGCGGCGTCGCGCACCGGCGTGATCGTCGCGCCGTAGCCGTGCCACAGGATCAGCGCGGTCTCGACCACGATGATCCCGCCGACCACGGTGGCCATCGGCACGAAGCGCCGAAAGTCGCGCCGCAGCACATCGACGTTGATGTCCAGCATCATCACGACGAAGAGGAACAGCACCATCACCGCGCCGACGTAGACCAGCACCAGCAGGATCGCCAGGAACTCCGCCTCGAGCAGCATCCAGATCGCGGCGGCGTTGAAGAACGCGAGCACCAGGAACAGTGCCGAGCTGACCGGGTTGCGCGAGGTAATTACCTTGAGCCCCGACACGGTCAGGAGCAGCGCGAAGATATAGAACAGAACGGTCGTGAATGCCATGGTTAGCGGATCGTCATTGGGCGTTGCATGTGTTGTCCGTGGCCGAGCCCCGGGTGCGGAGAACCCGGTGCGTCAACGGTACGGCGCGTCGGCCGCCTTCGCCGCCGCAATCTGCGTTTCGTAGCGATCGCCAACCGCCAGCAGCATGTCCTTCGTGAAGTACAAGTCGCCGCGCTTCTCGCCGTGGTATTCGAGGATCTGCGTCTCGACGATCGAGTCGACCGGGCAGCTTTCCTCGCAAAAACCGCAGAAGATGCATTTGGTGAGGTCGATGTCGTAGCGGGTGGTGCGGCGCGTGTTGTCGGCACGCGTTTCCGATTCGATCGTGATGGCCAGCGCCGGGCACACCGCTTCGCACAGCTTGCACGCGATGCAGCGCTCCTCGCCGTTCTCGTAGCGGCGCAATGCGTGCAGCCCGCGAAAACGCGGCGAGATCGGCGTCTTCTCTTCCGGGAATTGCACGGTGATCTTGCGCTGGAACGTGTACTTGCCGGTCAGCGCGAGACCCTTGAGCAACTCGGTCAGAAAAAAGGTCTTGAAGAAATTCTGTATCGCGGTCATCGCTTGCTCCGCCTTATTTCCAGATGTTCCATGGCGACATGATCCAGAAGCCGACGACGACCAGCCAGACCACACACACGGGAATGAATATTTTCCAGCCGAGTCGCATGATCTGGTCGTAGCGATAACGCGGGAACGTCGCGCGGGCCCAGATGAACACGGAGAGCAGGAAGAAAACTTTCAGCACGAGCCAGAAAATGCCCGGGATGAACGACAGGAAACCGAACGGCGCGCTCCAGCCGCCGAGGAACAGCGTCGCCGCGATCGCCGAAATCGCGATCATATTGATGTATTCAGCAAGGAAGAACAGGGCGAACGCCATGCCGGAGTAGTCGATCATGTGGCCCGCGACGATTTCCGATTCGCCTTCGACGACGTCGAACGGGTGCCGGTTGGTTTCCGCGATCCCCGACACAAAGTACACGACGAACATCGGCAATAGGGGCAGCCAATTCCACGACAGGAACGTCAGGCCCCAGTTCGCGAACATGCCGCGCTCCTGCGACATGACGATGTCCGAGAAATTCAGACTCCCGGCCGTCATCAGCACCACGACCAGCGCGAAGCCCATGGCGATCTCATACGACACCATCTGCGCGGCGGCGCGCATGGCGCCGAGAAACGCGTACTTGGAGTTCGACGCCCAACCTGCCAGGATCACACCATACACGCCGATCGATGAAATCGCGATGGCGTACAGCAGGCCCGCGTTGACGTCGCCGAGCACCGCCTGCGCTTGAAACGGGATCACCGCCCACACGGCGAACGCCGGCACCACGACCATGATCGGCGCGATCAGGTACACCCACTTGGTCGCCTGCGCCGGCTGGATCACTTCCTTGAGCAGCAGCTTGAGCACGTCGGCGATCGGCTGCAGCATGCCGGCCGGACCGACGCGGTTCGGGCCGAGACGCACGTGCATCCAGCCGATCAGCTTGCGCTCCCAGAGGATCAGGTACGCGACGCTCAGCAGGATCACGACGGAAACGACGAGAATCCGCACCAGCGCCCAGATCGTCGGCCAAGCCACGCCCAATAGTTGCCCGCCGGTTGCGTTGATCGTATCGAACACGCCCATTTAAGCCTTCTCCACCGTCAATTCACCGAACAGGCTGCCCAGCGCGGCAGACGCCGCCGTCGCAGCGCTCACCCGCACCACGTTGTCGGGCAGATCCGCATCGCGCACCGCCGGCAGGTTGACCGAGCGTTCGCCCTGGCTGACGCGGATCGCGTCGCCGTCCTTCAGGCCGAGCCGGTCGAACAGCGACGAAGGCAGCGCCGCGCGCACCGCGGCCTTCGCGGCCGCCGTCAGGTGTAGCGACCCCGCGCGCCGCACCAGCGGGTCGGCGTGGTAGATCGGCACATCGGCGACACGCTCGAACCGCCCGTCGGCCCGGCCGCCACCGGCTGGCGCGGCGCTTCGCGCCAGCGGCGCATCGGTCCCATTATTCAGACGCGTGGCCACCTGCACATCTTTGAGCGCCACCTCCCGCACGTCCTCGGCCGTCGCGTAGTCGAAGCCCGGCAAGTCCAGCAGGTTGCCCAACACGCGTACGATCTTCCATCCCGGGCGCGCTTCGCCAAGCGGGCGCACGACCCCGTTGAACGCCTGCAGCGTGCCTTCCGCATTGATGAACGAGCCCGCGGTCTCGGTGAACGGCGCAACCGGCAGCAGCACGTCCGCATAGTCGAAGGCCGCATCCGTCTTGAAGGTCGATAGCGCGACGACCATGTCCGCGTTCGACAGCGCATGGAGCGCCTGCGCCGGATTCGCGGTATCGAATTCGGCTTCGACATTGAACAGCACATAGGCCCGGCGCGGCTGCTCGAAGGCTTCACGCGCGTTCAGCCCCTGCACCCCAGGCAAAGCGCCCACCACATGGCCACCGACCGAGTTCGCCGCTTCCGGCAGGAAACCGAGCGAGGCGCCTGTTTGGTTCGCCAGCCATTGCGCCGCAGCGTGAAGCTTCGAGAATTCCGGGTGCTGGACCGCGCTGTTGCCTAGCAGGATCACGCGCCTGTCGCCGGCCGACAGCGATGCCGCGACATGCCGGTGCGCGTCCGACACCTCGGCGCCCGCAAGCTCGCGCGGCACTGTAACGCCGCGCGCTTCGGCCACCGCGGCGGCGATGCCGGCCAATTGGTCGGCCCACGCGGACGGCGCTGCCACCACGCGGTGCGCGGTCGGAATCAGCGAGCCGTCGCGGGTCGCGTTCAAAAAGCTGATCTTGGCGCCGTTCTTCGCCGCGCCGCGCAGACGCGCGGCCAGCAGCGGGTGGTCGCGCCGCAGAAACGAGCCGATCACGAAAGCGGTATCGATGTTCGACAGATCGGCGATACGCGTGCCAAGCCACGGCGCACCAGCCAGCGGCGCCGAAAAGTCCGTCTGGCGCAGACGGAAATCGATATTCGCGCTGCCCAGCCCCTGCGTGAACTGCTTGAGCAGAAACAACTCTTCGGTCGTGCTATGCGGGCTAACAAGCGTCGCGATCGCGTTCGCGCCATGCGCCTCACGTACCTGTTTCAGACCGTTCGCGACGTAATCGAGCGCGGTTTGCCAATCGACTTCCAGCCACTTGCCGCCTTGCTTGAGCATCGGCTGCGTCAGGCGTTCATCGCTGTTCAGGCCTTCATACGAAAAACGGTCCTTGTCCGAAATCCAGCACTCGTTGACCGACTCGTTGTCCATCGGCAACACGCGCATCACGCGGTTGTTTTTCACCTGGACGATCACGTTCGCGCCGACCGAATCGTGCGGGCTGATCGACTTCCGGCGCGACAGCTCCCAGGTACGCGCGCTGTAGCGGAAAGGCTTCGACGTCAGGGCGCCGACCGGACACAGGTCGATCATATTGCCCGACAGTTCGGAATCCACCGTACTGCCGACGAACGAGGTGATTTCCGCATGTTGACCGCGGCCCAGCATGCCGAGCTCCATCACACCGGCGATTTCCTGGCCGAAGCGCACGCAGCGCGTGCAGTGGATGCAGCGCGTCATCTCTTCCATCGAGATCAGCGGGCCGACATTCTTGTGGAAGACCACACGCTTTTCTTCGCTGTAGCGCGACGACGACTTGCCATAACCGACCGCCAGATCCTGCAATTGGCATTCGCCGCCCTGGTCGCAGATCGGACAGTCGAGCGGGTGGTTGATCAGCAGGAATTCCATCACCGACTGCTGCGCCTTGACGGCCTTATCGGACATCGTGCGCACCACCATGCCGGCCGACACGGGCGTGGCGCACGCGGGCACCGCCTTGGGCATCTTCTCGATGTCGACCAGGCACATCCGGCAGTTCGCCGCGATCGACAATTTCTTGTGATAGCAGAAGTGCGGGATGTACGCGTCGACCCGCTGGGCAGCCTGGATCACCATGCTGCCCTCGGGCACCTCGACCTTCTTGCCGTCTATTTCTAGTTCAACCATGATGTTGAATGGTCCTTAGCCTTATGCGTCTCCACCGCCGCCCGAGCGCGGCCTCGCGGTACGTTCAAGCGCTTGCCGCAAGCGCCGGCGCAGCCGCCTCGAGCCCGCCCTGCGCAGGCACAAGACAACGCTTGTGCGCGACGTGATATTCGAACTCGTCCCAAAAGTGCTTGAGCATCCCCCGCACCGGCATCGCCGCGGCGTCGCCGAGCGCGCAAATCGTGCGGCCCATGATGTTCTCCGCCACCGAGTTGAGCAAATCCAAATCTTCCTGGCGACCCTCGCCGTGCTCGATTCGATGCACCACGCGGTACAGCCAGCCGGTGCCTTCACGGCAGGGCGTGCACTGGCCGCACGACTCTTCGTAATAGAAGTAGGACAGGCGCAACAACGAACGCACCATGCAACGCGTGTCGTTCATCACGATCACCGCGCCGGAGCCGAGCATCGAACCGGCCTTCGCGATCGAGTCGTAGTCCATGTCGGTCTGCATCATCAGCTCGCCCGGGACCACCGGCGCCGAAGAACCGCCCGGGATCACCGCCTTGATCTTGCCGCGCACACCGCCGGCCAATTCGATCAGCTTCGAGAACGGCGTGCCCAGCGGTACTTCGTAGTTGCCCGGCAGATTCACATCGCCCGATACCGAGAAGATCTTCGAGCCGCCGTTGTTCGGCTTGCCCATCTCCAGGTACTTTTGCGGCCCGATCTGAAGCAGAAACGGCACCGCCGCCAGCGTTTCGGTGTTGTTGATGGTGGTCGGCTTGCCGAACGCGCCGAAGCTCGCCGGAAACGGCGGCTTGAAGCGCGGCTGCCCCTTCTTGCCTTC
>Ga0310811_10009173_pt1 | contig 12761 bp, 7 predicted proteins | sample YCmetagenome_FD_207642 | JGI IMG/M metagenome (GOLD analysis project Ga0310811, IMG submission 207642) | Soil microbial communities from experimental microcosm in Duke University, North Carolina, United States - YC | ecosystem: Engineered > Artificial ecosystem > Soil microcosm > Unclassified ...
TCATGCTGGCGAGCGTAAATCGGAAGCATTATTTCAAGCTGCTGGGCATCATGTCGATGACGGAACTGCTGGATCCATCGCAGTATGAAAAGTTGGCGCGCGGCTGCAGGCGGGTTGGGCTGGGGGGCGCAAACGAGCTTGACTACTACGACGAACACGTCACCATCGACGTCGTTCATGCGGAGGGATGGCTCTCGAATGTGATCGTGCCAATTGTCGACGAGACGCCGTCTGCAAGTGAGCAAATTTTGCTAGGGGCGGCGTTGCGACTGGCGACCTGCAACGACTACTACAACGCTCTCCATAGGCAACTGCTCTCGCTTCCGGTTCGACAGCTTGCGCAACACGATACGAGTGCGGCCGTGCGCAAGCCCACCGGGCTTACGCAGCATAACGAGCCCGCGTATGCAGGGGCGATCGACTAAGGGAAACGCGCGAGGAACGACGGCACGCGGGACGCTAAGCGATCTGGCAACGCTAGGGCTCATCCAGCGTGCTGTTCGATTTCTGTCGAGATTAACTTCTCCGCAACTTCCCACGCTTCGCTCGCCGCGATTTTTTGGTCGCCTGCCATCGCTGACAGAATGGCGCCGTCCAATAACATGACGAGCTGTCGAGCAAGTCGTTCCGCGACTCGGCGCGGAACGACGTGTATCAAAAGATTTTGAAGAAAAAGTCGCAGGCCGACTTTTTGTGCCACCGTCACACGCATGATCTCGCCCGGTTGAGCATGGAACTCGGAAAATGCCCCAACGAACATGCACCCGGAAAAATCGCGAGCCTTGAACCAGCGGTCATGCCAGAGGAACACTTCGTGCAGCCGATCGAGCGGCCTAGTCTTTTTCCCCGCCGCGGCTGACATCGAAGCGAGCGCCTGTTGCGCGCGTTGCGTCAATACTTCCGCGACCAGATCATCCTTGGAGGAAAAATTTCTGTACATGGTCATCTTCGCCACCCGAGCTTCTTCGATAATTCGGTCAATACCCACCGCGTGGTAGCCTTCTTTGGCAAAAAGGCGCGTCGCAGTATCGACGATATCTTGCTTCTTCGTGCTCATAGGCGATAGGCGTGGCTTATTGAGAGAGCTCAGGCTGTTGGCTTGCCGATACTGAGGCTTGCTGAGTAGTATATACGGACCTGTCTCCTGCAAAAACCGTGTGCGACGCTTCGATGGGGCGGTCTATCGCGGGGGGGCGTGGCGGCGCGTCAGTGCGCGTTGCAGATAACAGCCGTAAGCACGAGTGGCAGTACGTCATGAACGTCGGCATCGCTGCCGGCCCGGCGTAGATGCGTCTTGACTGATTCGGTAGAGCCGAATACCACCGCGCCGTAAAGTGGGTCTGCAATGGCCTCGCCGCTTCCCTTTTTAAACATCTCGTCGTCGCGCTCGTAGGCAAAGATTGCGTAGACGCGAAATCCGAACGCAGTCAGATCGCTGCCGGGCGTCGGTCGAAAAGCGTTCACCGAGTTCGCTTCGATACGCATCGGCTTGGGGTCGATATATTCGCCGTTTACGAGTGCAGCGATGAAGGCGTGCGGGCTCGATTTGCAGTTCAGTTGCGAATCGAGTTCGTATGCGTGGGCAGCCACTGGGCACAGCGTTACGCCGACCACACTAAGCACGCCCAGTGTCGTTAGAAGGCCCTTGGTCATCCCGTGGTACATAGCTTTCCTTGACGCGCATACCGCGCACATAAAGTTCAGGATTTTAGGTGGATTTGCCCCTACATCGAAGATGCTGCCTCACACTCAGGTTGATGAATCCGCTTGGCGTCCGAACGGGCGCGGTTGAACGCGGTCAACGACTTCAGATTGTAGCCCTGTGCCGCACCGGCACAACCCGTGGCGTGCACGCGGCGCATGCGCCCAGGCCGTATTCTGGCCGCCCTGGCCGCCGCCAAGTGCACCGAGTGAGTAAGCCTTTCCGTTTGGCGCCCGGACGGATGAATATGTATTCATCGTGGCGTCATCGGTCCGCTATAGCACTGTTGTTATGCTGGTGTTTAACTGATCGTGCATGCCCGTCCCTTACGGCGACACGGCAACGGTCTTCGTAACCACCTGCGCTAGTCGCACCGAGAGAGGATGACCGGATCATGGCGTGTCACGACCAGGCGCCCGAACATGTGGCATCTCCCCATAACGCAGACACTGCATTGCCTTCAACCCGGCGCGCCGTCCTGAGCCGCGCGCTGTCGTTGGCGGCGAGCCTATCTCTGCTGTCCGGTTTGATGCCTGTCACGGCAAGGGCTGCCACCACGAAAAAAACTGGGCCGGCCATAGTCAATGTCGTGACGTTTACGGTGCCGCCCGCAGGAATGGCCAGCTTTCTCAGAATCAGCAAGGAAAACAGCCGCACTTCGCTCAAGGAAGAGCCGGGCTGCATAGGTTTCGACGTGCTGCTTCCCGAAGGCGAGCCCAATACGGTGATGCTGATCGAGACATACCGAGATGAGGCCGCCTATAAGTCCCATCGGGTGACGCCCCATTTCCTGGCATTCGTGAAGGGCTCGCAGCAGATCGGCGCAACGCGGACTGCTCAGGTTGGCAACCGCTACTATCCGGATTGAAAGTCTGCTCGACCGAGATCGGTTCTGATCAACAGGTTAGGAAGCGGCCGGCGGCCGATCGCTTCCTAACGCCGATGCCCTGATTCACGCAAGCAGTTATCTCCTCGGGTGTGCCTGCCCGGGCCTGGTATGCCGGGCCTCGGAGCGTGCACAACGGCTGCTGCGTTCAATAGGCCGGCACAGCGTAGATGACCCGTGGCCGGGCATAAACAACCGGCGGTGCAGCATAAACGGGCGGCGTCGCGTAGACCGTCGGTGTTTGCGGCTCGATTAAGTTGCCCTTCGACACCATGCATTGCGCGTAGGAAGTGTCGTAGCGCGCCTGAATACCTTGCGCCGAATATTGGGCGCCGTTCGCGCCGGCTGCGCTGCCGAGCAGCAACCCGCCACCGGCGCCGATGGCGGCGCCCGCACCGGCATGGCCGGTCGCCGCGCCGAGCAACGCGCCCGCCGCGGCGCCGCCGAGCGTGCCCAAGGCCGCCGTACCGAAGCTGTTCGTCGTCGCCCCCTGCGCAGCGGCGCCCGCATTGGAGGCGCGCGATGCGTAGTCGCGGCACGCATAGTCTTCCTGCTGGAACTGCTGCAGCGGCTTGCCGCGCGACGGTAGGGCGACCACGCTCGGTCCGCTTGGCGGCATCACCGTACACCCCGCCAGTGCAATCAGCAACACGCTGGCGGGCAGCCCAATCCTCGCGGCAGTTTTAGTCTTCATGCCTATTACGCTTAGGAAATATGAATGGTGCAACGATAGACAATTTGTGCTCAAGTCGAGTTACAGAACCTTTACCGTTGAAACATTTCACTATGAAAGAAAAATGACCGGATGGTGTTTGTCGAAAGTGTCAATTGCGCGAAACGGAATCCGCTAGTCGACGTTCAAACCGGTTGTTAGTGGTGAAAATTTCGATGTGCTAGGTGTGGCGTGTGGTGTGCGGCGTTTGTTGCGAAAAATGAAATTCTGCAGGCGAAAATCCGAAATTCTAGTCGACGTTCAGGCCGGATGATGGAGATGAATATTGCGTTATGTTACGTAGGCCTTTCCTTACGCCGAATGAAATTCGCCGTTACATTGGGTAGCCCAGGTTTTTTACATTTCCGATAAAGTGGAGCGACCGAGCGCCTTGCCCGTGACATTACTGTCATGGCGCTGAACCATTATCTCATTGTATGCAGCAATTGAACGAAACCAGTCAACCTGTTTCAACGCCGGTGAAGCGGCGGCATCCCGGGCGCCGGGCTGCGGCACTGGCTATCCCAGCGCTGCTGGCCGCCCTGATCGCGTATCACGCCATGCACAGGAAGGCGCCGCGCGTTCACCGCTCGGCACAAGTCGTGACGGTTGCTCCCGCGACGCGCGGCGACATGCCCGAGACGTTGAGCGCGCTCGGAACGGTCACGCCGGTCGCAACGGTGACGGTGCTGCCGATGCTGAGCGGCTATTTGACCGAGGTCGCGTACCAGGAGGGCCAGGACGTCGCGAAGGGGCAGTTGCTGGTGCAGATCGATCCGCGTCAATACGAAATCGACAAGCAGCAGGCCGAGGGGCAACTGGCGAAGGACCAGGCTTCGCTGGCCCAGGCTCGGTCCGATCTGGCGCGCTACAAGCAATTGAGCGAGCAGAAGTCGATCGCGCAGCAGACTTATTTCGACCAGCAGTTCCTGGTTCAACAAGACGAGGGCGCCGTCAAACTCGATAAGGCGAGCGTCGCACAATACGCGCTCGATCTGATCTACTGCCACATCACGTCGCCGATCGATGGACGGGTCGGCTTGCGTCTCGTCGATCGCGGCAATTTTGTCACCGCCTCCAGTACGACAGGCGTGGCGGTCATTACGCAGATGAAACCGACGACGGTCGAGTTCACGGTGCCGCAGAATGCGTTCGGCGGCGTCTTGCGGCGTCTCCATGCCGGAGTCAAGCTGCCCGTGACGGTGTACGGCAGCGACGACAATAAGGAAATCGCGACGGGCTCGCTCTACGCCGTCAGCAATGAGGTTGCGACAAGCACGGGCACCGTAATGCTGCGCGCAATGTTCGCCAACGAGGACGAATCGCTCTACCCCAGCGAGTTCGTCAACGTAAAGCTGCTCGTCGACGTCTTGCACGACACCGTGCTCGTGCCGACGGCCGCGGTCCAGAGCGGGGCGCCCGGCGATTACGTCTACCTCGTCAACGCGGACGAAACCGTGTCGGTGCGCAAGGTCACGACGGGTCCCAGTGACGGACAGAATACGGCTATCCTCGCCGGTCTCGCGCCAGGCGACAAGGTCGTCACTGACGGCATGGATCGTCTGAGTGACGGCGCGAACATACGCATCGCCCAAGCGACTCCCGGGATCCGCGGACACGCCGCCGGCGCATCCGCTGCGAGTTCCGCGCAGGCCCACCATCACCGCGGCAGCGGCGACATTCACGCAGCATCGTAAAGCGGGCCAACGATCCGATGAGTCTTTCCCGTCCGTTTATCCTTCGGCCGGTCGCCACGTCGTTGCTGATGATCGCCCTGGTGCTGGTCGGCATCGTCGCGATGCGGTATCTGCCGGTTTCCTCGCTGCCCAACGTCGACTATCCGACCATTCAGGTCCATACGTTCTATCCAGGCGCCAGTCCGGACGTGATGGCGACCACGGTGACGGCGCCCCTGGAAGTGCAGCTGGGCGAGATTCCCGGTCTGCAGCAGATGACCTCGTATAGCTCCGACGGTTCGTCGACCATCACGCTGCAGTTCGATCTCTCGCTCAGTCTCGACGTCGCGGAGCAAGATGTCCAGCAGGCGATCAACGCCGCCAACAGCTATCTGCCGACCGGTTTGCCCGCACCGCCGACGTACGCCAAGGAGAACCCCGCCGATCAGCCGATTCTGACGCTGGCCATCACCTCGAAGTCCATGTCGCTCACGCAGCTGCAGGACTACGCCAACAACCGCCTTGGCACAAAGATCTCGGAGATCCAGGGTGTCGGCCTGGTCGCCGCAGCCGGCGGCAACGTCCCGGCGATCCGCGTCGAAGCGGACCCGCACAAGCTCGCCGCCTATAACCTCAATATCGACGATCTGCGCACGCTGCTCAACAACGTCAACACGAGCCAGCCGAAGGGCAATTTCGACGGCCCCGAACTCGATTACACCATCAACGACAACGACCAGGTCGTCGATCCCAAGGACTATCTGGACACGGTCATCGCGTATCAGAACGGCTCGCCCGTGTTCATGCACGACGTGGCGCGCGTGACGACGGCTGCGCAGGACGTTGCCCAGGGCGCTAGCTACAACCACACGCCGGCCATCATTCTGAACGTGCAGCGGCAGCCTGGGGCGAATGTCATCGCCACCGTCGATCAGATCATGAAGGAGCTGCCGACGCTCGAATCGACGTTGCCGGCAGGAATGAAGGTGACCGTGGTCTCCGACAGCACCGGTGTGATTCGCGCTTCCGTGCGGGATGCGGCGACCGAGCTTGTCCTGGCGGTGATGCTGGTGGTGGCCGTCATCTTCGTGTTTCTGCGCAATGTGCCCGCGACGTTAATTCCGAGCATTTCGGTGCCGGTTTCTCTGATCGGCACGCTCGCGGCGATGTACGAGCTTCACTACTCGATCGACAATCTCTCGCTGATGGCGCTCATCATCGCCACCGGTTTCGTGGTGGACGACTCGATCGTGATGATCGAGAACGTCGTGCGTTATCTGGAGGAGGGCAAGAGCCCGTTCCAAGCGGCGCTCGCAGGCGCAGGACAGATCGGCTTCACCATCCTTTCGCTGACGGTTTCGCTGATTGCGGTATTGATCCCGTTGCTCTTTATGGGGGGCGTGATCGGACGCCTCTTCAGCGAGTTCGCGGTGACGCTTGCCGTCACGGTTGTCATCTCGGCCGTGGTCTCGCTGACCCTGGTGCCGATGTTGTGCGCCCGCATCCTGCGCGCGCAGGCCGAGCGCCATCCGAGCCGCTTCGAGCGCGTGAGCGAGCGCCTGTTCGACAAGACCCTCGCCGCCTACGAGCACGGCCTGCGCTGGGTACTCGAGCATCAGACTGCGACGTTGCTGGTCGCCTGCGCGACGGTCGCGCTCACCGTGGTCCTGTATGTCGTCATCCCCAAGGGGCTGTTCCCGGTTCAGGACGTCGGTGTTCTTCAAGGCATCAGCGTTGCCGACAACTCGGTCTCGTACCCGGCGATGGTCAAGCGGCAATCGGCACTGGCGGACGTGATCCTGCGGGATCCCGATGTCGCGTCGCTCACGTCGTACATTGGCATCGACGGAACCAATGTCACACTCAACAGCGGGCGGTTTCTGATCAATCTGCGGCCCCTCGAGCAGCGTTCCGGGAGCGCCGCGCAGATCGCCCGGCGCCTGCAGCAGGAAGTAGCCGGCGTGCCGGGCATCACGCTGCATCTGCAACCGGAGCAAGATCTGACGCTCGACACGACAGTCTCTCCCAGCCAATACCATTTCGTTCTGAGAGGGCCGAGCCAAGCGGAACTCGCGAAGTACGTGCCCGACCTCATGGCGCGGATGAAGCAGATCGATTCCATCACAGATGTAACGAGCGACTTGAACAACCAAGGGCTTGGCATCGACGTCGAGGTCAACCGGCAGCTCGCCGCGCGCTATGGCATCACCGCGGCCACGATCGACAACGCGCTGTACGACGCGCTGGGTCAACGCATCGTCTCGACCATCTTCGAGCAATCGGATCAATACCGGGTCATTCTCGTGGCCAAGCCCGAAACGCTGCCCGACGTGCAGTCGCTTGGGAAGCTTTATTTGCCGACCCAGACGGGGAGCACCGGTCAGGTGCCTTTGAGCGGAATCGCCACGATCAAAGTGGTCAAGTCGCCGCTCGTCATCAGCCATTTCGCGCAGTTCCCGGCGGTGACCGTGTCGTTCAATCTGGCCAAGGGTGCGTCGCTGAGCGCGGCGGTCAAGCAAATCGAAGCGGCGCAAAATGCCGTCAACCTTCCGCCGTCGATCACCGCAACGTTCCAGGGCGCTGCGCAAGCGTTCGAGGATTCGTTGTCGAGCGAGGTGTATCTGATCATCGCGGCGCTGGTGGCCGTCTATATCGTGCTCGGCGTGCTCTACGAGAGCTTCATCCATCCGGTGACGATCCTCTCGACGCTGCCGTCGGCCGGCATCGGCGCGCTACTGGCCTTGATGATCGCAGGCAGCGATCTCGACGTCATCGGCATCATCGGGATCGTCCTGCTGATCGGCATCGTCAAGAAGAACGCGATCATGATCGTGGACTTTGCCCTGGAGGCGGAGCGCGAACACGGCAAATCGCCGCGCGAGGCGATCTTCGAGGCCTCGATGCTGCGCTTTCGGCCCATCCTCATGACGACGCTGGCCGCCATGCTGGGCGCTTTGCCCATGTTGCTCGGCACCGGCACCGGCTCGGAGTTGCGGCGACCGCTCGGCCTCGCGATTATCGGCGGCCTGACGGTGAGCCAGGTCCTGACGCTGTTCACCACGCCCGTCATCTATCTGTTCTTCGACCGATTGGCGCGCCGCTTTGGTCGTAGACCGAGTTCCGCGGCGGGCGGGGAACTCACGTGAACATCCCGGGGCTCTTTGTTCGCCGGCCGGTTGCGACCACGCTGCTGGGCGTCGCGATCATACTCTCGGGGGTGCTGGCGTACTTCAGGCTGCCGGTCGCGCCGCTGCCGAACATCACGTTTCCGGTCATCGTCGTGCAGGCGATGATGGCGGGGGCGAGTCCGGACGTCATGGCGACTACCGTGGCCGAGCCGCTCGAGCGACGGCTCGCCACGATTGCCGACGTGAACGAGTTGACTTCGAGGAGCTATGTGGGCTCGTCGATGATCGTCGTGCAGTTCGGATTGAATCGCGACATCAACGGCGCAGCCCGCGATGTCGAGGCCGCCATCCAGGCGGCGCGCGCGGACTTGCCGACGTCGTTGCGCAGCAACCCGTCGTACCGCGAGTACAACCCGGCGGATGCGCCCATCATGGTGCTGGCGTTGACCTCGGATACGCTGACGCCGGCGCAGCTTTACGATTCTGCCGATTCGGTGCTCCAGCAGCAGCTGTCGCAAGTCAGCGGCGTAGGGGAGATCACGCTCGGCGGCAGTGCCTTGCCGTCGGTACGGGTCGAGCTCGATCCACGCAAGCTCAACAGTTACGGCATCGGCCTGGAGGATGTGCGAGCCGGCATCGGCGCCGCCAATGCGGACAGCGCAAAAGGGCATCTCGACGTCAACGGCCAGCGTTACGAGGTGCTCTCGAACGACCAGATCAGCAAGGCGGCGCCGTATCGAGACCTGGTGATCGCCTATCGCAACGGTGCGCCCGTCATGCTCCGCGATGTGGCGTCCGTCATCGATTCGAACGAGAACATTCGCAACGCCGGATTGCACAATGGCAAACGCGCCGTCATTGCGATTCTCTATCCGCTGCCGGGCAGCAACGTCGTCAATACCGTCGCGCAGATTCGCAAAATCTTGCCCTCGATCGAAGCGACGCTGCCCAGCGGCGTTCAAGTTCATGTGGCGCTGGATCATTCGCAATCGGTCCAGGCGTCCGTGGAAGACACCCAACGCACCCTGTTCATCGCGGTGCTGCTCGTCGTTGGCGTCGTCTTCGTGTTCTTGCGTTCGCCGCGCGCCACGCTGGTGCCGGCCGTCGCTTTGCCGCTGTCGATCATCGGCACCTTCGGGCCCATGTACCTGCTGGGCTACAGCATCGACAATCTTTCGCTGATGGCCCTGACCATCGGTACCGGCTTCGTGGTCGACGATGCGGTCGTCGTGCTGGAGAACGTCGTCCGTTATCTCGAAGCCGGGCTCAGTCCACGCGACGCGGCACTGCGCGGCAGCGCCGAGGTGAGCTTTACCGTCATCGCGATGAGCCTGTCGCTGATCGCCGTGTTCCTTCCGATTCTGCTGATGCCCGGCATCGTCGGCCTGCTGTTTCACGAGTTCGCCGTGACGCTGTCGATCGCGATCCTGGTGTCGCTGGTGGTCTCGCTGACCATTACGCCCGCCATGTGCGCTTACGTGCTCAGTCGGGAGAACGTGTCGAACACATCGAGCCGGTGGGCGCAATGGATCGAGACGCAGTTCGAGCGCTTCAAGCACGCTTACTCGCGCTCGCTTCGTGTCGCGCTCGATCACTCGCTGCTTGTCATGCTCGTGCTGATCGGCTTGATCGTCGCCAACGCGTTCCTCGTCAAGCTGGTGCCGTCGACGTTCTTTCCTGAGCAGGACAACGGCGTTCTGATTGGCCAGATCGTCGCCGACCAGAGCATCTCGTTCACGGCGATGGAGCAAAAGCTCGCACAGCTGCAGGCCATCGTGAAGACGGATCCGGCTGTCGCCTCCGTCGCAGGCTTCGCCGGAGGGCGCGCCATGAACACCGCCATGGTATTCGTTGAACTGAAGCCGCTCGCCGAACGCAACGTCTCGGCCGCCCAGGTGGTCAACCGCCTGCGTTCCAAGCTCGGCCGCGTGTCGGGCGCGAGACTATTCCTGCAGGCACAGCAAGACCTGCGCATCGGCGGCAGGCAGTCGGCTGCGGAATACCAGTACACGCTGACGAGCGACAGTCCGAGCGCGATTTACGAGTGGACGCCCAAGCTCGTGGATGCGTTGCGCAAGTATCCTGGACAACTGCAGGACGTCAACTCCGACTTGCAGCAGAACGGCCTGCAAACGTTCGTCCATATCAACCGCGCCACCGCGATGCGCTACACCTTCCAGCCGAATCAGGTCGACAACACGCTGTATGACGCCTTCGGCCAACGTACGGTGTCGACGATCTACAACCAGCTCAACGAGTATTTTGTGGTGATGGAGGTGGCGCCCCAGTACTGGCAGTATCCGCTGATGCTCAACCAGATGTACCTCAGTACGGCGGCCGGCAATGCGCCCGGTACGGCGCAGACGCAGATGACGCCGGGCACCGTCTCGGCGCTCACGCCGTTCGCGGCGATGACCACCACCTCAAGCGGGGCATCGAGCACCAATGCGCTGAACGCGAACGCCGAAGCCAATGCGAACACCAACAGCATTTCCAATAGCAAGGGCGGCGGCTCCACCGGGAGCGCGGATAGCACGGCGGCTGAAACCATGGTGCCATTGCCGGCTTTAGCGACGTACACGAACGGCCACACCGCGACTCAGGTCAACCATCAAAACGGGCTGGTAGCGGCGACCGTGTCCTTCAACCTGCCGCCCGGCGGAGCGCTGAGTCAGGCGGGGCTGGCCATCGACAAAGCCGCCGCGCAGATTGGCATGCCGGCATCGGTTCACGGCGCGTTCGCGGGGGCGGCACAGGCCTACTCGCAGTCGATGGGCACCGTACCATTGCTGATTCTGGCGGCTTTGGGCGTGGTGTACCTCGTGCTAGGGATTCTTTACGAGAATACGATCCATCCGATCACCATCCTTTCGACGCTTCCATCGGCCGGCATCGGCGCCACGCTCGCGCTGCTCATATTCGGCACGCCGTTCTCGGTCATTGCCCTGATCGGCGTAATTCTGCTGATCGGCATCGTCAAGAAGAACGGCATCATGATGGTCGACGTGGCGATCCAGCTGCAACGTCAGCAAGGACTCGACGCGCGGCAGGCCATACATGAAGCAGCGGTGGTGCGTTTGCGGCCGATTCTGATGACCACGGCCGCAGCGGTACTGGGCGCCGTGCCGCTGGCGATCGGCATCGGCCAGGGCGCGTCGCTGCGTCAACCGCTCGGTGTCACCGTGATGGGCGGCCTGCTCTTGAGCCAGGTATTCACGCTTTACACGACGCCGGTCATTTATCTTTACCTGGACCGTTTGCGCATAAGGCTCGGCAACTGGTCCTCACGATTACCGTGGAATCGCAGACCCGACACGGCAGCAAGCAAATGACATTTCCCCGTACCCCTATCGCCGCCGCGCTGGCTTTATTGCTCAGCGCCTGCATGGTTGGTCCCGATTACCACCGGCCGAGCGTGCCGGTGGCGACCCATTACAAGGAGCTCGCTGGCTGGACGCAAGCCGAGCCCGCCGCTACGGAGCCGAAGGGCGACTGGTGGACGGTGTTTAACGATCCGCTGCTCGATCGGCTGGAGCCGATGGTCGCCGTTTCCAACCAGACGGTGCGGATGGATTACGCGAATTACCAGCAAGCCCTCGCCGAAGTGCGCGTCGCGAGCAGCTCGCTCTATCCGACCATCGGACTGACGGGTTCCGCGACGCGGCAACGGTATTCGGGCGCGACCACCACCACCGGTCGCGGCATCATCAATTCCGGTGTTCTCGAGGCCACCGTCAGCTGGGCGCCCGACATTTGGGGTCAAGTCAGGCGCCTGATCGAGGAGAACGCGGCCACCGCGCAGGCGAGCGAGGCGACGCTGGCCAATGCGACCCTCTCGGAGCAGGTGACGCTCGCCACCGCGGTCATCGACCTGCGCATCACCGATGCGAACATCGATCTACTGCAGCGAACCGTCGAGGCTTACCAGAATTATCTGCGCGTCGTTGCGGACCAGCAGCAGGCCGGTACCGTCCCACCGTCCGACCTGATCACCGCACAGACGCAACTGGAAAGCGCACAGTCGAGCTTGATAGCGCTGGGCGTTTCTCGCGCGCAGTATGAGCACGCGATTGCTGTCCTTGTGGGTAAGAATCCCGAGGATCTCGACATTGCACATAGCACGGCGTTACCGGCGTTGCCGTCGATTCCGGTGGGCATGCCGTCGACACTGTTGCAGCGGCGCCCCGACATTGCGGTGGCGGAACGTCAGATGGCCGCGGAAAACGCGGCGGTCGGCGTGACCGTCGCGGCGTACTATCCGACGATCTCGCTATCGGCAGTCTCCGGTTTCACCGAAGCGCCTTTGTCCGGCTTGCTGCATATCAGCAATTACGTCTGGTCGCTCGGCGCCAGCGCGAGCGAGACGCTTTTCGAAGGGGGTTTTCGACACGCCGAAGTGGCGGCGGCCAAGGCTGCCTACGATTCCGCGTTAGCCAATTATCGCGGGACCGTCTTGACCGCATTCGAACAAGTCGAGAACGACTTGTCCGGACTGCGCATCCTGGCTGACCAGGCCAAGGTCCTCGATGCGCAAGTGAAGAGTGCGACGCGCGGCGCGCAGATCGCACTCAACGAGTACCAGGCGGGTACGGTCGATTACACGACAGTAGCGACCGCGCAGACGATGCAATTGAGCGCCGAGGAAACCGCGCTGAGC